>Ga0209636_10006494_pt1 | contig 11953 bp, 8 predicted proteins | sample DeeMarSWOR152_54_FD_187464 | JGI IMG/M metagenome (GOLD analysis project Ga0209636, IMG submission 187464) | Marine sediment microbial communities from White Oak River estuary, North Carolina - WOR-1-52-54 (SPAdes) (version 2) | ecosystem: Environmental > Aquatic > Marine > Intertidal zone >...
CCTTTGATTTCTTCTGGGCTTTCTTCCTGAAGTTCTGCTGGCATAGTTTTTTACCTTGCAACCTTTCTAAAAACGAAAAGCGCCTGAAGCCAAGCAGCCAGACTGCCAGGCGACCTTTGGGTTTACCGAGATTTATTTCTTTGGTTAAGTATATGCTCGCCCAGGGAAAGAAGCGCCTCTTTGGCCTTTGAGGGAGGAAAGTATTCTATCTCCTGGGTGCCCGTCTGGATATATTTTTGGGCCTTGACCAGAGAGTATCTTGAAGCGTCGGTCCGGTCAATAACCTCTTTGAGACAGGCTCTTTTGTTGCTGCTCTCGCTTTTCAGAATGGCCAGTGCTTCTTTTCGGGCACTTGTTGAGCCATTGGACAAAAGCCATATTACCGGAAGAGTAACCTTACCCAGAGCGACATCCGTGCCCAACGATTTGCCCATAACTCGCTCGTCACCGGTTATATCCAAGAGGTCATCCACTATTTGAAAGGCCATCCCCAAATTCCACCCGTATCTTCTCAGGGCCTCCGCGTCTTGGCCACCGTTGCCGGAAAGTATCGCCCCTAAGCGAGGAGAAGTGGCCCAGAGCGAGGCCGTCTTGCGACTTATTATCCTCAGATAATCCTCTTCTGTAAGTTCCAGGTTATTGCGCTTGAGCGTCTGGACGAGTTCCCCTTCGCATACAGCATTGGTGGTCTCGGCGAGTATGGTCGGAATGCGGCCATCGGCCAGGGGAGAGGCTATGGTGAAGGCCAGCGAGAAAAGATAATCGCCCAGCAGTATTGCTGTATCCCTGCCCCAGTGGGAATTAATGGTGGCCACATTTCTACGCATCCTGGCTCCATCCAGGATGTCGTCGTGAACCAGGGTAGCGGTGTGAATTAACTCCACGGCGGCCGCGGCTTGAATATGGGCAGGATAGACCTCGCCGGTGGTTTGGGCGGAAAGAAAAAGCACCGCGGGCCGAAGGCGCTTGCCCGCATTCTTCCCCACATATTTGACCAACTCGTCCACCAGCGGGAAATCCGAGGAAAGCTCTTTGGCCAGAACCTCCTCCATCTGGCCCAACTCTTCCGCTACCAGTTTGGTTACTTCGTCCAGCCCCATCCCTTAACCCATTTTCTTCGGCGTCTCATTCTCCTAATAGGCTAATCGCCTGAGCTAAGGGGCGCGGCGGTTTTATGCCGCGTCCCTCTTTAGCCATTTGTTATGTGCTTTATTTGAATTTTGAAAAATAAGCATCAATTTCTGGTTTTAATTCAATACCTGCTCTCTCAAAACAATTTAATAATTCTTCATAGGCACCATCATTCCCAAGAAAATCCCATAGTTCTTCTGCAACTTTTAATTCTTGATGCAAATCTAACATCCCTTTTAACGTCCATCTTTCATAAGGTTTTGGCTCATAGGGATTATATGGAATGGCAATATATGACTTTACCTTTGTATTTGGATTTTTTGCCAAAAAAATGGCAACCCATTCTAACAATGTTCTTTTAAAATCTTTAAAATTGCTGATATTGGGTTTAGCAGTCTTTAAATCAAATAAATGGGCTGTACCATCAGCACTTTGAACAAACAAATCTACTTTTACAGTTTTTAATTTGTTCATTTTCCCCTTTATGCATAATTTTCTTATCCTTTCAATTTCCTCTACTTTGTTTGGATCTTTTCCCATCGTAAGATCATTCATAATATTTTGGATTTCAGATTGTGCTTGTTCGCTGATAGTATCACCAACCACATACTTTTTTTGTGCAAATTTAAAGTTCAAACTCGCTAAAGTTTCAGCCACAGGTTCAAAAATAGATGTACCAAAAGTAGTATTTAAAGAATGTATGAAAGAAAATAATGCCATCCTATCACGACCGAGCAATCGATAATGAAAAGGCATATTACCCGTTTCAGGATTATATGTCTGAAACTTTTTCCTTAGACTTTCTTTAATTGTATCCTCAATAACTTTTATCTGCTCTTTTGTAATTGGCATTTCATATTTCCTTTAAATGAAATACTGTTTCTGCATAGGCGTTCGACCTATCTTTTTCCACTCTATTTAGCACAGGGCGCTTGAATCTATTAACAATCTTCATTCCAGCAGACTGAGCAATATCAGGATAAAGATTAAATTTGTCATTAGCCACTAAAAAAATGTCATAATCTTTTTGAAGATATTTTTTATAATTCTTTAGAACTTCTGCTATACCTATAACATATGAATCCCTTGCTTCTTTTCCCTGCCCTTTGAATAGAGGGCCGATTTCTAATTCATCTTTTCGCTCAAATCCAAAAATTTCGTATGCATAAGCGTGCTGTTCGTGATAATCAATAAGACCTACATAAGGGGGACTTGAAAAAATTCCTTTAATCTTCTGTTTTAATAATAGTTCTCCAAACTCCATATTCTTATTTTTAATTTCTTCATAGATATTTATCGTTCTGCTATCGCCGGTCACACAGATTTGAAAGGTATTGGTTCTCAATTTCTCGAATTCTTTGAGCCGATGTAATGTGTCTCTGGTATATCTCTGCCACCAACCTAAAATAGAAAATAACGGTTTGCAGATTTTCCCGTGTTTTTTACAGTAATATGTAGCAGTAACTGGTTCTTTTAAGGTAGCCAAATCAGCGTGTGTGGTTGCTCTACAAGAACGAACGGTTCTGCTTAAGATAATTGCTAATACTTTTTTTATATCTTTATTCTCTATGTTTTTTAATTCTTCAAATAGAAAATCTATTTCTTCTCTAACAGGAGCCAAAAACCATTTGTCTAAAAACGATCCGTTTTTATCCTGTTTGATTTTTATGCAATACTTATTTACTAAATCATTATAAGTCAGCAGAAATTCCTCTTCCTTTTCCTTGGCATATTTTCTTTCATTAATTTCACCTTTTCTTATCTTTCTCTTATATTCTGGAGAAGGAAAATATTTTGAATTGAATGTTGCAAGTTCTGATAGAAGATGTTCTTCAAACACAATATTATTTCTATTTTTTTGGAAATCTTTCAATCTTGATACTAGTTTACATATTGCTTCTGTAATTAAAGTAAGATTATGCCTTTCGACCTTTACATTACTAATCATGATGTTGAAAGAAGAAACATCTATTCCTATGGCATGAATGCCTAATTCATTTGCTTGGATTAATGTTGTCCCACTTCCGCAAAAAGGGTCTAACACTATGTCACCTGGACGGAAATAAACTTCTTTTTTAAATTCATCAGTATGAAAATCGAGGAAATATTCTACTAATTGGGGAATAAATTTCCCCTTATATGGGTGCAATCTATGAACATGCTTTGTCCTTTCTGATTCTTTGTATTCTACAAAAGACAAATGCCAATTAAGATCATCACCTAATTTCTTTTTCCAGTGTTTTTCTTTATCATAAGAGTCGTAATAGTCTTTCAGTTCTTCAATATTTATTAAAGGATTACCATTACTTCCATACTTTTTTATCCTTCCATATTGCAGTAAATATGAAATATTGGATATTGTAACATTGCGATTCAAATATTCTGAAGCCCAATCGCTCGCTTCTTTTAAGTTAATTAGTTTCTTTTCCTCTTCTCCGAGAAATGTTAATTGTCTCATCTCGTATTATCTCCAATTCAGATGTATATTTTTTTTACACATAATCCCTTTTTAAGATGATAACGCAGATTGACCTTTTTGTCAATCCTTTTTTGTTAGTTAGATGTGTAGCGATTTCCATTTGCAGCGGCCAGACTCCCATTAAGTTCATTATTTTTTATTCGTAAATAAATTTGCCGCTTTTGCCGCCGCTTTTTTCCAAAAGGTGGACATCCTCAATGGTCACCTTCCTATCCACCGCCTTTACCATGTCATAAATAGTCAAACCTGCCACCACCACTGCCACCAGGGCCTCCATCTCAGCGCCGGTGCGGGCGGTGACCTTAACCGTGCTTTTTATTTCTATCTTGTCTTTGCCGCGAGGCTCAAGTTCTATGCCCACAAAATCAAGCGGCAAGGGATGGGTAAGCGGGATGAGCGAGGAGGTATGTTTCGCTGCCATTATTCCAGCCAGACGGGCCGCAGAAAACACATCCCCTTTTTCCAATTTGAAATCTTTGACAAGTTGCAGGGTCTTTTGTTTCATTCTCAAGGTGAGAGAGGCCCGGGCCGTCCGTTTGGTTATCCTTTTTCTACCCACATCTACCATCTGCGCCTTGCCCTTTGCATTTAGATGAGAAAATTTAGCCATTTGAAATCTCTCCTTCCACAAGATTAGTTTAGACCTTTTGAAATCTTCATAGATAAGCGAAACCTTTCATCAAGTGAATGCTCTGGAAGTATCTACGAATGAACCGCCAAAGGAAATTATAAGGATATACTTTGCCTGGAGCAAAAAGTTTTTCCCTGAGGGGAGGATTTTTTCCAAAAACCCTTGATTTGTGTGATGGATTTTGCTAAAAAGGGTGGGGAAGTTTGAAAGCCGTGCTAATAATTTAAGGGGTCTCTGCCGGCGACAAAACCCCTTCTTTTTTTATCAAAAAGGGCAAAAAATCCCTAAAAAATCGGCATTTTCCTCTTGACAAGGGTTTTTAAGGTTGTATAATAATGCCGGTAAATGCAGGGGCTTTGTGCCCCTACACAAGTGCTCTTTGAAAATCTGGCAGCCCGAACGCGAAAGTGTAAGGCCTCTTTAGGCCTGTAGACCAAACCAAAAGCCCTGACCAGGGGGCTTGTACCTTTTTTTCAATTGAAGGGTATGATCCTGGCTCAGAACGAACGCTGGCGGCGTGTCTGACATTATGCGAGTCGAGCGAGAAAACCGCTTCGGCGGTGAGTAAAGCGGCGAACGGGCGAGTAATACATGGGTGACCTACCCCCGAGACCGGGATAATTTCCCGAAAGGGATTGTAATACCGGATATGATGGCCGCATCGGGCGGCACATAAAAGGTGGCCTCTACTTGTAAGCTGTCGCTTGGGGATGGGCTCATGTCCTATTAGTTAGTTGGTGGGGTAAAGGCCCACCAAGACGATGATGGGTAGCCGGCCTGAGAGGGTGACCGGCCGTACTGGCACTGAGACACGGGCCAGTTCCCTACGGGGGGCGCAGATCAGAATCGTTTGCAATGCCCGCAAGGGTGACAGCGCGACGCCGCGTGGAGGATGAAGGCCTTCGGGTTGTAAACTCCTGTCAAGGGTGATGATGGCCGGGGATGTGAATAGCATCTCCGGCGGACCTCAGCCCTGGAGGAAGCTCCTGCTAACTCCGTGCCAGCAGCCGCGGTAAGACGGAGGGAGCAAGCGTTGTTCGGAATTACTGGGCTTAAAGGGCATGTAGGCGGTCCGGGAAGTCGGTTGTGAAATCCCCCGGCTTAACCGGGGAATGGCAGTCGAAACTCCCGGACTTGAGAGCGAAAGGGGAGAGTGGAACTCCTGGTGGAGCGGTGGAATGCGTAGATATCAGGGGGAACGCCGGTGGTGAAAACGACTCTCTGGTTCGTTTCTGACGCTGAGGTGCGAAAGCCAGGGGAGCGAACGGGATTAGATACCCCGGTAGTCCTGGCTGTAAACGATGGGCACTAGGTAAGGGGAAGTTAAATTTTCCTTGCCGTAGCAAAAGCGCTAAGTGCCCCGCCTGGGGAGTACGGTCGCAAGGCTGAAACTCAAAGGAATTGACGGGGGCCCACACAAGCGGTGGAGCATGTGGCTTAATTCGTGGCTACGCGAAGAACCTTACCCGGGTTTGACATGTAGGTGGTACCAACCCGAAAGGGAAGGGACCTCGCAAGGGGAGCCTACACAGGTGTTGCATGGCTGTCGTCAGCTCGTGTCGTGAGATGTCGGGTTAAGTTCCTTAACGAGCGAAACCCTTATCCTTAGTTGCCAGCGGGTAATGCCGGGAACTCTAGGGAGACCGCCTGCGTTAAGCAGGAGGAAGGAGAGGATGACGTCAAGTCGTCATGGCCCTTATGCCCGGGGCGGCACACGTGCTACAATGGCCGGTACAAAGGGAAGCGAAACCGCGAGGTGGAGCAAATCCCAAAAAACCGGTCTCAGTTCGGATTGAAGGCTGAAATTCGCCTTCATGAAGTTGGAATCGCTAGTAACCGCGCATCAGCCGCGGCGCGGTGAATGTGTTCCTGGGCCTTGTACACACCGCCCGTCATGCCACGGAAGCCGGTAGTACTCGAAGTCGCTGGACCAACCCTTTATCTCGCCTTACGGCGAGTTGGGGGGAAAGCGCCCACAGTAAGACCGGTGACTAGGGCCAAGTCGTAACAAGGTAGCCGTAGGAGAACCTGCGGCTGGATCACCTCCTTTCTAAGGGGATTACCTTAGGCCCGCTTCAAGCGGGCAAAATAATACTTTCGTTTAAGGGCTGTCCGGCGAAAGTCGGACAGTCTGGCTACGGCCGGACTGCCAGATTTTCAATCTGCATTTGGAGGTTGAAAGTTACCTTTATGGCAAAAAGTCTAATTCGCACCGTGCTTGATTTTTCTTATGGGTGACGCCTGATTTTGCTTTTCTGCGGGCCAAATGAAGCCAAGGCGTTGCCTTGGCTTTTTTGTTAAATGAAACTTCGGGGATGTAGCTCAATGGGAGAGCGTCTGGTTTGCAACCAGAAGGGTGGCGGTTCGAGCCCGCTCATCTCCACTTTGGCAAAAAAGTTCCCCTGGCAAAATTTTTCTTGACAAAGGGGCTATAGGCCTTAATATAGGGGTTCACTCAAAAGGGCCTATAGCTCAGTAGGTTAGAGCGTCCGCCTGATAAGCGGAAGGTCAGTGGTTCGAATCCACTTAGGCCCACTCGATGATAGATATAGCGAAGTTATATATAGCCTAACTTGGCAGTGTAGCTCAATTGGATAGAGCGATTCTTTTGCGAAGAATAGGGTGCGGGTTCGAGTCCCGCTACTGAATATTAAGCAGGTGAAACTGCTGAATATAGATTGGGTTGCACATTTAAGTAAATTTGCTCTTTGACAATTGGATAAGGTAAAGCCGCGAGATTCTCTCCAGAAAGAGAAGAATCATTGTGGTCAAGCTATGAAGGGCGCACGGTGGATGCCTTGGCGCCAAGAGCCGATGAAGGGCGTGGCCTGGCTGCGATAAGCCTCGGGGAGCTGCCTTGCAAGCATTGATCCGGGGATGCCCCAATGGGGTAACCCATCTGCCTTAATCGGCAGGCATCTTCATCTGAATCCATAGGGTGAAGAGGGTAACGGAGGGAACTGAAACATCTTAGTACCTCCGGGAAAGGAAAGAGAACATCGACTCCCGTAGTAGCGGCGAGCGAACGGGGATGAGCCCAAACCGAAGGCGTGCCAAGCCCGTATGTCTTGCGTCTTCGGGGTCGTGGGATTTGCCGGCTCGGATACGGACGGGCAAAGGAGTTACAAAGGTTCCGCTTAGCCGAATGGTCTGGAAAGGCCTCCCATAGAGGGTGATAGGCCCTTAGGTGAAAGGTAAGAACCCTCCTGGCAAACTCCCAAGTAGCGCCGGGCACGGGAAACCCGGTGTGAATTTGGCCCGACCACGGGCTAAGGCTAAGTACTCTTGGCGACCGATAGTGGACAAGTACCGCGAGCGAAAGGTGAAAAGTACCCCTTTTAGGGGAGTGAAATAGAACCTGAAACCGTGTGTCTACAAGCGGTCGGAGCACTATGGCATCTTCTTTCCGTGGATGCTTTCTTATGGACGGGAAGTCTCCTTTGGAGGTTTTCTGGCCGAAGTTGGTGTCTTTCGGATTTAGGGAGATGCAATGTGTGACGGCGTGCCTTTTGCATAATGAACCGGCGAGTTGCTGTGTGCTGCTGAGGTTAAGTCCTTCCGGGACGAAGCCGTAGCGAAAGCGAGTCTGAAATGGGCGAATGCCGCTTTTTTGCGGCGACGGTAGCGCGCAGCGGACCCGAAACTGGGTGAACTACCCTTGGCCAGGATGAAGCCCGTGTAAAAGCGGGTGGAGGTCCGAATGCGTTAGGGTTGAAAACCTATGCAATGAGCTGAGGGTAGGAGCAAAAGACTAATCAAACCCAGAGATAGCTGGTTCTCCCCGAAATAGCTTTAGGGCTAGCCTCAGGCCACTACGCTGCGGGGGTAGAGCACTGGATGAGTTCTGGGGGCCACCAGCCTGCCAATCTCAACCAAACTCCAAATACCGCGGCGACTATCCTGGGAGTCAGACTGCGGGGGATAAGCTCCGTGGTCGAAAGGGAAAGAGCCCGGACCGCCGGCTAAGGTCCCTAAGAGAGGCTAAGTGATAAAGGAAGTGGGAGCGCTAAAACAGCCGGGATGTTGGCTTAGAAGCAGCCACCATTTAAAGAGTGCTTAATCGCTCACCGGTCGAGCGGTCCTGCGCCGAAAATGATCGGGACTCAAGTCTCTCACCGAAGCCGCGGAATCTCGTTCTGGTGCAGTAGTAGGGTGGCTACGGCGGTTCCTTTGGAACTGAGGCCGCTTAGAAGGCGGCTGCTGTACCTCTAAAGTTCGGGATTGGTAGGGGAGCGTTCCACTGTAGGTCGAAGGCAGACCGTGAGGACTGCTGGACGAAGTGGAAGTGATGATGCCGGTACGAGTAGCGATAAAGAGGGTGAGAATCCCTCTCGCCGAAAGCCTAAGGTTTCCTGGGGAAGGTAAATCCGCCCAGGGTTAGTCGGTTCCTAAGTCGAGGCCGAAAGGCGTAGACGATGGACAAGTCGTTAATATTCGGCTACCACCGGCGAGGTGTTTGAGTGATGGGGTGACGTGGCGGCAGAGGCCAGCGCGCTGTTAGTGTCGCGTTTAAGCCTGAGAGGCCGCACGAGGAAAATCCCGTGCATCAGGCCTCAGGGGTGATGACGAGCCCTTTTTGGGCGAAGTGGTCCGCGTCGTCACCGAGAAAAACCTCTAACGAACTTCGCAGGTGACCGTACTAAAACTGACACAGGTAGGCGAGGAGAGAATCCTAAGGCGCTCGAGCGAACTCTTGTCAAGGAACTCGGCAAATTGGTCCCGTAACTTCGGGAGAAGGGACGCCTCGGCGGGTGAGGGCACTTGCTGCTTGAGCCTTCCGGGGCCGCAGAGAAATGGCCCAGGCGACTGTTTACTAAAAACACAAGTCTCTGCTAACTCGCAAGAGGATGTATAGAGACTGACGCGTGCTCGATGCCGGAAGGTTAAGGGGAAGGGTCATTCCCGGTGTCAAAGCCGGGGAGAAGCTCTGAACCGAAGCCCCGGTGAATGGCGGCTCTAACTATGAGAGTCCTAAGGTAGCGAAGTTCCTTGTCGGGTAAGTTCCGACCTGCACGAAGCGCGTAACGACTTGGGCACTGTCTCGACAAGAGGCTCGGCGAAACTGCAGTAGCGGTGAAGATACCGCTTACCCGCGGCAAGACGGATAGACCCCGGAACCTTTACTGTAGCTTAGCATTGGGTTCTGGCCTAGTATGTGTAGGATAGGTGGGAGACTGGGAAGCCCCGACGCCAGTCGGGGTGGAGTCGTCCTTGAAATACCACCCTTATTATGTTAGGGCTCTAACTGGAGTTCCGTTATCCGGATTCAGGACAGTGTTAGGTGGGCAGTTTGACTGGGGCGGTTTCCTCCTAAAAGGTAACGGAGGACTCCAAAGGTGCCCTCAGTGCGGTTGGCAATCGCACGCGGAGCGTAAAGGCATAAGGGCGCTTGACTGCGAGACCCATAAGTCGAGCAGATGCGAAAGCAGGGCTTAGTGACCCGGCGGTTCTGAGTGGAAGGGCCGTCGATCAAGAGATAAAAGGTACTCCGGGGATAACAGGCTTATCTCCCCCGAGCGCCCATAGCGGCGGGGAGGTTTGGCACCTCGATGTCGGCTCATCGCATCCTGGGGCTGAAGAAGGTCCCAAGGGTTCGGCTGTTCGCCGATTAAAGCGGTACGCGAGCTGGGTTTAGACCGGCGTGAGCCAGGTCGGTCCCTATCTGCCGTGGGTGTAGGATATTTGCGGAGAGTTGTCCCCAGTACGAGAGGACCGGGACGGACGAACCTCTGGTGTGCCAGTTGTCCTGCTAAGGGCATCGCTGGGTAGCTAAGTTCGGCAGGGATAAACGCTGAAAGCATCTAAGCGTGAAGCCCCCTCTTAAAATAGATATCCTCGACCCTTGTGGTGTTAGGCCCCTCGTAGACTACGAGGTAGATAGGCCGGGTGTGTAAGCGCAGTAATGCGTTTAGCTAACCGGTACTAATCAGCCGAGCGCTTGACCACAATGATTAATCTCCTTCTTTTTCTTGCGGTTTCCTTATCCCATTGCGTTTGTCCTCGACTGTAGCACGAGGTGGTGGGGGTCTATAAATGGGCAAATCTCGTTTGATAGTTGCCGCCTTGGTTTTTGGGCTGGTTTTAATCTTCGCCTTGAGCGGTTGCGCTGCTCCTTCCGCTCCCGTACCCACTGGCAAGAGCATAAGCGGGGTCGAGGCCAAGACGCTGGAGAAGGGCGTCGAACCCGCGGCTTCCCAAATGGGTTTTTGGCCGCTATTTACGGTTAAAACCGAAGTGTATCCCCTTTTGGTCGCAGGAGAGACAGTGGGCGTAGAACGCAAAAGGAATGTTACTGTGCTTTTTTCTCTCTTCGGCTGGGAGAGCAGCACGCAAGAGAGACTTCCAGCCGAATAAGGCGTTATTCGTTCTGCTGAATTTTTTGCTTTAGATATATAGGTTTTTTCCTCTTGCGGCTTACTTTGCTAACTGTGTTTTTTCTCGGCCTACCATAGTGTTGCGGAGGTCTGTAAATGAACAAGCCTGCATCTGTATTTGTGATGACGGTTTTTGGCCTGGTCATAATCCTCGTCTTGAGCGGCTGCGCTTATTCCACAGTCAACCCTGAGATTGAGCTGCCCGCTGCCAAAAACATAACCGGGACCGAGGCGAAGTTTGTGGAGAAGGGCGTCGAACCTGCGGTCTCCCAGGGGGGGATTTGGCCGCTATTTGATGTTAAAACCGAAGTGTATCCCCTTTTGGTCGAAGGAGAGCCAGTAGGCGTAGAGCGCAAAAAGACGACCACGGTGCTTTATACGTTCAGCTGGCAGTCCATCAGCCAGGAGAAAATCCCAACCGAAACCGAATCGGAATAAGGCATTATTGATACGCCTAAGTCTTTTGTTTTGTGATATATATATGGACTTTTTCTTTTTGTGGCATCTTTATTCAATGGGGTTTGGCCGTAACCTTAGACTGGTGTCGTAGGAAGGAGGTATGCAAGTGGGCAAATCGGGACTTTTTGGTATCACTGCAGTTTTGGGCTTGTTGGTAGTCTTTGGCTTGAGCGGGTGCATGGCGACTTCCACTAGCGGAAGTATGAGCGAGGCCGACCGCATGTTGCTGGAGAAGGGTGTTGAACCCGAGCATGCCGTAGTGTGTTTTTGGCCCATATTTTATGGTGAGAGCAGTGTGCGGCCCATTGTAGAGGGGGGACGGGCAGTAGCCATAGAGCGCGAGAGGAAGACTTCTGTGCTGCTTCTGTTTAACTCGACGAGAACCAAGCGAGAGCAACTGCCTTAGTATTGAAGCCTTAGCGCTCTCTTTGAATTTTTTGTTTTGTAACATGTATTCGTAGGCGGGTCCGTCTCAGACGGCAGCTTGGCCGGCTACCGACGGCCTGAGCCCCCCGTTCTGAGACGATGCGGGCTTACACTCTAAGTTTTGAAAGGCTGTTACCGTACATAGTTTTTAGTTCTATTTGCTAATAATTCCGGCGACTATACGATCGGGGCCACACCCGTTCCCATTCCGAACACGGCAGTTAAGCCCGCTCGGCCGATGGTAGTGGCTTCGGCCGCGAGAGTAGGTTATCGCCGGATTTTTTTGCTCGCCGGCCGCCTGCCCGTCAAAGGCGGGTATGGGCTGAAGCGGGCTTTTTTTATTTGTGGGCTTGAAAGATTCAGCAGAAAAGAATAAAGTCCCAAATATGAGATTCCTCAAAGAGACTTAAGATTGAGAGAATAAAATGGGGCAGGATTTTGGATTTGCATTTA
>Ga0209636_10006495_pt1 | contig 11953 bp, 8 predicted proteins | sample DeeMarSWOR152_54_FD_187464 | JGI IMG/M metagenome (GOLD analysis project Ga0209636, IMG submission 187464) | Marine sediment microbial communities from White Oak River estuary, North Carolina - WOR-1-52-54 (SPAdes) (version 2) | ecosystem: Environmental > Aquatic > Marine > Intertidal zone >...
CCATTCCCAAATACATGTTCTTATTATCGCATCACGGAAAAAGATGCTTCCTCTATTCGTTGGTTTGGAGAGGATGAGACAAATAGGGAGGGATAATTATATAATTCTTAAAGTCTTTTTAGATCACATGGAATAGAGGACAGCGTCTTCGCCCTTTTCTTTGATCAGTTGTTGGATGATTCCTATGATGAGCTCTTTTCGTCTGAGGAGGGTCTCGATTTCCTGATTGTTGAGATACGGCATCAGTTTTGATTTGACGAGTTCGCTATCCAAATTAAGAAGATTATTATAGAGTTTCCTCGAGCAGCGGGAGATATAACAGCCCGGAATAAGTTCAACGTCAGGGAGAAAGGCTGTTGAATAATCGACCCGACAGACTCTCCAATCTTTGTTATGGATGAAAACATCATCCGGGTTTAAACAGTCCTCATTACGAACCAAATTATCGAAGACTTTAATTTCTTCCAGAGCGTTCTGGAATTTTTCAGGATCAGGAGGCTCAATTTTTTTGCTTATTCGCACCCTCTCTTTCATGCAGTCGACCAAGAATAGCTGAAGAGAGCCCGTGATCCCTTCTATTTCTCTTTCGACAACAGGAGGAACAATCTTTAAGCCCAGAAGCTTACTCAGCTCATAAGCGGCGATATCGTATTTATAGCTATCGGGGAGCATATGGGGTCTAGGCCGGTTGAGATGTTTGAATATTCCTCTCCTCTCTGTCGTTCCATTATTCAATCCTATCGTCCAGGGAGCTGTTCTTCCAGAGAGGCTTTCTTTATCCACGAATTCGATCTCAGCTGTTTTTAGATAGTTTTCCAATTCTTCGAAATTTAATCCTTCTTGATCGTTTATTTGGGATTTAAGGGAAGACAGACTATTCAGGCTTAGGCTCAGGAAAAACATCGCGGTAAAACATTTATTCATTATTTTCATTGGCAATATCCTTCATTTTGAAAATTCCGTTCTCGATGATCAAACCAGCCAAGACGCCGCCTGCAAAATGAGATATACCAGTATCGATGATCCAAATTTTTTCCATAAAACGACTCTGGTATTCACTCCCAACAACAGGGCTGCCAGTTTGAGGAGTATGGCCGATAACCATGTAATTCGCCTCAAGGTTTTTCAGGATTTCGTCGACTTCTGATGAATATTCTGCTTCAGCATTCTGAGCTAAACCACGATACCAGAGAGGGCCATCAGGCTTGTAGACAATTTGGGGAGCAAAAGGTCTCTGTTGAAGACCAGGATTCTTAACCATCATCCGAAAAAAATTGAGTTCTCTGCGTGTTATTTCATTGATGTCTTCCAGCTTCCATGTTGAAAATCTCTTGCTGATGCCTCCATGGACAAAGATGATATCGTTGATCTTGATCACTGCGTTATGTTCCAGGATCCATTTACCGTAATTGTCGTTGAAATGATTTACATAATTTTTTTTAGCCTCGATGTTATTAGTTATCAGGTTTTGCCAGTACTTTCTTAAATCCTCGTTCGAAGCGAGATCCAAATTCTCTGAATTCTGCGCTTCCTTTCCGACCTTTTTCAGGAATTCTTTCTCCTTTTTCATCCTGTATTTTTCCGGAAGAAAAGAGACAAATTGCTCCACTGTGACATAGTCCATGTAGTCCAAGGAGATGCCGGTGATATTCATTTCTTCATGATTGCCGATTAAAAAGTGCACTTTGCCACCAACTTGCTCTGCTTCTTCCTCCAGCCTCCTCAACAGGTCAAGAGTATCTTTGGCCTTCGGACCCCTGTCCATGACGTCTCCTATCTGGACAAGATGTGTTTCCCCGGCAATCCAATGCAGATTCTCGTCGATGACACCGAGTCCTTTTAGAATTTTGACAAAGTTGTCATAAGCGCCGTGAATATCGCCGACAGCGACGATCTTCTCAACACCCGTCCAGACGCACTGATTTATAGCTGCCTGGTTAGGAGAGTAGAAGGCAAGGATGGAGATCGTTAGGAAGACTGGAAGGATATTTTTTTTCTTGTGGATGTTAGCTGTATTGAATCTCATGGACAATATCCTCGCCTCTCTTTCTAGTTCTAGCCTTTTCCCTGTCTATAATCTTCCCACCACTTTTACTTATAGCAAAGTCTAAGGATTTGGTCTAGACTTTTCTCTCTCAACATCAGAAATGGATTTTCATGATAATATTGACTTTAGAATTCTGTTTTGATAAAAGCTAAAGAGAAATACACCCCCAGACGAGCGGAGACACTCAAAAGACAACAGGAGCATGTCCAGCAGATATTGACTGAGAACCAAAAAAGGTAAGGAGCAGATCTCAATAGAGATCGGAGGAGAGGACAAATAAGATGGTCATCAATACAAGAGAGAAAGGCGACGTCGTTATTTTTGATATCGAGGGTGAAATCAGAAGGTCTGATATAAGCGATCTAACTCTTCACCAACTCGTCAAAGATCAATTGGATGTTGGGAAGAGAAACATCCTTCTCAACTTCCAAGACGTTGAATTCATCGATAGTTTTGGAGTGGGAGAGATCCTAGCCAGCTATATCTCCACCCATAACTTAGGAGGTAAGCTCAAGATCGCCAAAATATCAAAAAAGCTTTATCTCGTCTTCCAGGTCACCATGCTCACCAAGGTTCTCGAAATATTCGACCAAGAGGAAAATGCCTTAGACAGCTTTTTTAAAGAATAAACATCGGCGCCTCTCTCAGATAGAGCCCTTCTATGGCAAGGAATCACCTTTATAAGATTCTCTCCCGTATTGTCGAAATCAAGCCTGGAGAAGAAGTCATCTCCCTTCTTCTTTTTTCTTACTATTTTCTGATCATGGCCCCTTATTACATCATCAAGCCTGTCAGGGACGCGAAATATTTGATTGCAGAAGGATCATTAAACCTCCCGATTGCCTATCTTGCGACCGCTATTTTTATGGGTTTTTTTGTTGGCTTTTATTCACGGGTTCGAGTCAGGGTTCCCAGGCATGTCTTGATCATTTCAAGCCTCATTTTTTTCATCGTGACCTGTTTTCTGGCGGGATTTTTTTTCATCCAAGATGTGAGCTGGATGCCTCTTGCTTTTTGGATCTGGGCGAATGTCCTTGTGGTCGTTCTCTCTGCGCAGTTTTGGATCCTGGTGAATGTTGTTTTTAATCCAAGGGAAGCAAAAAGGATGATCGGTTTTTTTACCAGCGGCGGGATTTTGGGAGGGGTTTTTGGGGGATTGCTGACAGGGTATTTGGGTGGAAAAATTCCTGATTATCTTTTGTTCATAGCGACTGGATTGCTCTTTGCCAGCATTTTTGTTGTCAATTCTATTTTTATCTGGCAGAAGAAAAGCAAAGGCATCTACGCTCATCCTGATCAAGATGAAAAGGGGGGAAGAGGAAAATTATCTAGAGTGGGCTTTAAAGACTGCTTTGATACTGTCAGGAAGAATTACTATTTAGTGCTTTTAGCAGCCATAGTGACTCTGACCTTTGTTGTGCCCACTTTTATCGATTGGCAATCCAAGGTTGTCATCGAGAATAAGTTCCAGCCGGATGAATACACAACATTTTTTGGGTATTTCCATGCCGGATTGTTGGTTGTTCCTTTTTTCATTTCCATTTTAATGACGAGCAGCATTATCAAGCGTTTTGGTATCCGTCTGACGCTTTTGCTTTACCCTCTGATTTTGTTGCTTTGTTCGTTAGGAATTGCCGCCGTTCCTGGTATATTGTTTGCTGTCTTGATCAAGGGCAGCGATAAATGCCTCTCATTTTCCCTCAACCAATCTGTGCGAGAACTTCTCTACATCCCGATTTCACAGGAACAAAAGTACAAAGCAAAGATATTCATAGATATGTTTCTCAATAGGTTTGCCAAGGGCATCGGGGCCATGGTCTTGTTTGTTTTTATCTTCATCCCCATGAACTGGCAGGATAGAGTCAAGATTGTGAGCGTTATTGCCATTCTGTTTATTTTGGCCTGGATTTTCCTTAACCTAAAAGTCAGCAAAGAATACACAAATACAATTAAAGATCAATTGAAAATGAAATGGGACCGCGCCGACAGGTTTGTAGCGGAGACAGTGGATATTGACTACACAAAGCTGGTCTTCGATCTGATGGAGAGCAAAGACCGAAGCTCAGTTTTGTATTCCCTGCATCTCTTTGATCTCATTCGGCAGGATAAACTCACGCCTGAATTGAGAAAATTGATTTCCTACAAATCGGATGAAGTCAAGGCCTCCTCTCTAGGAGTGCTTCTTGAGGCAGATGAAACAACCTTGATGCCTGAGACAGAAGACTACATCGATGATGAGGTTTTGCAAAAGGAGATCAAGGAAATCATATCCCTGGATGTCTATCAGGAAATCATGAGAAATTATGTGGACAAACTCATGGTGGAGGAAAGCGATGACTCCGAAGTCGGCAAGATGGAGGTGGCTAAGGCTATAGGTTTGATGGATGCTCAATCTCCACTCGTCCAAAAACTCGAAGGACTTCTCCAGGAGGAATCCCCAGAGATAAGCAAATACGCCGTTGAAAGTGCAGCGCGGATAGGCCGAAGAGGTTATGTTCCCACCATCGTTCATAAATTGGGCAACCCTTTATCACGTCAGGACGCCAGTGCAGCCCTCGAAAAATTCGGGCAGAGGATTATTGGAACCCTTTCCGATTATTTAGGAGACGCTGAAGAGGACATAGAAGTGAGGAGAGAATTGGCTTCTGTTTTAGCCCGCATCGGGAGTCAAGACGCGGTGGATTCCTTGACTTTGGAGTTAGAAGAGGAAAAGGAAGATTTGGACCTTGATATCATTGATGCCTTGGATAGGATACGCTGCGAGCATCCGGATATTCTCTTCCAGAAAGAGAATATCAAGACAAAAGTTGCCAGGGAAATAAAAAAGTATTACCAAAGCCTCGTCCGTTTTATCGAATCGATACCCGAAGGAACAACAAAAGATCCTCAGCAGCCTCAGCCGAAACATCTTGCTGATTTGATGACAAATATCTTTAAATTATTGGGACTGATCTATCCGCATGAGGATATCTTCAAGGCCTACCAGAATTTGAGGACAGGCACAGTAGATTCCATGGCTTACGCCGTCGAGCTTCTGGATAATACCTTGGAGAAAGAGATGAGGGATCTGATTCTTCCTATCGTCGAAGACATCTCGCCTGATCAAAAAGTCAGAAGAATCCGAAACCTGTTGAGAGTCTCCCCTGTATTCAAGAAAATCCATGGAAAAGCAAAGAGCCTATAGAATATTATCCCGAGTGGTGGATGTCAGGCCCGAAGAGGCATCTTTCTCTCTGCTTTTGTTCTTCTACTTTTTCCTCATCACTTCCTCGGCCTATATCATCAAACCTGTCAAAATCGCTCTTTTCTTGGAGAAACTGAATTTTACGAGACTTCCCTATGCTTATCTCTTGACTGCGCTGTTGATTGGCTTTGTTGTCACGTTGAATTCTAAACTGCTTCACTCCATGAAGAGACATGTCTACATATCCATCTCCCAGGTCTTTTTTATCGTTAGCCTGGTTGTTTTCTGGCTTCTCTTCAAGGAGCCCTGGAAGTGGCCCTCGCTTGTCTATTGGTTCTGGGCCGATATCTTTACAGCCACTTCTGTTACCCAATTCTGGATTTTGGTCAATGATATCTATCATCCCCGGCAGGCGAGAAGGCTGATTGGTTTCTTAGTCAGCGGAGGACTGTTGGGAGGAGTCACCGGAGCCCTTTTGGCTTCTGTCCTGGCAAAAGCCTTAGGGACCGAGAATCTCCTGTTGCTTTGTCCCATCCTGCTGCTCTTCTGTCTTTTCATCATTAGATTTGTTGCCAACCTTCAGAAAGAAAGGGAGACTGACGAGTCAAAGGAGGCAATTGAGAGGAAGAAACAGAAAATCGGGTACGGCAAGAGCTTCCGTCTGATCACAGAACACCGTCACCTCATCCTCCTCTGCGGGATTATGATCGCTTCCATTGTGGTGACCACCCTGATTGATTTTCAGTTCAATTCTATCGTCGAACAACATTTCACAGAGACGATCGAAGGTCAAACACAGATCAGGAAGGATGCGATGACGTCTTTCCTCGGAATTTTCTTCACCCTGCTTCTTGTGTTTTCGTACTTACTCCACATTCTTCTTACCAGCCGGGTCTTGAAAAATTTTGGTATCCGGGTCGCTCTTTTGATCGCCCCTGTTTTCTTGTTGCTCGGTTCTTTCGCCGTCTTTTTTGTCCCGCTGATATTCATGGTGTATTGGGCTGTGGTGGTCAAAGGAGCCGATAAGAGTCTAGCCCACTCCCTCAATCAATCCGTAAGAGAACTGTTGTACATCCCTGTTTCCCCTGAGATTAAGTATAAAGCTAAAGTCTTCATTGATATGTTCATCAACAAGTTTGCCAAAGGATTAAGTGCTCTTCTCCTTCTTCTGTTTTTTTCGGCTTTACACCTTTCCATCAAACAGATGAGTCTCTTAGTTATCATTTTCATCCTCATCTGGGTAGTGTTCAACTGGCTGATCACCAAAGAATACGTGTCCATTGTCAAAAAGAATTTAAGGATTAAGTGGGAGGACGCTGATAAATTCATAGGAGAGCAAGTCAACATCGATATGACCAAATTGGTTTTTGACACCCTCCAGAGCCGGAGTAGGAGTTCAGTCTTGTATGCGATGAATCTTTTCGACCTGATCAAGAAAGAAAAAATAAGCCCTGAATTGAAAAAAATCATCACTCATAAGTCTGAGGAAGTCAGAGCCGGCTCACTGGATTCCCTCCTGGAATTGGATGGAGAAGCTTTGGTTCCTGAGATGGACGATGCTTTGGACGAAGAATCTTTGGACTCTCAAATCAAGGAAATCATGTCTCTTGATGTTTACCAGGAATTGATGAAGGACCGGATTGACAAGATTTCCAAAGAAAGAGGTGAGGAAGCCGAGGTCTCCAAGATGGAAGCGGCTAAAGTTCTGGGTATGATGGAGCCGAGTTCAGCCATCATCAAAAATCTAAACAAACTCCTCAGGGATGAGTCGCCCGAAGTGCTCAGGTATGCTCTCGAGAGCGCAGGGAAACTCAAAAAGAGAGAGTTTGTCCCTCTGGTCATCCCGCATCTCCGCAAACCCTCTACCCAAAGAGAAGCCAGCAAAGCTCTCGTGGAGTATGGGACGAAAATTGTCGGCACATTGAAGGATTATTTAGGAGATAAGGAAGAAAATCCTCATGTTCGGAAGGCCATTCCGGATATCCTGGCGCGGATCGGATCCCAAAAGGCGGCCTTTTTTTTAACGCTAGAACTGAGAAAGAAAAACGAGGAGGTGGAGTCTGAAATCATAGAAGCCCTGTATAAGATGAAATCTAAAGACCCTCACTTGCAATTCCAAAAGCAAATCATCCTGTCTGAAGTCATTCGGTTGATAAAGAGGAGTTACCTGATTTTAATAGAGCTCGATTCCACGAAGATGGATGGGAAGAAGGCTTACTTGGTAGCTGAGCTGGAAAAGAATCTAGCCCGGGCCCTCAAACATGTTTTCGAATTGTTGAGTCTTGTCTACCCCCAAGATGATGTCATGAGAGCTTATCAGAATATCACCGTGGGGACAAAAAAGGCCATCGAATATTCGATCGAACTCCTGGATAACTTGTTGAAGAGAGAAATCAAAGAGTACCTTTTACCCTTAATCGATGATATCTCGTTTGAGGATAGAGTCAGGAAATGCAAAAAGATGCTTAAGATCCTGGATAAAGCTAATTAGTCTTGAATTTGATCTTGTCTTGAGGTTATAATGACAAAAGCAGATCGAAGATGTCGGAACTATTTATCTATCCAAAAAAAGGAGAGGTCGTTCGGTTTCCTCTAAGAGAGAAGAAGATCTCTCTCGGCCGATCTTCAGATAACGATATCTACGTTCCCGACCCCTTTTGTTCAGGACATCATGCCTTTATCTATCAAACCGAGGAAGGATACGTAGTCCGAGATAACGCCAGCAAAAACGGGACCTTTCTCAACGGCAAGGCCGTCCAAGCGGAGACCAAACTCAAAAAGGGAGATGAAATCCTTATCGGGTCAACAAGGATCTTCTTCGATAAAGAAGTTTCCACGAACGTGGAAGTCATGGATTCTCCTTCCTCCTCGGCCAATGTCAACTCCATCATCCATCTCAAAGAGATCCTCGAGAAACCCGATATCGACACAACCATCAAGACGGCAACCACCACAGCCTCACCTTTTGAGATAGAAAGGATTAAAGCTGACCACAAAGCCTACTCTGTCTTGAGCAAGGTCAGTCAAGCCCTTATTCTTCATAAACCTTTAAGCGAGCTTCTGGAGATCATCATGGATCTCATCAACGATCATCTCCCGATGGACAGGGGGATCCTGATGCTCAAGGAAGGCAACCCCCCTCAACTAATCCCTAAAGTAGTCCGGATCAACAACAAGCGCCTCGAAAAACAGAAGATTCAGGTCAGCCAGAGTATCATCAACTTGGCTATGGACAAACACTCCTCAATTCTCACCTCCGATGCTCAGGCAGATACACGCTTTAAAGCAATGGAAAGCATCATCAAATCCAATATTCACTCTGCCATGTGCATTCCTCTGTGGAACAACAAAGAAATCATAGGGATCATCTACTCGGATAGGATTCTAAACCTCGAGAGGTTTTCGGAGGAGGACTTGAGGCTGCTGACCCTGCTCGCGAATCTGGCCGCGGTCAAGATCGAGAATGCCGGGCTCATCGAACAGGCTATCGAAAAGGAGAAGATGGAAAAAGAGTTGGCTCTGGCTTCCCAGATCCAGAAAGATTTTCTGCCCAAGGAAAACCCAACTTGTGATAATTTTGATATCGCTGGCTCCAACATTCCCTGCTATCAAGTCGGAGGGGACTATTATGATTTCATCGAAATCGATTCTTGCCGTCTGGGCATTGTTATCGCAGATGTCTCCGGTAAGGGAGTGAGCGCCTCGCTCCTCATGGCTTCTCTGAGAGCGGCTCTCCATTCAGAGATCCACCCTTTGTATGTTTTAGAGGAGATGGCGGGCAAACTCAATAACTTTGTGCATCGCAGTTCTGCATCCAGCAGTTTTATCACCTTTTTCTTCAGCGAATTGAACCGAGAAAATGGTGATTTAATCTACGTCAATGCCGGTCACAATCCTCCCCTTATCCTGAAAAAGAAAGGGCCTGTTCAACGTCTGGAAAGTTCTGGGCTGTGCTTAGGAATGTTTCCTTCGAGTACTTACAAAATCGGAAAAACGACTTTAGAATCTGGAGATTTAGCTCTGCTTTTTACAGACGGAATCACAGAAAGTCGGAATAAGGATAACGAAGAATTCACAGAGGAAAGGCTCATAAACCTTGTGAAAAAACATGGAAAATTAAACACTCAAGATTTGATTGATAAAATCCATGAGACTCTCGATTCTTTCACCAAGGGAGCCGACCCCATGGATGATATGACTGTCATAGCTATCAAAAGAACCAAATAAAATCAATTCTTCTTGCCAGAGTGCTCATCATCTCTTTATTCTTTTCCAAGTCTGTCTAATTTGTCCATCAAACTGCGCATGATGGAGTACATACTTGATCCCTTAGCCAGAGCCTGTTCGAGGTAGAGTCTTTGCATCTCCTGATTTCCCATCGTCTCGTAAGCACCCGCTATGTTGGCCAAGGCGATGAAAGAAAAGTCTCGAGGCTTCAAATTGAGGATTTTTTTATAGAGGTCAATTCCTTTTTCCCAGTCTTGCTGGGCAAAGAAGAATTGGGCCACTTCATGGAGAAGGTAAACATTCTCCGGATGTCTCTCCCAAAGAGAAAAAAGTTGAGGTTTGACACGTCGAAAATTTTTTGTGTTGGCGGCTTCGAGACGGAGAGCTCTTGCCTGCCAACGGTCTTCGAGTATAGGCCGAACGGCCAGGACTTCAAAATCAGGATCGATGTTTATCCTGACCACCTCTTCACCGGTTCCTAGGTTGTAGTAAAATTTTCTTTTCTTCCCCTTGATTATGATGTCTTTTCTGAAAGATCTCTGGTTGGTTATAAATTCGAGGGTGAGAGGCATGCTGAATTTCCCGGGGACATGGTCCTGATAGAGGGTCCCTTCGGCTCGGTAATGAATATTCCTGAAGTCAATCCGATAGCGAGGCGGCCGGTGGCCGCGAAGGAAAAAATCAAAAAACCAACTCAGGTCTTCCTGTGAGACCTGATGGATAATCCGGATGAAACTATCCGTGTCGGCTTTCTTTTTCCTGAATGTGTTGAGGTATGTTTTTATGGATCTGTCGAAGACCTCGTCACCGAGAATGTGTTTTAAAGTGTGAAGCACGTAAGCTGCCCTCTCGTAAACAAGAAAACCTTCCGGGGCATGTTGCTCACCTCCTTCCAGGATGGAGGGGGTTCTAGGGTTTCCGATCGGAATGGCGCGGTTGAGGAGGGCGAAGAGGATTTGTCTTCTGGTCTTTTCATCTGACGCCTTGGATAAGCGGTAACAGGTATCGGAAAATGTGGCCAGCCCTTCGTGGAGCCAGGTGTCCTTCCCAAGATTGTCTGAGACTGTTTCTCCCCACCAGAGGTGGGCGATCTCATGGGGAATCAGAGGAAAATCCAGGTTGATGAGATGCGATGATACGGCGTATCCGAATGGAGCGCTGGTTCCTGTGCCATAGCCCATGCCGATTTCGATAATGCTAAAATGCGAGGCATTCGGCTGTCCGAACTTTTGAGAGTAGAATCCGAGGATTTCTCCTGACTTTTCGAGGTAGGCATCGATAAGATCCTCATGCTGAGGAAAGAGGTAAGCCGTAAGGTTAAAACCGTTGACCTTATGGCTTGCAGAAATATAGGGAGCAGCAAACAGGGTCAGGTCCAAGCTTGCGGCTTTCTCGTCATGGAAGACAAAAACCTGTTTATCCTGGTTCTGGTTGACTTGGGCCAGCTCCCCGTTGGTGATGACTGTCCATCCTGAAGGGACTGTTGTTTGAATGGTCACAGGCATGGACTTGTCAGCCAGATAGGGATACCAGAGCTGGACAGACCGAAGCCAGGCGGCTTCTTCGGTGATCGAAGAAAAGGCTCTGTTGTAACGCCGTGCCTCTGGATCAAAATTGGAAGACATGAAGAATTGACCAGCATAGGAAATCGTGATCTCTGCAGTATCTTGCTTCGACAGGTCCTGTTTCAAGCGAACCCGGACCAAACTCGTATCCGAGTTGGGAAAGATTCTCTTCACAGGAATTTGGGAAAAATACAGGTGCTGATTTTTCTCATCCTTCGCGTCATACACGCGCAGAGTTGGTCTGAGGTAGAAATCGAGAGAATTCCATCCTTGGATTTCTGCCTGAATTTTGAACGTTGCTTCTCCCTTCAGCCAGTGCCTTCCAGGAATTATCTCGATTTTCAAGGTGACATGTTCAATCTTGAAATCATCGGCCTCCGCCGCTGGTATAAGAGAGGTCAAGGAGAAAAAATAAAGAAGGAGTGTAGTGAAGATCCTTCTTTTGAGTCGGTGCCTATCCTGGTCTGGGTTGAATCTCATGTTTTTTCCGGTTTTATCCTCCATGGCCTCAATTTTTCATTTTACTATCATCATCAAGGCCAAGCGAGTAAAATATGGATGATGCGATTTAAGGTGAAACGATGGACATTAAAAAAATATTTTTCCTCAATCTGGTGTTCCTTTTTTTTGTGGTTCTTAACTTCAGCTGGACAAGCGGACATGAAGGCATGAAGCCAGCCGAAGGAAGACAAGGAATGGTAAGTACTGCCCATCCCTTGGCCACGAAAGCCGGCCTTGACATCTTAAAGAAGGGAGGCAATGCCTTTGATGCGGCTGTGGCCGTTGCCGCAGCGCTGAATGTGGTGGAGCCGATGATGTCGGGGGTTGGCGGATACGGAACGATTCTCATCTATGATGCAGAAAAAAGAGAAACCCGCTTCCTCGACTCGAGCGGAAAAATCCCCGCAGCCGTGAACTAGGATGTCTTCC
>Ga0209636_10006497_pt1 | contig 11951 bp, 12 predicted proteins | sample DeeMarSWOR152_54_FD_187464 | JGI IMG/M metagenome (GOLD analysis project Ga0209636, IMG submission 187464) | Marine sediment microbial communities from White Oak River estuary, North Carolina - WOR-1-52-54 (SPAdes) (version 2) | ecosystem: Environmental > Aquatic > Marine > Intertidal zone >...
AAGATTATAAAAATACAAAGTTTTGGAAATTTGGAAATGTCGTGAAAGGAATATTTCACGCCATTATAAAAAGCATATTCAAGAGGGGTTTAAAAATCGATTCATATGTTAAGGATTTTGCGGATATTATCGGCAAATATCAAGTTCTCTTCCTTTTTTGATAAATTCAGTAATTCGATCATCCTCACTTCGACTAAGGGATGGGTATGAGGCAAATCGATCCCAAAGACAATTTTTGCAGGTCCAAGGACTTCGACAGCTTTTCTCACGAAAGGATAAGTGTTTCCAGAAGTTTCTAGGAAAAGATTGTTATGTTTTTCGCTTAATCTTAAAGATTTTTCTAAACGTTTTGGATCCAGCCGGTACACCCCCGTCCCTAAATGACCCAAAATGACGTTAACTTCCTTAAACTCGTGGCAAAGTTTATCGAGCGATTCATAATCTTCACCGATATGAATATAAATCGGTATCTGAAACTGTTCTGTTTCATTAAAAATCAGCCTAAACCTATCAATAGCTGCTTCATTCATCTCCAAATGAACCTTTAAACCCATAAATCCCCATTCATCAACAGCTAATTTAATATCCTGGCGAACCTTTTCATCTTCCGGTTTAACCCAGAAAAAGCCGATCAATTTCCCAAGATATTTTTTCACAGCCAAACCAACAACTTCATTATCAATCCAGATAGATTCACCCTCAACATATCTACAAACAACAGCTTTATCGATACCGCATTCCTCCATGAAAGAAACGAAATTATCCGGCTCGATCTCGGGGGGAGGACTGCCAATATGGGCATGCGCGTCGACAATCAAAGAAACACTCTCATCATACTTCATACTGCGTTGAAAAATATTCTAAATAAGTATTCTGCCATCTTTCAAAGCACATATAAAAAACTAGTGTTTAAGTAGGTTAGTTAAATACAAATAAGATTTTACAAACTATGAAAAAAGGAAAAAAAGCGTATTTGTATTTAAAGGAGGTCTGTTTTTTTGAGCGAGACTCTTTTGGCCGTTTTGGGCGGAATAGGCGGTGCCTATGGCGCCCTTCAATCGTGGTTGACTAGGCGTAAGATGCGGCAAGTGGAGGAGGAAATGCTTGCTCCGAAGCTGGATATTGATTTTAGGTATGATATAGTTCCAGGGCAAGAGTTTAATCTGCTTCATGGGGTTGTTTCTTTTGAGAATAAGGGTGCCACTAACGTCAAAATTATCCGGTTGAATATTGATGTAAGAGATCGTTCAGAGGAGTTTTCTCAGAGTTATTTGAAAGATAATTCTGCTTCTGATGATGGTTTTGAACCTTTGAAGGGGGGGTTTGAGTTACTGAGCATTGTAGGGCTTAACAATTATAAGTTGGTTAATTTTTCAAACTCTACCTCAAGAAAAGCGTTCAGGATTTTTAAGCAAGATAACATTTATGCCCGTGAAAAGACGAAGAAGGTGGTAGATGTAGATGATATAGACTGGAATATCCAAACTTATGTGAAAGAGAAGATAGAGCAAATAAGTGACAGTTTAAGGAAAAAAAGTGACCCTGACTCCAGAGAAGAATTAAGACGCCTGATATTCATTGAAACTTTGGGTAAAGAGCTTAGAGGGATCCAGATCTTTCCAAACGCTGTTCTTAACCAAGAATTCATAGTAAAGTATAGGGGAAGCGGTATCATATACTGCAACGTTGAAACTTCAACCATTCGCGTTTTACAGGATACAATAGACTATATTGAAAACTACAAAGCTTTGGGAGAAAAGATCTTTAAAAACCAAACATTAGACGAAAATACGAGAGATCAACTGGTAAAAGTTATAAATAATATAATTTCTCCCGAATCTCACGAAATCCACAAACAAAAGGAAAATTTCCTAATATACTTGTCATAACCTCCTCTCCTCCCTTGTTTAAGAAATTATTTTCTGTTTGGCTGAAACTTTAAGAACATCCAAACCTATTTTTTAAGTAACGTTTAACGATCAAAAACTAGTCATTTTCTTTTTTGAGGAGATATTATTGGAAACATTTACATATTCTAAAGAACGAGGATACGTGTCCTCCATAATTCTTTTTACATCAGCTTTTATCATAATCATTGGAACCGCAATTCCTTGGTTCGAAGTCAACTTTTTAGGACTCTTCGAGCTTGGTGAATTCAACCTTCACGATTACGATGAAGCCAATGAAAGCGGTTTTGGAGGAGCTCTGGTCCTCTTTAGCATCTTCCTCATAATTATCGCGCTTATATCCTTGGCACGATATCACACAATTCTAAAAGTTTCAGGAATCCTCCTAAGCGTCATAGCGCTTTTTGTAACTTTTGCAGCTATTGGAAATATCGCTGAGAACTTTGAAGGATTTGAAGATTTCTACTCTTGGAGAGCAGGCCCCATAGTCACAATCTTTGGATGTTTCCTTGCTATTATAAGCTCAGCTCTCTTAAAAGGCCCCCAAAAATTACCAGCAATGCTGGAAAGACCGATAGAAAAACCGGTTACTACCACTTCATCACCAAAAATAACCGCCGAAACACCAAAATCAAAAGAACCGTCGGTGTCTAAAGAAGCCGTAAAAGATCAAGTAATATGCAGAAATTGTAGTAGATCCGCCCCAATAACCTCGACATTTTGCCCCTATTGTGGAACATACCTCCACGAAGATACAGCCCTCTAAAAACCAGCGAAAGGAAGAAAAACAGTAACTCAATAAAACCTCATATAAGGGACTAATAGTTTAGTTAGAGGGTTAGTGTAGTAAGTTTCAATATTTTGATTCGCTATTAGCACGGCTTGAGGACCATAAAATGGTCCTTTTTATAGATTGTTGCAGTATTGTATGAAACGCCAAAAAGCCAAAAAGATAAATCATTCTTTGCAAACTACCATATAAAAGTGAAAGAATCATCCTAATATAATTCATGATAGTAGAACACATGGAAAACTGATCAGCTTCAGATATTGGAAATTTCCTCAAATAGCTGGTGATTACACTATAATTAAGAGCCAGGAATAAGTCTAAGAACCGAAATGAGATATCATGCTAGATCCTGGATTGGAGGTAGGAAACCAACTCTACTGATCCTCTCATAAAATAGAACCGTCTTTTCAATTTTTTTGGGAGTAACTCTTCTGATAACCTCAAACTCGTGCAATGATATTAGTCCAAACAAAGCAGGTAAAAACAGTATGACCGAAAGCACGATAACCAGGCTAAAAGGAAATGGAATAGTTTCCACGATCAAAAAGAGGATTATTGACGTAAAAACGATGAAAATAAAGAATCTGAAAAACCATTTAAAAGGTACTTTTCTCGTTTCTGCTGTGACAGCAATGGCATATAAGCACCCGATGACAGATGCGATGAGTATAGCGATAGCAACGCCCTCAGATCCATAAGGAAGTAAAACCACTCCAAAGACAACATTCAAAATTAAAAGCATAAGCCAGTAAATCAAAAATTTGATAGTCTCGCCTTTTGCAATTTTGACAGATATCGTCATAATTCCTATTAAGTAAAATATGCTGGCGATCAAAAGAGCCATCAGAACTTGCTCTCCCTCTACATATTTTTCACTCAAAACGATTATTATCACTGTTTTGGCGAAAAAAAACAAAACGAGGAAAAATGGGACAGAAATGGTTAATACGATTCTTAATACGTGTGAAAAACCCTTAGCAAGTCTTTCATCAGAGTCTGCGAATAACCTTGTATAAATAGGAAACAACCCTGTTGTAAGCACCAGAGCAAACTCTAAAGCTACTCCCGACAGTCTCCTCATCAAATGATAAATTGCCAAATCATCCCCGGAAAGTCCAGCGAAAACAATCCATCTGTCAACATAGCCTGAAAGCGTACTTGCAATTGTTGCGAAAAAAACAGGGATCCCAAACCTCAAAAGGTTGAATATTTCACTCTTGGAGACTCCTTCGTGTTCCATGATGGTTTTCATCGTTCCAAGTTCGACTAAAAGGATAACGATGTTAGGAACGGCCATTCCAATTAAAACAGATTCGATCACAGGCCTCATGATAAAAAATATGATGACAAGAATATATAACAAGACAGCGTTTAAAGTTCTTAAATATATGGAACGATCAACTTTCATTAGTGAGACTTCAGCCGCAACGATCGTTCGAAAAATCACTCCAGATATATTGATTATGAGAAATTCTATTTGCGCTTCCAAAGATAGTTGAACATCGCCTATACCGGCGATAAAAACCAAGAAAAACACAGTCATCATACTAGAATATAAAGGTCCAATGACCATCATACTGATAAAACAACTCTTGATAATATTCATACCCTTCTCCGCTCCATGGAAGATGGCCCTTTGCGTCATCGAATAATGCAAACCAAAATCTGAAGAGGTTATGATGATTGCTGAACTAATAGAAAGAAAAACAATGACCCCCATCTCGCTCAAGGTTAATGCTCGTCCCAAAAAACCGATATATATCAAAGAGCCAAGACGAACAAGTAATGACCGTGTAAAACCTGACAAAACGAACCTTGAATATGCCTCAGAATATGCTGAAGTTTTAGCGTTCATGCGTATCCCATCTCAGAGTTTTCGATACAAAAAGAAAGCGAAAGATTTAACATTTTTTGACATTTCAACAGATAATGCCATATACTTTCATTTTGCATTAAATTTCTTTTGAAGCCTATAACTGGGCCATAAATCTATCGATATCCTTCAAACAAACCAAGAATATAACCGTATAAAATGTACAGGTATTTGTTCTTAAAAAGAGCACAATTTGTTTTTAAAAATTTTTTTCGAATTAAGTTTATTGGTAATGATAAAACGTTTAAAATTGCTCGCACAATTATTTTGATGATTTCTCCTATTTTAATGAAATTATGTTTTCTCCAAACTATAGCCTTCCACTTCGATCGAAGAAATAATTCTGAAGAGTTCCTTTCTCCATAAGTTTGATAATATATTACGATATCTTTACTGAAAAGATAGTTAGTGTGCTTTGTAAGCCGCAAATGTAAGTCATAGTCTTCTACCGATGGAGGAACAATTTTTTCATCAAATCCTCCTACTAAGTCCAAAAGTTCTTTTTTAATCATTATAGAAGACATTAAAACGTAGTTTTGTTTCATAAGCTTTGAATGGGTTATAAGAAAATCGTTTTTGGGATATTTTTCTTCAACATAAGTACCATCAGGAAGGATTTTTATCATCCTTCCACACACTGCCCCGGTTTTGTTTATATGTTTTAATTGATTTTCAATTGTAGTTCTATGATAAAAATCATCAGCATCCAAAAAAGCTATGTATTTTCCATTGGCGATTTTTAAGGCCTTTTGCCTAGCTGCGCTAGGACCTCTACCTTCGCCCATAATAACGGTAATCATTGACGGGTATTTCTCGGCATATTTCAAAATAATGTTCAAAGAATTATCATTACTTTTGTCGTCTACAACAAGTATTTTTTCAGGTCTTCGAGTTTGTTTCAAAATTGATTCAATGCAACGCCCTACGAATTTTTCACAATTCTTAACAGGAATTATAACGTTCACTGTTTCCTTAATCTTCATTTTTTTATTTCCTCTTAATAACCATTTTTGATTATCAATACTTCTTGGTTTTTTACACTTCGCACATCTCCTTTTAAAAGATGAATACTTTAAATTTCTTATTCACATTCTCGAACCTGGGGTAGGGGCCTACATCCAGCTTTGAAGCCATGCTCTCAAGAAGCAAGCCACCCCCGCAACAATGACCGTTATCACTATCATCCTTCCCCTTTCTCCTGGCTAAGATGATGGGTAGATGGCTCCTTGCAAAGCACTCAATGAGCCTCTCCACGCTGCTTAACATGCCTCTCGAATTAAGCGGCCCAATACCTCCGAATAACGTGCTTTTTTCTACCCTTTCTTGAAGCCCTTACACCAGAAACCTTTAATTTCCCTGAGGTAACAACCCTTTGTTGGAGCAACACCATAGTAAAAATATCCTGGTAAAATCGCTATGGTGAAGCTCCACTAAACAACATACATCAAATTAACATTTTGTTCTACAGTCGTTCTTATCGGCCAATTAACTAATAGGGTTTTTAGTTACAAAATTTTCGAGTATTTACTTAGCCATTCACTAAATTCTTTAAAAAGGAAACCTTTTGTATGAACGCCAAAAACTAATGTAAACAGTGAACTAGTAGGGGCAGAATCTAAGATGAATACATGAAGAGTATGGAGGCTGTTTATGACTATATTAGTTTTGGGATTGCCTCTTCCATGTAAGACTATTGTTCGCTGGCTCAAGGAAAATGGGCTTAATGTAAAAGTTAGTAACATTTTCGAAGCCTTATCTAGTAAAGACCCTGATATCGTCCACTTTGTTTATTCTCCTACTGGCAAGTTTCGAGGTCCAATAATTTTTAGCTTAATGAAACTAACTAGGAAAAAAATAATCATTCACTGGGTTGGATCGGATGTCTTTCAATTGTTCAAAAGTAAAAAGTGGGTCTTGCTTACAAAACTTACTAGTAAACTTGTCGATAAACAGTTAACGGTCTCTCCTTGGCTGAAAGAAGAACTCAGTTGTTTTGGCGTTCATACACAGATTGTTCCAATAGTCCCACACGTACGTCAAAAAGTTTCTAAATTGCCCGAAGAATTTACCGTCTTAGCTTACTTACCTGAAAAAAGATACGATTTTTACGGAGGACACATTGTAGAAAAACTGTCTGACATGTTTCCTTCAATAAGATTTTTCATACTTGCAAATGACGGGAGGAATCATAAAAAAAGAAAGAACATAAAATATTTAGGAAGTATTAGCCACGTGAAAATGTCACAAATTTATAAAAAAACAACAGTTCTGATTAGAATGCCTATCCATGATGGTTTATCCAACATGGTAATTGAAGCACTCGCACAAGGACGATATGTGATATATTCAAAAAATTTTCCACATTGCTTTCATGCAAAAAACTTTGAAGACGCTAAAGATCATATAACTAACCTTTACGAGGTTAATGAGCCAAATTACGCCGGTGCAGAGTTTTCTTTAGCTTTTATTAATCGGTCTATTAAGAAGTTACTGGCTTTATACTCCGAGATGTCGTGTATGTGATATAGAAGCCTCCCAGTTTCTTTACTTACTTCAAGTATCCAACAGTGAAATATATTTCCTTAAGAAATTCGCTCTTAAGGAAATTAGGATCTTTGACAAATAACGAAAGATATAATAGCTTAGGAAGCCATAAGAAACTGTGCTTCAAAAACCATTTCTTGCTGTATAGTCCAATTCTTTTAGAATAATATGCTTCAAGGTAGCCATCAATTGGGCGATGGAATCCTCTGTAATGCTTGCAATAAGGATTTGAAGTTGCTAACCACCTATACCCCTTTTTTTCAATATACCTTCTAATGTATTCATCCTCTAGCACATGAAGCGCTCTCGGTATCTTAATTCCTTCAATGGTTTCTTTTCTAATTACCGTATCATGCAGTAACCCTCTTATGACCCCTTGTCTTCTCGCTAATTCAAAAACACTTAACTTATAGAGTTTGCTCATAGCGTCACGATACCTCTGATAAGCACCACATTCCACCGAAGCACCCCAAACAGCACCAACCTTTTCATCCTCAAGGTGTCTCATAATTTGCCCAAACCAATTAGATGGCAAGATTACATCGCTATCTACAAAAGCAAAGAAGTCCGTTTCCATCTTCTGTATTCCAAGTTGCCTAGAAGTTGCACGCGTACCATTTCTGTCATCAATAATCGACAAATTTACTCCCTCCTTAGAGCAAATTATGGAAAGCAAATCCAGGGTATCATCAGTTGACCCTCCATCCACGACTATGAGCTTATTGATCGCTATTTCTCTAATTACGCTCTCAATAGTCTCCTTAAGACATGGTTTGATACTGTTCTTTGTCAGCATTATGACGTCTATTTTCTGCATGCTACCTCAGCTCAAACCTTTGGCTTCTACAAATAGCTCTAAAATATTTACAAACCTTTTCGTTGCTGCCTCGGCAGAATGCCTCTTCAAAACAATTTCTCTACCTTTCTCGGCAACCTTTCTCCTTAACTCTTCATCAGTTAAAAACATTTCAAGTTTACTAGTTAAGTTGTTTTTATCCACAGTGTTTTCTTCCAGTGGATAATATGAATCGTTTAAAGCCACTCTTCCACACATAAACGCTTCAGGAGTAACTTTTCCGTATACTTCATCGTATATTTGGTCGAAGACTAGGGTTGATTTCCAATAATATTTCGCCATTTCATAGTACAATAGTCTACCCTTATGCTCACGATACTGAAACTTCACTCCTCTCCTCTTTATCGCCTTCAATGACTTCAGTAATATTGCTTTACCTTTCCATCGATAAGCCCATGAACCTCCAGAAGGAAGAAAAACTACCGGAGGATCATCTGGGTCTATCTGACTGTTTGGACGGAATATATTTGGTATTGGTTGAGGCGTGTAAAGAGACGCTTCAGGCAAATATTTAGGCATGTTTATGGATACATAAGTAACCAATAAACGTCTATCCCTCATAAAGTACTCATATATCTTTTTTCTCAGAAGTTTCTGCACTCTATTTTGCGAGTGTAGCATGAAAACTATTGGTATTTCTCCCCTCATTTTCCTAACGAACTTATACTCAAAGAATGGGAAATGTCTTATACTTATCGTACAACCATGCAAAACTAAGATATCATAATCCGACAAGAGAAGTTTTTTTAATAATTTTAGAAGCAGAATCGGTTTCTTGTCTGAGTATACGAACAACCAATCGTAGTTTAGATCATCAGAATTATATATAGGTGTTTTCTGTACCAACACAACCTCACTTCTGTGATTTCCTTGTTTGTTGATTATCTTTGAGCTCTCCATAGAAAACTGCTCGCTAGCTATCTGAAGAATCTTCATCCCTTATTCATCCTTCTACAAATATCATCATTTTTATGCTATCACTTCAAATATATTTAATGAAGTTCTTTGCTTTCTAGATTCCTCATGTTTTTAAAATATTTCTTTCTTTTCTCTTTCGGTGTTGTTCATGGTTTAAATCTGGAGGACTATCATGCCTTTAAAGGACAGGATTGGGCGGAATTGATAGACTGCTCTGTTTGTGATGAGCTCAAGTTTAAGCTTTCCATTCTCTAAGCCTATGTTAATAGGGAAAAGGTGAAAGGGTCGCTGATATCGCTTCAAGGTTCAGGGTTAACCCGACAACTGTTTATCATTACGCTAAGTACTAATAACTTCCAGGTTTGAGGGGTTTATAAGCAGGAAACATGGACTTGACCCTGGCAATTTCATCCCCATTATTGCTAAGAGGAAGAGGAAAATGAAGTTTTTCATTTTACAATTACAAACCGTTTATTGCGGTGGCTTATAATGTTTGCACACTTTGGTAATGATTTAGAATACTTCTCAACGTAATATGAAGTAGAATGAGGGATGTTTCTTTGATCTTTGATGCACATGCCCACATTGGTGGTCCTCCCCTGAGATTGAGCTGGATAATTTTGATGTTCGTGGTACCCTTATTCTCAAAAGAAAAGACCCCATAGAGCAGATTAAACTCTTGCCCTAGAACTATATCATACCTAAAATCAATATCCAGCTTAGGAGCAAGCATTTCCTCCTCCACTTGCCGCATCTTACGCCTAGTAAACCATGATTGAAGAGCACCATAAGCACCACCTATTCCGTCTAAAACAGCCAAAAGAGCCTCGCTCAAAAAAGTCATTTTTATCACTACTTTGGTAGTTTTCAATGAAATAGTTTTCTCAGCGATGCCTTATTTATAAAGTAAACGATATTTTATCGCCTATGAGGACATCATTGCAAGCATAATAATTGGTAGCGACAATTCCACGTTATGGTAGAACTCAGCTACAAGTTCTGGTTGCTCTTCTTCCAAGGAAAACCAGTCTGCGAGCCTCTATTGACCATGCCCTCTTGGAGGGTTGTCGCTTTGGCTGAAATAAATTTTTAATAGATTTAATCTTATTTTACAATGGCGTTAAATAGTAGTTCAAAGCAGTAAATGCCCAAATTTTGACTCGCAAATATAACAACCCAAACAAAAAATTATCCCATAATTCCCACTCTTCACCAAAAAATTATGCTCGTCAAAACTTTGGCAAACAAGGGATTAAACAGTTCGATTTTGTTATTGTTCTTCTCACCCAAATTGCTAACTCAACTTCGTTTAATCCTTATGTTATGTGACATTTGCCTTCGCCCGCCGAAATCAATAGATATATAAAAAATAATCCTAAACTAGGGTTATGAAGATGGGAATAGATGCGATTAAAAAATTGGTTGATAAAGTTCATGGTTTTTTAAGTGATAAAGAGGGAGAATTACTTTATAATCTTGCAAAAAATTGCACCGGAAAAGGTGTAATTGTTGAAATCGGTTCATGGAAAGGAAAATCAACAATATGGTTAGGTAAGGGTTCAAAAAGAGCAAACAAAGTTAAGATTTATGCAATTGATCCACATATAGGATCTTCTGAACATAAAAAAGCGTATGGCAAAATTTGGACTTTTGAAGAATTTAAAAAGAATATTAAAAATGCGAATGTTGATGATATAATAATTCCTATTGTTAAAACCTCAGAAGAAGCAGCTAAAAACTTTGATGAACCTGTTGAATTAATTTTTATAGACGGAGCTCACGAATACGATCTTGTAAAATTAGACTTCGAGTTGTGGTTTCCCAAAGTAATAGATGGTGGGATTATGGCTTTTCACGATACAACTGTGTGGCTTGGTCCTAAAAAGGTTGTTGATGAATTTGTATATAAATCAAAAAATTTCAGAAATGTCAGATTTATAGATTCAATCACTTTTGCTGAAAAAGTAAGACAAAATTCTATAAAAGATAGGCTTAGGAATAGATATGTCCTTTTATTAAAGAACCTATACAAATCTAAAGTTAAGTTATATTTCCCAAAGCTAATAAGAATGATTGGAAAAAAACTCATAAAATTAACACAATATTGACGGTCTTCGGCAAACGCTGCGCAACCCTCGATTGCTTGCCCTCACATTCGTTCAGGTCATATAAGAGAGAAAATATAAACGTAAAATTTAGAGAAATCATACCAAATTCGGAGCTACCAAGGGAACCAAATAAATGTGCTGCTTTCGTGCAGAAGAAGAAGAAGATAAAATCGGACCGTTTACTACTGCTCAATGGGGAGTTATCGGTATCGTTGTCAGTATTATCAGTTTTTTTTGCTATTTTCCGTTATTTGAAAAAACGAGAGTAAGATGTCGAAAAGAAGAGGTTTTTCACCTTCGTTCAACCTTTTCTTTTATTTTTTTACTCTTCAATTGGTGAGTTCTTTTCCTTGCTAAATTTTCTCCTGTTGGATTTTTTTATCGAATTCTGTAAGATTTTTAAATCGCTGATGTTTTGGGTTGATTATGTATCGCAAAAAGGGTAATCTTTCTGGTAGGTTTGATTGGGGATTGTATCCTGAAGCGGAGTTGTTTCTTCAAAAACAGATTGATATGTTTTTGAGGGATCATTCGTTTTTGATGGATCTTGCTAAAATGATTGAGGGGCAGACATCAACACGTTTTATTGATTGGGTAGACCACATGGTTCTTCCAGAAAAAGATGTGGATTTTAAACATCTTGTAAGGCTGGGATTTGAAGAGAGGAGTAATGGTGATTTGCCTGATGGCGCTAGGTTGTTTTGGCATGCAGGAAGCATCTTGTTTCCTGTTCTTGTGCATAATAAGTCTGTTGCTGAGCTTGCGTTAAAGGTTGGAAAACTTGAGCATTTCCTCTATACTTATGTTCATGCTAGGGGTAAAAAGATTGAGGGCGAAAGGTTTTCGCCTTATCGGAAATTGGTTTTGAAGGAGGAGAAAGATTTTCTTTTTGATAGCAGTTGAAAGAAGGGGTTATGCTGGATTCATTGTTAAAGACTCAAACGATATAGAAGAG
>Ga0209636_10006498_pt1 | contig 11950 bp, 9 predicted proteins | sample DeeMarSWOR152_54_FD_187464 | JGI IMG/M metagenome (GOLD analysis project Ga0209636, IMG submission 187464) | Marine sediment microbial communities from White Oak River estuary, North Carolina - WOR-1-52-54 (SPAdes) (version 2) | ecosystem: Environmental > Aquatic > Marine > Intertidal zone >...
TTGCAGAACTGAATTTTCGTCTTCACGTAGCTTTTGCAGTAGGGGCATTGGATTCCGCCGTTGTCAGGGTAAACCTCTGAGGGTTTTCCGAAGCGTTTTCGAAAGAACTCGTAGTAAAGCAGTTGCTCCTTGTCCTGTATTTTCACATCGTCTTCTGCGAGAATCTTTTTCTTTTTCTCCTCAAACTCGGCGTCCGAAATTTCCTCATTGAAGAATGTTCGTAGAACTTCGGTTCCCGTTCCCTGCTCCAAGGGCGCTTTGGGTCGCCAAATAACATCTTTCGGGATCACGTCTTCATACGCCTTGCGCATTATCCATTTGCCGTATTTCACGCCGCCGCGCATGTTAATCTTGAACTTGATTGGCAGCTTTTTAGCCCAGTCCATGAACTCTGGGTCCATGTAAGGCGCTTTGATGGTCATTCCGAGAGATTCCGCCATGGGTATCGAAGAGAAACCCATCTCCGCCCACATCTCCTGCTGCTTCTGGGCAAACTCCGCTTCGGACAGGTGGAATTGCCATGGGTACCCAAAAAGCTCGTCCAAGGCGTCGCCCGTGAAAACGCTCTTTAAGCCTTTTTTCTTAAAAATTGTCAAACCTATGTAAACTGGCATGCTGTTTCTTATTTCCATGGGGTCAAACTTCTTCAGCGCTGCTACGACTTTCGGGGCGTTGCTGAGCGCTTCCTCTCGACCGAACACGTGAGTTTCATGATTAAGCTTCAGGAAAGCCACCATCTTCTTCACGTACTCCGTGTCCGCTGGGTTTCCATGCTTAAAATGCATCGTCAAGCACGGAATTTGCGGCTTGTACTTCACCGCTTCGTACGCGATGATTTGCGTGTCTGTTCCTGCTGAAAACAGCATGGCGTCAGCCATGTTTCTCTGCACAACCTTGTTCACTAAGGCTCGGACTTCTGGCAAAAGCTTGGCGTATTCTTGTGGGTTAAGTGTCAAATTATTTGCCTCGCAACAACAGACTTGTCATCCCTCTGGTATTTAAATCTATCCGTATGAATATAAAAGCCATAAAAATATAAACATCTGTGTGAAAAGTAGTTGGAATTTTGAACATGTATGTCTTAGAACTGCTTTTTACCCAATTTTTTGTTAAAGTAGTTAAGTTTAAAAGTTTTCAGGCTTCGTTCTTATCCAAGGTCCGATGCGCAGTGAACTGCAACAGCCCATATGCTACGAGGTGCACGGTTTGAAGGTAAGTCTAATCCACATGAAAGTCCGCAACTCCCTAGAAGGCAGCCTCGAAGCAGCATCGACGGCAGTCCATAAAGCTGCTGAACAAAAGCCCGCGTTCATCGCCCTTCCAGAGTACTTCTCGGTTCCAAACAACATGGAACAATTCACTTCCGCAGAAAAAATCAGCAAAGAAACATGTGCCGAAACGATGAGCTTCCTCGCGGAAACCAGCAAAGAATTCCCAAACATCTACATTCTAGGCGGCACCGTACTCGAAGAAGACCACGGCAAATTCTACAACACAAGCACTTTGTGGCGAAACGGCGCGCTCATCGGAAAATACCGCAAAAGAAACCCGATTAATGCCGAACTCAAGGCGGGCGTAAGCCGCGGCGACAAGCCAGCCGTCTACACCACGGAACACTGCAAAGTCGGCATGCTCGTCTGCGCCGACATGTTCGACCCGCCCACCATAAAAGGAGTCGTGGACCTAGGCGCGGAACTCGTGTTCCTGCCAGTCGCAGCCATGGGCACGCATCCGCACGTGACGGGGCACCCGCTCACAGAGAAGCTTGCCACGGAAAACGGCATCTACGTGGTTAAAGTTGGCAACGTCAGTTCAAGCGCCAGAGGCGGAAGAAGCGCCTTCATCACCCCATGGGGAATAGAGCAAGAGGCTTCAGACGCCGTCGAAGACGCGGTGATGACCATAGATTTCGACATGCAGAAGCTTAGGGAATACCGAAAAAACCTCAACAAAGCCTAAGCCCAATTCGCCATCTACCTACTGAACCCTGCATTTTCCTTTATATAAGGGGTATAGTCTTTTCCGAGCAGCTAGCGCTCAGTAGAGCTTAGCCCACTCATCCACTATCCGCGTCATCTCAGAAAACTCAACCTTCCTGAGCCACTCGCGAAACGCACCGTTGTTCACTGCATACTTGCAGACTTGCCTCGCGTTCTCCGCGTCATGCACCAGCAGCAGCACGCCCATCAAGTTGTGCCTGCTCAAGTACGCCACAGTCTTAAGCAGCGCATCTGTCTTCTGGTCTGTCAGCATCTCAGCGCTGAGCTCCACAACCACAGGCTTCTTCAAAACCTTGACAAAATCCTTTGCTAGCAGGTCTACCCAGTAGTTCGTCAGGTAATCCCTCGCGGAAAGCGGAACATGGAAGTAATCCACCAACTCGGCTATGCGCTCGAAGTCTATGCCGAACCGTTCTTTGGCAAGCACTGGGTCAGGAAACATCTCCACCACGAAGGCGCCTTTCACCAGACTCTTCGCCTTTTTCAAGAAATCTGTTACTGCCTGCGCTCGCCATTCCGTCCAATTCAGCCCACTCTGCCGCCCCAATTCCACGCATCTGGGGCAAACACAGAATTCTTCCTCTGGGAAATGGTAAAGGTTCAACGTAACACCTTCAATGTTTTCTCTGCCCAGCCCTTCGACGTAATCCAAAACTTTTGCTCGATACTCTGGATTCGTAGGGCAAACAAAATCGAAAGGCACATTTATCTTCCTGTTCTTCCTCAACGCTGCGCCATTCTTCGAAACCGCCACTATGCTTGGGTCCTCTCTAATGGCTCTTGCGTCGCAGAAACACGTAACGTCGTTCTGCATTTCCCTTGCCGCTGGAAAAACTGACCCATCTGCCCGTTTCGAATAGTACACATGCAGGTCGAAGCCTTCGACTTTTTCCGGAGTGTACGTGACGAGCCCCACTTTCATGTCTGCCAACTCAGCGCGCAACAGATATATTCAAGCGACTTATTTAATTGTTGACTCACCATGGGGAAGCACAAGCCGATTATTCTAATTGATTACGCCAAATGTTCTCCTTGTTCTGGGCTTATCTGTGTTGGTGTTTGTCCATTTGGCGTCTTGGAGGCAGGCACAGATGGCAAGCCTCAAATCGTTGATGTGGTATCTTGCACTCGATGTGGTGTCTGCGCAAACTTGTGCCCTGCAAAAGCGATCATTATAAATCAAGATGAACCTAAAAAAGACAAATAACAGGTGATGAGTCTACGAAACAAATTGACCTTTTAGGCAACTGTGGAAAGCTCGTTTTAAAAGACAACGTGTTAGCTGTACTTTCCGACATTGATTTGATCACAGTCAGCTCGGCCATTTACAATGGCGGCTTCAAAAAAGTTAAAGCCATACTCAACGTTCAAGCTCCCGAGGAATACAGCGACCGACAACTACACGCAGACCCTCAAAAATTCATCCTTGACTCCGCAAAAAAACTCGGGCTTTCAGAAAATTTCGTTGGAATGGTCACCGCTGCCGCCGTCGAGAAGTTCGCGTTAGCTTCAAAGAATGCCGGTGACCTTTCCGTCAGTGTTATCGCTACCGCAGTGGACCCCGAAGGCGAAACTTGTTCTCATGCTGAATCCGCAGGCGAAACCATAGAGGTTGAGGAAATAACGGGAACAATAAACATCATGATAGTCATAGATGGAAACCCAACTGAAAGCTGCCTAGTCAGCACTTTAATCACAGCAACAGAAGCAAAAACAGCGGCACTAAGGGAACTGGACATCAGAAGCAGGTACTCTGGCGATTTAGCCACAGGAACAATAACAGACGCCATAATTGTGGCGAAAACAAACCGCGGCGCACCAATAGTTTACGGAGGTCCAGCCTCAAAACTTGGCCAACTAGTTGGATACTGCACAAGAAAAGCCGTGAAAGAAGCCGTAATGAAGGCCAACAAATACCTGTGATAAACACGTTAAAAACGCTCTCTCTGCGGAGAAAACTGAAAACCTTAAATAAGCTGCAAATTTTATTCCGTTAGCACAAACATAACATACAGGTGAAACCTTTGAAATTTGCAACCTTTCTGTATCAACCTGAACCAGCTGAAGGCTTTGACATAAACTTCTACCGTATCAAACCAGAATCCGGAACCTTGGGAAAGCCGAACCCCAAGATGTACACTAACATCGCATGCTTCGGCGACAACGCGTTGGCTGCGAAGCGTCCCGAATGGATCTCGATAAGCAAGGATGGTCCTGCGTTCCGCACCAACAAGAAATTCAACTTGCGCTGGGATGTCTTGTGCATGACCAACCCCGAAGTGCGCGAGTACAACCTTAAACTGATTGAGGAGTGCGCCAAAACGACGCCGGGAATAAGCATCAGCAGCCAGCACTTCGCTGAACACGGTTTCTGCGTGTGCCCACGCTGCGTTGAACAGTGGCGAACGAGCGGGCTGAACTGGGTTGACTGGAGAGCGAAAACGGTGACCGCTTTCCTGAAAGAAGTGAGACAGATAGTGGGAAGCAAGCCCTTGTTCGTGAATTTACTGCCTGACCCAGTGCTGGGCAAAGAACGATTTGGCTACGACTTTGACGCTTTAGCGGAGTACACTGATTACTTCGTCATCCCAATGTTCTCCAAGTCTTATCCCACTCCATGGTACTGGGAAATGCTTGCAAGAGCATTTAAGAGCAAATTAAAGAAGCCAGTTTTCGCGAACTTTTACGTGAGGGGTCCAAACGAAACGTGGGACACTGTGGCGCCGACCAAGCAGATAATGACTGTGGCAACTCGCGCCGCGAGAACAGGCATAGACGGCATCATTTTCTTGGCAGAGAAAGCCCAGTGGATACAAGAGTTCCAGAAGAACGCAGTCGCAGACAAAGAAACACGCGAATTTCTCAAAGACCACGGCGGCGACGAAGTGCTGGAACTCTTCAATAGATGGGAAAAACTCCTCTAAACAGGTAGCAAAGCAGCAGCCTGTAATGGTTAGAATGTTTGGAAAAGACTGCACTTACGGAGTTTAAGCCGTGAAAACCTCAACTGGTTACCTGCTCTGTGCTCGGCACTTGAAGCTGCTGGCGCTTCCTTTTTCTTATAAAAGCAAGGAAAGCCAAAACCACAACTATACTGCTAAGCGAAATTACAATCGAAGACGTTGTTATCCCTATGGGTGACAATCCTAAGAACAGACCTGACACTCCAGCTAAGCTGAAACTTAGCGCCACTGACAACACGGCTTTCTCAACCAAGTCAAGTTTTCCCTCTTGAAACAAAAGGCTGACAAGACAGTAGCCAGGTACAACTGCGACGAAAATAAATCCAAACACGGCTGTAAAAACGGAAAACGGAGAATCGTTAGGAATAAAATAGACAAATAGCACTGTTAAAAACGTGTACAGAACAATTATTCCGAACCAACTAGTGGGTTTCACCTTTCTGATCCTTCGAGCTGTTTCAAGCAAAATTTTCAAAAAATAAAAGGGTGGATGTTAAAGGAAAATCTTGTAGATTGGATGCTGCTCATGTAAAGGCCTGACGTCCAGATCGCCCATTGCAGATGCAACGTAAGTGTCGACTATTGCTACTGCGGGGAAGACATAATCCGATTGTTCAGCCGGTCCGAACATTAGCCAGTTGGCGCCCAATGTTTGCATTATAGCGTTGGTAGCGGTTCTGGTTCCTAACCTGAACTCTTTGGCAATATGCGCTTTGACCCATCCCATGGTGGTGACAACGTTTCCAGTTCCCACTCCTGTGGGATGACCATATTTCTCTTTTATCTTAGGTATTGCTCTGACTGCTGTGCCCATAGCTGGTTCGAATGCTGGAATAGCTGTGTCTATTAATGGTTTTGTGATTCCACCTTCCTTGGCCAAGGCTAAGGCTTCTTCCAAAACTTGCATTTTTCCTTCAAGGCTGTTGTCCTTAGGGTTATCGGCTAGAACTATTGATGCTGTAATTCCGCATTCTTTGACTTTCTCCGCTTCAACTTTGGAAACGCCTTTATAGAAAGAGTTGTATATGCATCTGTCTTGAAGCCCTGCGTTCTTGACGATTTCTGCTCCTGCCATGCGGGTTTTTGGACTCATTGCGTCCAACATCAATGGCGCTTCGCTATGTTCAGCAAGGAAAGGGATATACTTGGAGAAAGCTTCCTCGGTAGTTCCAACTATGTCAAAAACGAATGGAACACCTGTTAGGTCACTCAGAACTTCCATTTTATTGACTATGTTTTCAGCTTGCTTAGCGTCAAATATTCCTTTGTTTGCATCTTGTACCATCTTCTGGCCAAGCCAAAAGATCGAACCTATCAGAACAGTTGGTAGCTCTCCAGGCTGACCGCCTATTTTTATTTTTCCTATTTCATACACGTTTTGTTTCGTATTGAATTTGAACATTTTGCCTCATCTGAACTATGAGTTTATTTCAAGCCCATTGCTTGCTTTGCTAATTCAGGTGCTTCTTCTTTGTTTTTGCCGTAGAGCGCGCCTATTGCATCCGCATCTTCTTTTTTGACAGCGGCACCGCCCATGATTAATCCAATTTTGCCTTTCAATCCGCCTGCCTTCAATGCTTCGTCTAGTTTCGATAGGTTGTTTTTTGCAGGTACAGTGTTTACTGAAACAGCAATTACGTTTGCACTGCTTTCTTTTGCTTTGTCTACGAAAACTTGTGGGGCAACGCTTTTGCCTGCGTCAACAGTCTTGAATCCCGCTCTCTTCAGCGCCCTTCTAACCGCCTCTTTAGCTGTGTCGTGCATATCAGGTTCGATGTTGCCTATAACAACTGTGCCGATTGGGTTCTCTGGTTCAGGAGGCTCTTTTTCCATCATAGATTTAAGCCATGACATTTAACACTACTTCCCTTAGGTTTTTTATACCCTCGCTTTTTATATTCGAATTCCATATTTAAACTTTAACTCTATCACTCCACTAACCATTCAAGAAGCAAAAATGAATGCTTGGGAAGACAAAAATGTTCAAAACATCCAACAAGTATCTCCTGCTGTTCCTTATTTTGGCATTTTCTTTCGTATACCGAATGTTGCTGATGCACTGGGAAACTTACCCGTCAGGAGCTGACATTGGGCTACACGAAAGCATTATCCACTCAATCACTCTTTCTGGCAACACAAATTTCCTTTGGAACTATTATCAGATGGGTGGTGGTCTCTCTCTAACTTTCCCAGGATACCACATTTTCGTTTCGTATGTAATTTTAATAACTGGAATGCCTGACTACTTGGCTCATTCTTTAGTTGCTTCATTTTTTTCTTCGTTTATTGTTTTATGCGCATATTTAATAACGCGCGCTGTGTGGAGAGAATCAGCTGCCTTAATAATTGCGTTTTTAGTGGCGATTTCGCGGTTTGATGTAGAAATGCTGCTGTGGGGTGGCTACCCCAACGTGATAACGTTGCTGCTGATTCCCCTGACTTTTTATTTATACCTTCAAAGAGATAGATTCTCTTTGTTTCCTTTTCTTGCTACGACCACCATTTTGTCTGGAGCCATATTCTTGACCCACTCCTTGAGCGCAATTATGTTCATGGGAATAACGTTTACCACCGTGATTTTCGTATCGATTTTTTCCAAAAAAGTCGGCGTATCAAAAACGCATCTTCTCATTTGGCTTTTGCCAATTTTTCTCGGAGCCATTCTTGTCTCTCCGTTTTTGGTAGAAGTTGCGCCTGCATATTTAGGTGCCAATTCAGAAACATTTACGGGCGGCGTATCAGACATTCGGCTGGCGCTACTCTCGACGAGAGTGCTTCCTCTGGAATGGGTAATACCTCTTTTCGCTTGTGTGATTTTCTTCTTTTTGTTCTCTAAAAAATACAAAGGCAGCTTCTTCACTGTTCCAGCCTTCCTTTTCACCTTATGGATCTTGGTTCCCATGATTTTTACTCAGGGATATTTAGTGGGGATTTATACAGATTATAATCGGTTTTTGTACTTCATCCTCTTGCCTATCATAATTCTAATCGGGCTTGGAATTGACCACGGCGCCGGCTTCTTCGCGCGCATAATAGACATGTACTTGTCTTTAACGAAGAAAATGCCTCAAACTACTGAAAGCACCAACAAGACAAGTTCGAGACGCTTGCCACGCCTGTCTCACAAAAACATATATTCTGGATTTGTTCTCGGTTTCTTGTTGTTTTCGTTTTTATTTGTGCCAATGTTCCTAACTCCCTTTCAAGGTGTAACAGTACAAAGCTTTTATCAAACCATGAACGACTCCCGATACGAGGCAATACAATGGGCTCGCCAGAACACGCCTGTCGGCTCGGTTTTTGTTTCCGACGCCTATTACGGATGGTGGTTTTCAGGTTTTGCAGAGCGCCCAACCTTAAGCGCCGTTGACCCTCAGTATTTGACGCTTGCCCGTGAATTTGAACCCGCAAAGGTTGCCAAGAGCCTGCTTGATACCGATTACATTATAGACAACGGTTTAATTCAGGTCACAGAAGACGGCGGCTACATTGGACGGCATAACCCGATGTTTTTGGCTAAGCTTAACTGGACGTATTTCCCTTATTCGTTCTTGAACTTTAACAACAATAAAACGAAAATCCAATACCAAATAGGCGATAGCTTACAATTTCTTTATTTAGATCAGCTTCCAGCAAGAGAAATGCGAATGGAAAATGACACTGAACATGCCACAATCGTTGTTGAGAAAGGCAATAGCTTCTTGAATTACACTCAGTTAACAACAGTTTACAAGGGAGTACGGTTTGTTAACATGTCCATAACAGTAGAAAGTACAGTTGAAGGCGTTTCTCTGGATTGGGTTCAGTTCTTTGTGGACAGCAAAGGCAAAGTAATACAGCCAATGCAAAATAGAACAGTTGGCTTGCTGGATGAAGGTGTGAAAGCTTTTGGTCAATTAATTTTCAACGAGAAACAACCAGATGTGGAAATTGTCAATGGTGAGAACCCTTGCATCATAGGATTACTTTATAACTTGCAGGGCGAATCTAAAGGAGAAATCCAGATTTCAGTAAGCGCTTATTCAGTTACGGATGATCCACGATTTTACCAAGATCCAGAAACCAAAGCAGACTACTTCAACAAAATTATCAACTACAACCTCAATTCTTCGCAAGAACAAGTCTCCGACCTACCGCTTGATGTCTTCGATTACCAGAAATCCATGAACGACTGGAACATCTCATACATCGCCTGCCGCGATTCTGAACTAATCCCGAAATTTGCAAATGACCCTGCTTTTAGTTTGGTGTTTATTAACAATGATGTGGCAATATTTATGGTGAAAAAGGGCTTCGCCTAGGTGGGTGGGGAACGACATAATCGCGTTGACACTTACTCCTGAGCAGAAGAAAATCCTAGAGCTTGTATTCGCAGCCGTTTTTTCAGCCGTGATACTGGTCCTCTTCTACTCCATCATATCAATGAATGGTCTGGTTCTGGGAAACGACCCTGCTGTCCATCTGGAAAAAGCCCAGATTTTCTTGCAGACTGGAAAAATACCGTTGGAAAACCTAGGTTGGACTCCTCCCCTCTTCCAGATCCTGCTTGCCATGCTTATCTCCTTCACAGGCGCAACCAGTCTTGCGCAACTAATTTTTTTGGAAAAGGCGTTGGCGGTGCTTGTTGATTGGCTGCTGTTTTTCTCGGTTTATCTGATTGGCTCCAAGTTTTTAGGCAAGAAAATCGGGGGTATCGCAGCTGTTTTGCTGCTTTTCTGTTTCCCGATGTATGAACTCAACTTGTGGGGCGGCTACACTACCGTTCTCGGCTTGGCGTTCATGTTCCTGCTGTTTCTGTATCTGCCTTTGGCAATGAAGAGCTTCGGGCATATCATAATTGCTTTCTTTGTGGCATTTTCTCTGGTTTTGTCTCATCAGCTAACCGCGTTTTTAACAGTATTAATTCTTCCACCGATTATCCTGTTCATGCTCATAAAGTCCCGAGGCAAGCATCTCAAGGCGCTCATCGCCGTGATTCTGGGCGGTGGACTAGCGTTTCTCCTGTACTATTCCCAAGCGATGTTGCCCTACCTAGGGGTCCTTATCGAGCACGTTTTCTTCATGCAAAAAACGATGGCATATCAGATTCCAGCGGCCAGTCTCAGCGCTTTTATGGTGAACTTCGGCTTCGTGTTCATAATTTCTCTCGCCGGCATCTTCATTGCTTTCTTTAACTTTAGAGCGAAAAAGGAACTTCTACCTTTCCTAATTCTGTTCTTGAGTTTCCTTGTGCCGTTCGTTCTGGCAGAATCCTACTTGTTTGGGCTGTATCTGCCTTTTCAATGGTTTATTTACTATTTGATGCCTCCAATGGCGGTTCTCGCGGCTGTTTCAATAAGCTTCGCAGCTGACCAAGTTTTAGCCTTCTACCTTAAGCATGAAAATAATTGGAAGAAGTTTCGGTTGAGGGCAGTCACTGTTTCCGTGGTTGCTCTAGTGGTTTCGCTGTTTGTGTTTCGCTTTGGAACCGTCTACGGGAAAATCATGGAAGGAAGCGTGTACTATTCAACATCTGATGTGAAAGCGTATGACGCTGGCGTTTGGCTTAGCACCAATTTTCCTGATGAAGCGACAGTTGTTGTGACAGAAATTCCTGGATATTGGTTTAGCTTATTTTCAGGCAAGAACGTAATCGCGGAAACTAATCCTATCATAGAACGAAACGTGGTTTCTGCGGCTGTTCTGGACTTAGCTTACGAACTTGAACATCCGCTAACTCTAATTAGGGCCTATGATATGACGAAAGGCGATGTTTCTGACGAAAGCTACGTTTCCATAAACGATGTTTGGTACAAAGTTTCACGTTCCGCGGCAGATGGAAACAAAATCTTGTATCGAGCAAACGGCATTAACAAAGAAATTTCTCTCTCCGATTTTACTAGAGAATCCGTCTTCGAGGACCAAAGTTCTCCCAAGAAATTGACGTTCCGCTACTTTAACGATGAGGTAAGCATTACTCAGACTATTCTCGTTCAGAATGACACGTACCCGATAACTGTTGTTTGGACGCTGGCTCCTGTAGAAAGCGAGATTAGTGATGTTGCTTTGTACCTGAGCACTTTCTTTGACCTTCACTTCTCATTCGAGAAAGCGTATATCCCGGGTGTGCTGGACTGGGAGAATCCTTGGAGTAACCCTTCATATGCTAATGGAACCGATTGGGCAGTTGTCGATTTCTATCGTTCAACCTTAACAGACAATTACCTTGGGTTCTACGATGAGAAAGAAGAGGTTGTTTTCGCGCTGAACTTCAAGGAGTTGCCCGACTGGGGCAATGTGGGCGTTTTAACCAGCAGACAGATAGACGCGGTGCGGTTCCAATACAACTTTGACAAGATTAACATTAACCAAACAGCCTCTTTCACGTATCAAGTTCTCACTTTTTCGAAGAGTAGCTATCCAGAAATACAGCTGCCAAGCGAGTTGAAAAGTCTGTTTGAACTCAAACTCCCAGCGCCATTTGAAGTTAAAAGCCGAGACTATCATGACTACATCAAAGAAGAAAACATCAAATTCATTGTGTATGATAAAAACCAGCTTGACACTAAAATTATCCGCTGTAAACTCTTAGAACTAGTCTACTCAAATGACAGGTACGTAATTTTCAGAGTTAAGAGTAATCCCTAACGTAGGGATTTCCTTCTGGCATGCTGTAGATTCTGGAAATAGCAAGTTATTCAACATCGAATCAGGCTAAAAATGCAGAAAGATGTGCTACCAGCTTGCTCTTGTGAGGAATAGAAAGATTACCGGTTTGATTTTAGGTTTCTCGGAGCGCTTTAGGCACGTACGCGCATGCTGGGTCGCTGGCGAAGAGGTCTCCTGTGTAGTATTCGGCGCGTGTTCTGCATCCTCCGCAGATTTCGCGGTACTCGCAGACGCCGCATTTGCCCTTTATGTTGCTTTTGTCTCTCAATTTGAGATGTAGCTCAGAACGCTGTAGCTCATCCCACGTTGCCTTCAAGCCTTTGTCTTTTATGTTTCCGA
>Ga0209636_10006501_pt1 | contig 11946 bp, 18 predicted proteins | sample DeeMarSWOR152_54_FD_187464 | JGI IMG/M metagenome (GOLD analysis project Ga0209636, IMG submission 187464) | Marine sediment microbial communities from White Oak River estuary, North Carolina - WOR-1-52-54 (SPAdes) (version 2) | ecosystem: Environmental > Aquatic > Marine > Intertidal zone >...
ATCCTATCAACATCTCTGTATAGGACCTTAATACGTTTCCGCATATAGGACAAAATGTCCCTCTCAGGCTCTCTGGTATACTGCCGAAATCACATTTATCTTGGAATTCTCTGGCTTTCTTCGAGTCTACGTGTTCGAGTATCTTATCTATTTTGAACCTTGCTGTTGGCACTCTACCACCTCCTAATCTCCACGCTCCCAATCTTAATAAGCATGAAAAATGAAATCATCCTCTCCAATCCTATCATCGAGGATAAATCAAATTACTTTTGAACTTTTGGCGCTTCTGGAACTGCTTTTTCTGGTTGTTCTCCGACTATGTTTATCGCAACATAATCTCTCTTTTTTCCTGTTTTTGGGTCTTTGACATGTCTCATACCTGCATGCAACTTGATACCATGTTTCTTGAATTTCAACTTCAACTGATACACAAAGTTATTTAGGCTTGTGCTCTCAGATTGAACTTGTTCCCTGACTGCCTCGAATGGTAATACAATACCTTTCTTGTTTCTGCGCTTGATTGTCTGGTATACTTGTTTCCACTGCTCGATGTCCAAATTGATTTGACTTCTTGCCTTAAGTCCTGAATCTTCTGGTGCTTCTTTTACTGCATCCAAAAACGCATTTGCTGACATGGGCATTCCTTTTCACCTCCTTTTCATTATTCTCTTATCGGTTGGGTGCTCTGTGGTTTCTCATGTTCTGATTTAATGAACATTCAAACCATCCCCATATATTGTATGGAAATGTGCTGAATCGCTCATCATCTCAATATTGTGTTCAAAGAACTCTAACGCCTCCGCTTTTATCTTTAAAGTTAAAAGATATGTTTAAACTGGTTAAATCTGTTAATTAATTGCATTAAATCGACGGTTTAATTACCATCTCTGTTTGACTCGCTTTCTTCCTCTCGGGTGGTCTCTCGGAAGCATACGGATATGTGTAATCTCCAGGACTCTTGATCATCTTAGAACTCTTTGAATTTTGTGTTCGACAACACCATAAAAGGAAATGGAGGCTCTTCGAGCCTCTCAAACATCTTCGAATCTCACGTTCACATCTACTGGATGTGTTGGCATTTCATCAATACCAAACTCTCGCATCAATTCTCGGTTTCTTCTTTGTTCTGCCTCTTTTTGTTCTCTTTCCACTATCTTCCAATATCGATAATTCGACGGAACATCAACGTAAATTGCGAAATCTCTTGCACATCTGAACGGTATGTCTTTATTCATGTTTAATTGTATCCCATTCCTCTCCAATTCGGCTCTCGATCCTCTCCCCCTTAATCTGCATGTGAATCCGAATTTCTTCATTAATCGTCGTATCAGGAATGCTTGTTCTCTCGTATATGTTCCAATTCCGTATGTGTATCGATTATATGGATATGTTGGTTTGCTTGTGCATCCTCTTGGTTTGGTGTTTAGAAGTCTCCAAAATGTGAACGTTGCTTTAATCCGATTTAATACATTCACGGAAACCACCTCTCAATTCTCTTCGGCGTTGTCAAATATTGTGTTTAACATGTGGACTCTCGGGTTAATGCTGGCATGTGGATTTGCTCAAAATGGGTGTCAATACTCTTTATCTCTCATGCATTTTGAAATTTTGCCGTTAATATGCGGTTTAACTCTTAGGATCTCTCGACATGTTGAATTACATATTTATTTAAATACGTGCTGATATTCGATGTTGATGTAAACCCCATTCGTTCACATGATTAAATTTTGTGTCATGACAATCGAAACATGATTTTTTAACAAAATTAAAAAATTGAAAAAACCATAATTTGAATTATCAAATTATGGAAAAAACCAAATATTGTTTTTTTCGATATGAATGCAAATTCGTTTGCATCCCGAATTTTCTAATTCGTTTATTTAATGTGTATTTGAACGAATTTTTTGCGGAATATGTGCATTTGTCATTTATTTGTGTTGGTATATCGACACATTTTAACATTTGATTCAATTCGTTAAACGAATATGAAATTTTTGTGTATTTGTTTTGTTGCATGAATTGTTTTATTGCGTCGATAAATTTTGTTAATTGTTTGTCATCCCATTTTGTGCGTGTTTGTGTTATGGGATTTATTAACGATGGTTTTTGAACCATCATTTTCAATTTGTTTATATGCATGGAAACCACCCCGTTTTTTATTTTATTCGTTGTCATGATTTCACATTTTTTCGTATGCATGAATTTTATAATTCATGTGTGAACATGTTTATTTTTGTTGTCGTTGTTTGTTGTCGTTGTCATGTTGTTTTATTAACATGTGTTTGTGTTGGTAATGTTCACATCCAACCATGAACATTCATTCATGATTTTCATATAATGCAACCATGATTATTATTAACATTATATATTTAAATAATTAATGTTTATTTCAATTTTGATAAAGAGTTATTCACCGCATGGTGATAACATATTTCAATTATCATGTTATATCATGCATGACATAAACATCATGATAATACAATTATTATTGAATATGATTATTGAAACATATATAAAGAAAAATATAAGAGAATGCATGTTCGAATTATCATGTTTGTTCATTTTTTAAAAATTCGAAAAATTCACAAAATGATTTTCTGAATTGTAGGATGTCACCCTTCAACCAACCAGCGGAATTTTAAACCTTCCTAAAGTAACTTTACATGTTTATCAAACATATATAAATGGCTAAACCCAATTTATTCCTATGCCATTGTCTAAAGAAGAAAAGGAGAAGTTATTGGCTGTCATTGAGGAAATTTCCGTAAAGGGAGAAACTCCAGCAGAAAAACCTGCTGAGACACCCGCTTAAATTCTCTTTAACAATTAGAGTGTTAAACGCATCTTTTATGATGTTTTCCCTATTCATATTTCTCTTTATGAAGCGACTTTATATAGCAGGAACTCTAATTAGAAAGCATGATTGAAAAATTTGATATCGAGAAAGCAAAGAAGATGTCAAACGACCAGGTAATGGCACTGGTTTGCAAGGGATTGAGCGAAGTTGCCTCCGATTTTTCAAAGATAGCAAAGGACAAGAAGACAAAGCAAAAGTTCGAAGAGCAGGCAAAACATTTCTCGGCTCTCTCAAAGATATTCAAATCAAAGAAAAGTTAACCATGCCCTACCGCCATTACACCAACATCGATGATAGCAAACTCGTACTTCTCCATTCTAAGGGAATGTCGGACAGGAAGATAGCCATCAGAATGAAAGCAAGCCCAACAGGGATCGGAAGGGCAAGACAAAGACTAGGATCAGAACCGAATTTCCCTCCTCGAATCAAGGAACACCAGCGAGATCCTATATTAATATACGAGGATAGTAAGAAGAGAGCACGGAATTGGAAAGCCGGAAATATGCACATGGTCAAGAGGGAATTTGCCAAATGGCAAAAAGACCATAGAAAAGCACGGAATAAATATATGAGAAAATGGCGTAAAAGAAAGTGAAGCAACTTTATATTTCAGAACTTCTAATAAATTAACATGAATATAAAAGATTTGCCGAAATTCATTTGGCTATTAGGAAGCAGATACAGCCCTTGGGTGAAGTTTTTGCAATGGGGGAATGAAAGAATCCGACTTGAAGAATTTTATGTTTTCGAAGGACGAATACTGAACATAGAAGGTCCTATAACTTGGGGCTATGACAGGTACAGACGAAAAGATATACCAGAAGTGAGAATATGAGAATGAAAACCCTACAGGAACTATGTGTGGAGAGTGACTTTGATTTTGAAATAAACGAATCCGATTGGTATCGTGCCATTATAACAACTCTAAAGCAACTTTAAATAGCAGGATTCCTTAAAATTATATATGTTCGATGAAAAAGATCCTGAAGTTAAGAAGCAGTTCTGGGAATGGATGAAAGAAATTATTCCTTTTGGCAGGATTTCAAACTACGTTAAGATAGTCGATGATGACAGAATCAGGATATATACAAATTATCATGTGTTCAGTATCATCGTGAAAAAAACTTATCTTGGATGCCAAGCATCAACAAGAAAGCCAAGAGCAGGCGAAGATTGGACAAGAGGAAACGATTTGCCTGATGGGAAGTTTACTCGAGAAACATGGGAGAAGATCAAGAATGCTATCATCAAATACGAGTTAGTCAAACTCTCACCGGTCAAGGAGCCAAAAGGAGAAGAAGAAAAGGCAACCTAACGCGATCAAATGAAGATGGCGATGAACTATTTCAAGGGGATTGTGATGTACTGCAATGGAATATCATGTCCCAGAAACCTAGCATTGCGATGTATTGGGTGTAAATACTATGTGGAGGAGAAGTTTAGATGACCTTGAACAAGCAAACAGGTCACATGTATCCTTTCGTCACTCACACATGGAATCCCATAAAAGGATGCAAGCATGATTGTGTTTACTGCTATGTTAAGGACTTAGCTAAGCGCTACGGTTATTCTTTGGAGCCGAGAATCGTTGAACGTGCATTAAAGACGAATCTCGGAAAGAATAATTTTATCTTCGTAGGATCTACTTCCGATATGTTTGGAGTATGGATTCCTGCAAGCTGGATAGGAAAGGTGTTTGAACATTGCAGAAAATATGATAATAAGTATCTATTCCAAAGCAAGAATCCAAGAAGGTTCTTCGGGTTCTTCGATGAACTTCCAATTAAAACAGTGCTGGGAACAACGATTGAGACGAACAGGGATTATCCTGAAATTTCCAAAGCTCCGAAGGTTTCTGAAAGGGTTTCAGCGATGTTTGAACTTCCTGCTCGCTACGAGAAGATGGTCAGTATCGAACCGATTCTTGATTTTGATTTGCATCAGTTTGCATCGCAAATCGAGAGCATCAAGCCGAGTTTTGTTTCCATTGGTGCCGATTCGAAAGGACACGATCTTCCTGAACCAGGCGGGGAGAAGGTGAAGGAGTTGATTGAAAGATTGCAATCTTTCACTGAAGTCAAAATCAAGAAGAATCTCAAGAGGTTGAGTGGATGAAAGATTTGAAGGAAGAAAACAAGAAACTTCGGGATGACCTGAACAAGCTCAGAGACGTGATTGATAAGATCAGAATCAGAGCCAACAAGATGCATGCATTCTGCGGTGCGTATGACAGAACTGCAGAAGACATCCGAAATATCCTGAAAGAACTGAAGTAACTTTATATACTTGAAAAGCCAATTTAATTTATTATCCTCACACGAGGATTGAATATAAGGAGGAAAAATAATGAGAAAAGTTAGCGTATTAGGGAAGGCAGTCCCAATATGGCTAATAGCACTCGTTCTAACAGCGATACCAGTAGCAGCTGTGTTGCTACAACAGTATGGTGTAATAGAGACTACAGTTGAAGTTCATCAATCCATAAAATTATGGGATGGTGAAGATTGGATGCAGTGTTGGGATGGAAATCCAGAGGCATGCACTTTCTATCATGGTCCTGAAGAATTTCCAGAACCAAGTCCAGGAGGAGAATGCGTTTGCTTCCAGCATACTTTGAAGAACCAGATGTCAGTGGATGGAACCGTCTACTTCGAACACTATGGAGATCCCGATCTTGAAGGGATAGAAGTCCTCGAAAAAACAAAAATCGGAGAACTCGGATATTATGAAGAATATTATCCTGTTCCCTACATGGAAGGATATCCATATCCCGTGAGCCAAGTGCTCAAGACATGGGAATGTGAAGAAGTAATATTTGACATTGACATCGAGCCAAACCCACAATACACGCATACAGAATTCCAATTGATAATAGCGGAAGATGATGAAGGACCTGCGTTGTTCCTCGTTGGTTGGGATCCTGCAAGGTCTACACAAGTTCCAACATACAAGGAGTATAATGGCGGATGGGGAGCCGGTCAAGATTTGCCTGAAGGTATTGAAGTAATCGGTAACATAGGGGATACCCATTTCACTGTCATTATTGACATGAAATACTTCCCAGACAGCTGTTGCTCAGAATATGCTTGGGCAGTTCATGTTGGAGCAGTATGGCCTCAAAGCGGTTCGAGTTCAACCAAGTTTGCAAAGTGGCCTGAAGACTGGGCTAAGTGGCAAGGAATTGGGCCTTACGAAGACAACTGGGTTGGAATTCCAATCGAAGAACCTTGGGTGATACCATCGGGAGAGGAAAAGCATTTCTGCGAATGTTACAAGTTCGCAGAAAACATCGCACCAGGAACATACACAATCTACACAGAAGTCGTACCAGGAGTGCTAGGACCTTAGGAGCCATAATGGTGATACTATGAGAAGATTTTGTTTAGCGGGGATAATCCCCCTTGTTTTATTGTTATCAGTAGCTTCGGCATCAGCTTTGCCTAGTTTAATCCCTACTGAAGTGACTGCAGGGGATACGATTAATTTTACGATCGATGATTGCGATCCATATCTTACCGTGAACATAACTCCTTGTGAACCAGGAGAATGGAAAGCAGAGAACTGTACCGAAGATTCAACGGGCAACTTTACTTGCGAATGTAATGGAAAATATATTCTGAACCTTACTCCTGCGGTGAATTCTATCGGGACGTTTGAGATTCTGATAACGTATTCTTATTACACAGAGAAGGCAGATGTCCATATCACACCTATCGGAGGGTGGGGAGGAGGATGGGTATGTCGCAAGGAGGGGCAAAGTTGTTACAGTAATACTAGTTGTTGCAAAGGATTGATATGCGTTCAAGAACCGCCCTCGTTATTGAAGAAGTGCATCAAGCCAATAGAACCAATTCCTGAACCAGAAGAACCTGTTCCAGAATGTACGGAAGGACAAGTTGAAAAATATGTATGTCCCGATGCTACAGAAGTCGACTGGTGCGAATGCGTGGATGAGAATTGGTCATGCATCGAATATCCAGAAGATCAGTGTCCAGAATTGCCTGAAGAACCTGAGGAACCCGAAGAAGGAGAAATTCCTTGGTGGCTTGTTGGACTTACGGGTGGAAGCATCGGTGTAGGTGGATTAGCCGCTTGGAAGAAAAGAAAGAAAAAGAAGTAATTATAAATCATAGGGATTCCAATTATTAAACATGCCTGAAGAAAAGAAATGCCCTGAAGGACAAGAATGGGATCCTAGAACCAAGCAATGCGTTCCATGTCCTGGTGGAAAGATAAGAAGCGGAGGAAAGGGAAGAGGAGAAGGATATGGAAAAGGCAAAGGGCCTATAGGAGTTCCAATCGGAGAGAAGACAGATTCCGGATGGGAAAATATCTGAAATAATTGATAACATGACAACGACTGACTAAATCATTAGTGGTAGGTTTAGTTAGTCCTAATTCTATGATGGGAAGTTCCTTTCGTATATAGAACTACATGCGGAGTTCGATGATAGAAACGTTTTACTGAGAAGGATAATTTTATAAATCACATCCGCTATATTATAATCATGGCTATACAACTCTTGAGTTTATCGTCCCTGTCACAATAGGGACTCATCGGTTTTCTATAGCTCTATTTCTATGGTAGCGTGCTGGAGTCAGGGCAAACAGACCAGACTAAGGATTCTTAGGGTTAAACTTAAAGGCTAAACTTAGGACCTTACTCAAAATAAGGATAAGAAATCTGGTGCTTAGTGCTATCGGAGGTTCAAATCCTCCCGCTACCACTCCTGCTGGCGTGTCGGAATCCGGTCAACGAGCCACACTCGAACAGGGCTAAACTTGAGCCAAACTGGAGCTATACTGCTAACAGTTCCGACAGAAATGTGGTGGGCATTGTCTCATACAGGTTCAAATCCTGTCGCCAGCGCTCATATTTATATACGAGTAATTCTAATTCTATAACATGAAAGGCTTTAAACCGCAACACCCAGCAGCCCCAGTAAGGGCAACATTGGTTTAGACTTTCAGTTATTCTCCACAAAAAGCCTTTTGAACTTGACAACAAAGAGTTCGAATGGTCGGACTATTAATATGATAAATTAGTCTGCAGGTTGAAACCCTGAAAGATGGTGACACAACATGGTCTGCAGTTTATAATGACAACATAAGTGGCTCAAGGAGGTTAAGTCCGACCTTCGATTGACTTTTTCTTATGGGCTTGTAGTTCAACGGAAGAACGCTCGCCTTGCAAAGCACATGGTCAGGAGCATGAAATCTGGTCTTCTGTAACTCGCCGAATTCTATTATTTATCGACATCGGGCGTGGTTCGATAAAAGATGGATAGTTCAGTTTGCTCGAGAAAGCGAGAGGCTGAGGGTTCAACTCCCTCCAGGTCCACATAGCCCTATAGTGTAGCACGGCAAAGCACGGCGGACTTTGATGAACAATCAAACGCAGTCTGAAAACGGAGAAATCCGCAGATGGTGGTTCGAATCCACCTAGGGCTACATGTAGATAGTAGCGTATTGGTAACGCGAGGGTTTGTGAAGCCCTAGAAGGGAGTTCAATCCTCCCCTATCTACCAAGGGGAGTTCGTTCAGCTTGGTATAAGGATCTCTGATTTGGGATCAGATGACAGGAGTTCAAATCTCCTACTCCCCACTTATTTATATATTACTTGGAGTAAAGTAATATTATGTCATCCGTATTCGTCACGTCAACCGTAGAAGGATGGTTTGGCGTAGAGGATACAATCTTCTAAGCGGATGATAGGCTTTTTCTCGTGAGAGTTTCACTTGACGCAATCATTCTAAAGTTCTAGATGCGCTGTTGGTATAGTCGGTAACACAGGTGGCTTCCAATGGACACAAACCAATTACAGTAGATACCATCTATCGGGAGTTCAAATCTCCCACAGCGCACATGCCCTGCAAGCATAGAGGGTGATGCACCGCTCTCGTAAGTTTTACGGCGAATGTAATAAGCCCAAGTAAAGCGGAGAAATGGGTTCAACTCCCATGCGGGGCTCATGAGGAATAGCTCAATCTGGGAGAGCGCTGGGCTGAAAACTCAGACGTGTGGGTTCAAATCCCACTTCCTCAATTGCCTCGTTGGTCTAACACGGATATGATGCTAGACTGTCACTCTGGCGATCTGGGTTCAAATCCCAGGCGAGGCGTTGGGAGATTAGTCTAACAGCAAGGATAGCACTCTTACAAAGTGCAGATACAGGTGCGACTCCTGTATCTCCCACTCGGACTCGTAAGCTAAGGGCAAACTGCTTGTCTGATATGCAAGGATTCACGGTTCAAGTCCGTGCGAGTCCACAAGGGGTAGTTGGTTAATGGCTAAACCATCGGTCTCCAGAACCGTGACTGCAGGTTCGAATCCTGTCTACCCCATTGCCCCCTTAGTCTAGTGGACAAGGACGGTGGGTTTTCGAAGAACCACAATCTCGAAGTTCTGGAAATGCCCAAGAACGAGGGTTCAAATCCCTCAGGGGGCATATACGTACGACTAATCAAATTAAATCTCAGAACTCGATTTAATTCTAATATCTTCTTGCTGGTTTATGTTTAGCCCAACAATCTCTACAATATACTGGCCTATTAGGATCAGGTTTGAAAGGAACTTCGCATTCCTGTCCGCAATCAGCACAAACAGCTTTGTGCATTTCCCTTTTATCAGATCCAAAGCCACGTTTTTCGAATGGCATCTACTTTCCTCCTAATTAATACTAATAATAGTGATTCCGATATTATAAATATCACGTTTCCTTCAATGGTTGGTATTCATCCGGCTCCATTCCAAATGTCCACGCAACTGCTTGGTGACAAGTTTTAGCAGTTTGCGGAACTCTTAAAAGATAGAATCTGCCGGTTGTTGAATCCTTAACCCTTACAAGTTTAATCGGTTCTTCATTCTTGTTCCAGTTGATTTTTATCAGTTCATGTTCCCTATCTTTATGAACCACCACTCCTTTCATCTCGCGTAAGAATTTATCGTAACCGAACCGTGTTAGCAACATCCTTCTAATCTCTGCATTCTTGCAAATCATTACGTCCCTTGCCTGCAACTTCTTCCTTCTTTCCTTTATGAAAAGAAGATAATCACCAACTATTTCTCGGATTTGGCGTTCATCCCAACAATGAAATTTCTTCAAGAAGAATGTTTTCCAGGTGCATTCCTGTCTTTTCTTTTTATTCCTCCAAATGAAATGACCGTTTCGTTTGAATCCTAGCTTCTGATCTTCTTGAAGCCATAATGTGTCCCGCCAAACTTCATTGGGAATGATGCTAGCATTATCCCTAAGCCTCTGCAAAATATTCTTAGTCCTATTTTCCATCCTAATCCTCTACCAGTCGGAATCCCCATGCTTCTGGAGCGTATTCCCTCTGTCTGATTATCATGTAGAATCCGATTTCTAATTGGAGTGGTGCGTGCTCTTCATGTAATATCACCGCTCCCTTTCCAGCTTTCAAGAACATCGTTCCTCCATTCCTTCTCCAGGAAAACATTCTGTATACCAATCCGTTCTTGATTCTGTGTGCATGTCCGGTAGCTTCTCCTCTTAATATTATGGGATCGTTAGAAGGAGTAGCCGTATTGGGGATGGATTCCACTTTCTTAAATAACAAGTCTCCTTGTCGAAATGTCTTACTCATTGAACCTACACCTCCTTATTTTATTTCAGCGTTTTCAATCTGCCACATGCCCTTGCAACAAACCGAAGCATTCCTATGCATCATCTGTGTAGATTCTCATATCCACCACTATTAATTATTCGAACATCTCCTATTTAAATCTTCTTCTCATTGGCTGGTTCTTCCAATCGACGCAATGACATGGATACACGATCTGTTTGTTATCACATGTCTTGCATACTCTCCATGCAGGGCAAAGACTATGCAATCTAATCGGAACCCTGCAAAAACTACAGTGACCGTGATATCCTAATCTTTGCCTCGTTATCATTCTCATGTTATCAATATTCTGCTTTGCCGGTAAAATGTTTCGTGAAGTCGTGTCTGTGGTTCCTTAGTTTTGCAGCTATGCTATCCATTTCATCAGCGATTTTTTCCATCACATCTTCTTGCCATTTTTGAAACATATCAACGGAAACCAAACCAAATCGAGTGGCAATTTCATTTTCGATGGCAGTCTTTTTGCTTGTTACCGCATCTGTCCAATCGCCATCTGGTGTTGCGTTGACTTTCTTCAATTCCTTCATCAATGTTTCGAAATCTTTCTTTTCGAGTTCTTCATTATATTCGCAGAATTCGAACATATCGATTACTAAATCGTCTTTCTCAACCATCTTATTACCTCCTTATTTTCGACTTACCCGCAGTAAGTTAGGTCCTCGACGCGGAGGACATTATAGAATTCGTTTGCAGAATATTTAAATTTAGCCCCGTTAAATTATTAACATGTCATTTATCGATGGTCGTTTTGAAGTTCCAAATGAAAGCGGAGGATATCATGGTCTTCTGTTAAAATGGATGGAGCAGTATGGAATGGGAAAAATATGTTTTCTAATCGGTGAAGGGGAGGAGGTTAAGAAGCGTTTTATAACAAAATTTCCGGATGTTGAATTTTATACAGTTGAAATATCCGATAAATTAAGACCTGATTTCCTGTGGGATGTTTGCACAGAAATATCCGGTTCATTGAAGGAATTTGAGGGCAGGGTTGATTTGGTAGTATGCCAAGCTGTTATCGAGCATATACTAGATCCAATTACTGCTATGAAAAACTTTACACGTCTTCTAAAGAAAGACGGATATTTGATAGTTGAAACTCCATTTTGGAGTTTCATGGAACACAGATTTCCAATCGACTGCATTCGTTATCTTCCAGATTGGTTCCATCATATCCCTGACATCATTCCAGAATTGAAGTTGATTGCATATCATAGCGAGAAGAATGTTCAGCTGGCCTTATATCGAAAACCAGAATTAATATAAATGAATATTCATAAAATATTCACATGAAGGAACTTCCTGATGAAATTAGATGCAAAGCGTGTGGAAGGTTTAAGGAAGATTGTATTTGCGGTGTACCGATCAAAAAACTAAAAGTTCCGTGTGAAGTTTATAGTAGAGTAGTCGGATATTATCGTCCAGTCCAATCTTGGAACGCAGGG
>Ga0209636_10006502_pt1 | contig 11945 bp, 7 predicted proteins | sample DeeMarSWOR152_54_FD_187464 | JGI IMG/M metagenome (GOLD analysis project Ga0209636, IMG submission 187464) | Marine sediment microbial communities from White Oak River estuary, North Carolina - WOR-1-52-54 (SPAdes) (version 2) | ecosystem: Environmental > Aquatic > Marine > Intertidal zone >...
CAAAAACGGGAAGTTGCGCCGATTGCACAATATTATCTTCGCGCCCGATTTTGAAACGTCCGAAAAGATAATCGACTACGTCGGACGCTACGGTAAGTTGGCTTCAGACGGCAGACCCATACTCTCTCTTGATACTTACGATATGTTCAAAGCGCTTATGGATATTTCTCCCGACATCTTTCTTGTCCCAGCTCATATCTGGACGCCCTGGTTTTCGCTTTTCGGGTCTAACTCGGGGTTTGACTCAATTGACGAATGCTTTGGGGATTTGAAGGATAATCTATACGCCATGGAAACCGGTTTATCTTCTGACCCAGCAATGAACTGGCGGCTCTCAGCGCTCGATAAATATACCCTCATTTCGAATTCTGATGCACATTCGCCGACGCGCATGGGCCGTGAGGTGAATGTTTTCAGGGACGAACTCAACTATTTTCAGCTGCGTGATGTTCTGAAAAACAAAGACCGTGAGCGTTTTCTCTACACAATCGAATTCTTCCCCCAGGAGGGCAAATACCACTATGACGGACACCGCAAGTGCAATGTTCGATTGTCGCCCAGAGAATCACGGTTCAATAACAACCTGTGTCCGGTCTGTTCACGTAGCCTGACCATTGGCGTGCTGCACCGCGTGGAGAGTCTGGGCGATCGGGAAGAGGGGGTCGTGCCGGAGAACGCTATTCCCTACAAAAACCTCATTCCTCTAGAAGAGATTATTGCCGAAGCAATGGGTGTAGGTCGTGATACGGTTGGCGTAAAAAATGAATACCGCCGGTTGTGTGGTATCTTTGGCAGCGAATTTGAAATTCTGCTCAATACGTCGATCGAAGACTTACACAATAATACCCAAGAACGTATTGCGCTCGGTATTGAGCGGACCCGGCGCGGCGATTTGATTATCAAGCCCGGCTATGATGGCGAGTTCGGGATAGTGAAGATATTCGAAGAGGAAAAACCTACTGAATCACAGATGAGCCTGTTCTAAAAGTAAACAGATCCAACCTGCTATATTCTGTTAACTTTTGAGGCGCCCACCAGGTGTTCGCGATTGCATCGCTGCAATCTATTCTTTTATCATTGTAATCAACCTGCGAAGCAGGTTAACTAACCTGTCGTAGGCCCCGTAGGGAAAGGGCTATACTCCGTTTACTTTTGGGGTCGTCAAGATCAAAAGTTTATGCCTGTCCCAGCGCATAGCTACCAAGACTACTTACGAGACGCAGAATACGGTAAAATCCCAGAATATCTTTCGCTCGAAACAAGACTTTTCTGCCGTTTATTCTCTTAACACCCGGGATCAATTCTACCATGTCGGTGATGAGGGAATTTACCAAATCAATTTCCGCATTAATTGGTGATTTGAACCTGAAAACCTTCAGTTTCTTGACCTTCTGAAGCGTGCGTGCGGCTTTGGTTTCGATTTCTGATTGAACATCCTTTGGATGGCGACACTGCGCCGCAAATCTGGAAATGCCTTTTTTAGTTATTACCGTCTCGATGTCCTTGCCAAAGAATTTTCTGATTTCGGCAATCAGGTGGTTATCACCGCTAACAAGGCCGAGGGGCACGCCGTAATAGCCGGCCAGCGCTGCATTGATTTCGCTCTCACCCACGTATTGACCATTTATCTTGATATTGTAGATTGAAGCCGAAGAATAAGTGTGTTCCATGCCGCCATAGCGGGTGCCAGCCATGGCATGGTATCCAATAAAGAATGCAATATCATATTCTTTGCTGATGCCATGCATCATGTAGTACATGCGTGGTGTGCCTTTGACTATACTTACGCCAGAATCGAGTTCCTCAACGAGGAGATTTTCTCCTGAGGCGTGCGCGTCGCAGATTGTAATTTGGCCAATGGGTTTACCGCTTTTCCTGATACCGCGGATTGCCGCATTCACTTCCTGGGTTGCGATTCTGCGCATACGTTCGAGATCTTTGGAATCCTTTTTCATTTCCCGCCAGGAAGAAACCGCGCTGATACCTTCCATATCAAAAGAAACAAAGACGCTGTGTTTTTTGATCATGAACGATTATATCTCAGCAGTCCCGCGTGTCAACTCAGAACCGGCAAAAGTTAACAAAACCAACCTGCTATATTGTGTTAACTTTTATTTTGTACAGAGATTGAGTAGTTGGAGCTCACTCGCGTTGTCATAGATTTGCTCTTGCCGCGAGCGGCGGGCTGACCCTGTGAGGGAGCGTGGGTCATTGACATCCCTGTGTACAGTGTTATAATAATAAGGAAGATAGGAGGTAGAATGGTGAAATATATCGTGATTGCCTTGGGTTTTGTTGTGCTGCTCTGGATTATATCGCTAATAATTCAAAAATCCGACAGAAAGGCACGTGAGAAATACATAGAAGAGAAACAGAAGCAGCGCAAATTAGAAGAAGAAGCTAAAGAAAGGGCAAATCGTCCGTCATTCCCGACGAGTTAAATACTTCACCGGTAGAGCAATACCTCGTTATATTTGACTTCACTCACTAACTATTTATAATATTGTAGATGCCATCCATTGAAGACAAGATAAAGATCATCTCCATTGAACAACCATTCTTGCGAGTCCTGGCAGATTATGTGCATGAGAAATTCTCTTCTTTGGTGCCTGATTTCTCGAATATTCTTGTCGTATTCCCCTCACAGCGCAACAAGTTTTATTTCCGCCGTTATCTGCTCGAGTCGACGGCCAGAAAGAGCATTATGCCGCCAGTGATGAAGACCATCGATGAATTGCAGGGATTTTGCTACGAATCCTTAGGGGGCAGACGGGGTAAACACCTGAACAGCATTGAGCGTAACTTCGTGCTCAAAGACGTTATTGACAAGCTTAAGGTTGAATTCTGGAAAGATTTGTCCTTTCTTAGGTTTATTACGGTTGGGAATCGGCTCTTGAATTTTTTTGATGAGTTGGCTAAGGAACGGGTAACGCTTGACGACATCGAAAAGGAATCAATGCTCGGACATTATCCTGAGAAGTATGTCCGAAATGAGTTGCCCATCCTGAAGAAAATCTACGAAGAGTATCGCAAGGCACTGCGAACATCAGATTATCAGGATGTAATCGATCAAAACGAGCTCGTTCATAAACACTTCAATGTTGAAATTCTTAAGGACCACGAGCATATTTTGATTGCCGGACTTGCTGCGACAACGGTTGTGGAAGCGGAATTGATTAGGAGCATACTCTCTGAATTACCATCGGAGCTAATTCTCCATTCATGTCCACCCGATGAAATCAAGACCATGGACAAAACAGATCGACCATTCTATATTCATTGGAAATTACTGGACAAACTGGGTGTCGATTTTTCGAAGATAGAAATCCTGCAGAAAGGAGAAGTTCCACAGCCGGTAATTCATATCAAAGAGCTGAAGGCCGAATCTGAACAGACTTTTTATTTGCAATCAGTGCTAAAGAGTTGCATCCAGCGCCACAAGGAGTTGCATCGGATTGGTATTGTCCTTCCGGATGAGTCAATTCTTTATCCGGTGACCGAAAGCCTGAGAATGACCGGTATTGAGTGCAATCGGTCAGCCGGCTTACCACTCGCCCAGTCCGTTCTCTATTCTTTTCTTGATCAGTTACATGAAGTGATGAGAAGCGGTTTTCACTACCAGGAATTTTTTTCTTTTATCCGGCATCCCTTGTTCAAGAACGCGGTAGTGAACGAGCAATCATTACGGCCTTTGATTTATGGACTTCAAGATTTCATGATTCAAAATAGGCTTAACTACTACAGGAAGGAAATCATCAATGACCGCCGGTTCGATCCACTCATGGATATTTTGCAGCGCGGCATCGACGCGGCGAATTCTGATTTAGATTTAAGTGCTTACCTCCAGGTGATTACTAGCTATCTCAATGAATTAGTTTCCTATAACAAACAGCTGCTCGAGATGAATTCGCCTGATATTAAGGAATTTTTTGAACAATTACATCGCTTAACCTCGCTACGCGTGGCCGGGGACCTGACTGCACGGGGTAGCGATGCACTTGAGTTCCTCTTATGGGTGTTGCGCGATCATAAGTACCGAGTTGAGGGAGATCCAATGCGCGGTGTCCAGGTGATCGGCTTGCTCGAAGCGCGTAACCTGGACTTCGATTGTTTGATTCTACCCTCAATGAACGAGGGCGTGTTCCCCCGCCGCAGCGAGAAGGATATGTTCATCAACCAACCGGTCAGGCGCGCCGTTGGTTTGCCGTATGAACAGGAGCGGGATAGTCTTTATTACTATTACTATACCGAATTGACTCGAGGTAAAAAAGAATCATATATTTCATACATATCCGAGGAAGAACGGGATGTCGCCTCGCGGTTCATCAATCTGGGCACACCGGATGCACGTAAGGATGAGTCGATTACTAAACTCGCACGGAATGCATTCAGTCAGCAAAAAAGAAAGGCAGAGAAGACGCCGGATATCGTGAAGGCACTTTATGGGTATTTGCAGAAAGATGGTCTCAGCCCGACTGCTCTCTCTGATTACCGAAAGTGCCCGTATCGGTATTATCTTAAGTATGTACTGAGGATTACCGAGCCAACAGAAATCATTGAAGAACCCGGTGCCAGAGAGTGGGGAGAGATTGTGCACGCCGCGGTGAGGAATTTCTACCAGTATCATTTTCCCAAAGGTTTTTCCGCAAAAGAGATGGGTAGGGCAATATCTGTTATGGAAAGGGAGCTGGAAAAAGCGTTGGAGAGAAGCCGCAGTCTTGCCGTGAAGCCTAAATCATCCGTAAATCTGGATTTGAATGCCTTCAAGCAGAGGATGTACCATTTTCTTGAAACTGAAACTCTACGTTTTCAGAGCGGCTTTGAGATTTTCAAATCGGTGCTCGAACGAAAGGCGAAGCACTACCTGACAATAGATGGCGCCCAGGTACGTGTATATGGTCGTATCGACCGTATCGATCTACGTGAAGACCGATACTACATAATAGACTACAAGACCGGCAAGATACCGAGCAAAAAGAATTATGAGATCGGTGAAGATTTCGACGAATTTCAACTGCCATTATACGCCCTGGCATTTTCCAAGGAGCATTTCGAGATAATCGGTGGCATGATTTACTACGAGATCGGCAGGCAGGCAAGAACCGTGGATATCGTCGAAGGGAAAAATGCAGTTGATTACCTGTGTGCATTCCGAGAGAGAATATTGGTGCCAACGATAAAAGAGCTCTTAGACCCACAAGTCGCGTTCCACCAGACAACAAATGATGAATTATGTCAGTACTGTATTTATCAGCAGCTGTGCGGAGAAGAACATGGCCGAGAGGATTAGAAACGTCGCCTTAATGTCGGCGGCCGGCTCTGGAAAAACCCATGCCCTGACCAAGAGATTTCTTTTACTCTATCTCCATGACCGCGATTTTGCCCTCGACTCCTTATATGCCATTACCTTCACCAATGCCGCGGCATTTGAGATGAAAAATCGTATGCTTAGGTATTTGGATGTTTTGACCCTGGGATGTGCTGACAATGAACCAGAGCGAGATGTGATCGACTACTTCGCACGTATATTCCCGGATATCCAGAAAAGAGCAGCATTCCGGAAAAACCATTTGCTGAGCAATTTCTCTGACGTGCATATTTCAACGTTTCATAGTTTATTTGCCTCATTCCTTTCCTGCATTCCTTTTGCGGCCGGAATCATGCCTGATTACCAAATCATTGACGAGCCTGATGAACATTTGATTCTCATGCAGGCGATCGACAAGGTTCTGGAAACTGCGCAAAGAGACAAGCGTGTACTCGACATGTTGACCGAATTGATTGAGCAGCAGGAAACGGCGGTCAAAACAGGTATCGATGAGCTTTACCGTAATCTTGTTCCCTGGATGCCATACTTTGAGGAACTGTCCGAGCGCGAAAATAGAATAAGAGCTGAAACAGAGAAATATGCCAATAACTTGGTTGGCCAACTCAAGGCTCTGGTAGAATTTGTGTATGAGCATGAATATGCGGCCCTTACAAAAAGCACTGGTAAACTCAACTCGAACCTCGAGGGAATGCTGACGAAGTTGAGTGATTTCGCCACCAGTAAAGACTTGCGCAGACTCGAGCCAATCCTAAAGTACTTCTTGATCGATGGAATCATGAATAAGAAATACTTCCAGGACTTTGTGGGTCGGCTCCAGACACCAGATGATTTTCGGCAACTGGTCGATGGTACTATTGAACTACTCTATAAATACCTGATGGTTCTATCAGACCGGGAAATTCTGATCCACCTCAAGCCGATCAGTGAGATACACAAAAGCTTCCAAGAAGAAAAACGACGCACGAGTGTATTGAGCTTTGATGATATTGAGTTTTACACTCGGCAGGCACTAAAGGAGAGTCCAGAAACCGATTATCTCTATTTCAAGTTGGGTTCGGAAATGAATCATCTAATGATTGATGAATTCCAGGACACTAGTTTTCGTCAGGTAGAAATTCTGGAGCCGGTTATCGACGAGATAACCTCGGTGACCCCTACAGAAAAGAGTCTTTTCTATGTCGGTGATCCATATCAGGCGATCTTTCGCTGGCGCGAAGGCGCCCCGGAACTCTTTGATTATCTCAAGGACAGGTATCCTGGAAAGGTCGATGGCGAACGTTTATCCGTGAACTTCCGCACCAAAGAAGAAATCATAGCCTTCGTCAATAAGATCCTTGATAAAGATGATCAGCCAAAACCCGGTAACGCTGGCGGTTGGTTGCGTATCGAAGAACTAGGCACGTTTAATAATAAAGAAGAAGGCAATGAGGTGGTTGTGGCGAAGACCGTGGCGGTCGTCCAGGAGCTTGTCGACGAATTTGGGTATAAACCCGACGACATTGCGGTTCTGACGCGCACAAATCTGTTCGCATCACGCCTGGCAAAATCCATGTCCGATGCTGGAATTCCTTATGTCAGCCGCTCGCGGTCAAGCATTCTCGATGAACCTGATATTCGATTCATGCTACACCTCCTTAAGTTCCTGGATAATCCCCAAGACGATTTCAGCCTTTTACATGTCCTGCTTGCACCTCCAGTGGGTATGAACGAGGAAACGATGAGAAGACTCAAGGGGGGAAGGAAGACGCTGTATATGGCGCTCGTCGACTATCATCCGGACTGGTCTATAACTACGCGCCTGCAAAGAACGCTATCGCAGGTCTTTTTCAATAACCCATATGAAATCATCTTCCGGATTTTGCAGACATTCGAAATGAAGATGTCTTATCCTCTGGCCACGCTCCTCGACGCGGCGCTCAGATACACTAATGAAGGCGTCAATTCGTTGAGTAGTTTTGTGAACTGGTTTGAGTATCGTGGGGCAACCATCGAAGTGAAGGAAACCCATGCGCGCGGTGTTGAGATACTCACTGTTCACCGGGCAAAAGGTCTGGAATTTGAGATTGTGTTGATCCCCGAAACCAACTGGGATCTGCGGCAACCCGAGAATGCGCAGCTGTTGTTTTCGTACCGTAAAGATAGCGCGCGTCCGGACAAAGTCTACTGGCGTAAATATGGGAAATACATTAGTGGCCTGAGAGAAGCTGAGCAGGAACGTTTGAAAAAGGATAGTTTGAACCTGCTCTATGTTGCTTTGACCAGAGCGAAGAGCGGTGTATACATGCTGGGCTACACAACCCCATCGACAGGTCTTGGTTTTTGGCTGAACACAATAAAGGGAAAACTGGATGCGCCTTTTCCCCTACATGCGATACCCAAACCCGAGAAAGAACCAGCAAAAGAAAAGGCGATACCGTATGTGGTCAGATTCATCGAACAAGGTCCAGTGGTTAGGGAAGAACGAACGCTCTACTCACCGACCGAACGGGGCGTAGAGATCATCGAGCCGGCGCGCCGCAAAGGCATGGAGTTTGGCGAAATGATACACCGTGTTTTGAGTAAGATTGGGTGGCTCGACGATGTCGATACAGAAGCATTTATCAGTACACTCGTGGATTACGCCCGAAATACTTACGCGCGCACCAAGGATGACGAGGCGCTGATTGAACATAGGCTATTACCTCTTATAAGGGAAACCTTACTTGATCCTGATCTCAGATCTATTTTCTACCGGGAAAACCGCGAAGTAGCATGTAAGAATGAATTGGCGATTTACTTCGAAGATGAAAAGAAGGATGTATCCGGTCATATCGATAGACTGCTCGTCACTGTATCTGAGATAACGATCATCGACTACAAAACGGGCACTGAGAAACCAGAATACAGACACCAGATGCGCGTTTACAAGAAAGGCATTGATCAGATTCATCCGGATAAACGCGTCAGGAGTATTTTGGTGTACCTGGATAGAGAAAAGGGAAGCAAGATTCAAGAGGTCTGAAGCTGGGGGACAGGCATGCACTTTTACACTTTTCAGCTAAGCGGCGAAGCGAGGTTCCTTTATTCCAAATTAACAACATAGCTGTGGCCCAATGTGGCTTATTGGCCAAAAGTGTAAAAGTGCATGCCTGTCCCCCAGCGATTATATGGGTGGATCTATTCTGAGCAATCTTTATTTAATCAGACATTACGTTATACCATTATACCAATATACTGGTATAATGGTATACAAGTACGAAGAAAGGAAGTATTCGGGGGAGCTTTAAAGATCGAGGCTCGTTGCTGATTGATGGAGCAAACATGATTCAAAAGGATCGAAACGGATGGTATCAGAAGTCGATAATAGAACGCCGTTTCGCTCATCCCGTCGAGTTAAAGTATTGCGTGAACTCCGCTATTGACATTTCTATATTTGTAGATATATTTAAGAAAATAATGATAACCACGATAATTTCGCATGGGCCGAAATATATCGCAGTATTTGTACTCTATACTCTTTCGTCTTCGAATACGAACCAAGCACTTATTTTTTCTTTTTTCTGTTGAAAAGAATGAAGGACGAGGATAAGTCAAAGGAACAGCTCTTGAGTGAACTGGTTGAGTTACGCAAACTGATTGTCGCGGACAACATCGAACATCGACTGCTGGAGGAATTCAAGAGAATAAGAATAAGTGAAGAGAAATACCGTAGCCTTTTTCAAGATTCAAACGATGCAATATTCATCCATGATCTAAACGGACAGATTGTTGATATGAATCAGAAACTTTTAGATCTTTTTGGCTATGACCGATCTGAGTTTTCTTCATTCCGTATCCTAGAACTTATCGATCCGGATGAAAATGAAAAATATCGTGGAGCATTGGAGAAACTCATAAGTGAGGGCTCGGCTACCTTTGAGGTCGACTTCAAGAAGAAAAACGGCGAGTCGTTTCCTGCCGAAGTATCATCAAGCACGTTTATCATAGCGGGAGTTAAGTTCATTCAGGGAATCGTCCGTAATATAAGCGAGCGGAAGCGGGCCGAGGAGGAATTCAAGAAGTACCGCAGGCATCTTGAGGATTTCGTAGCCCAGCGTACTGATCAGCTGGAAGCGGTGAACAAGGAACTCGAATCTTTCGCCTACTCAGTATCCCATGACCTGCGTGCGCCGTTGCGCGCAATGGAGGGTTTTGCTAATGCCCTGCTCGAGGATTATCATGACCGTCTAGATCCGATCGGGCAGGACTACGCGCGGCGTGTGGTTTCGGCCGCTCAGCATATGGATACGCTTATCCAGGATCTTTTGGCTTACAGCCGTCTCAGCCGTTCCGCGCTAAAACCAAGCCTGGTCAGTCTCGACAGTGTCTTGGGCGAGGTCATGCACCAGTTCAATCCCGAGATACAAAAGACCGGTGCGCAGATAAGGGTGGAGCGACCATTACCTGAGGTGATGGGCGATCATGCTACACTCGTGCAAGTACTCTCAAACCTTATATCCAATGCCATAAAATTCGTACAGCCCGGAGTAAAGCCCGGAGTAAAGATATGGGCTGAGGAGAAGAACGGACGGGCTCGTTTGTACGTCGAAGATACTGGGATTGGCATCGCACCCGAGTATCATGACCGAATTTTCCGTATCTTCGAACGCTTGCAAGGCGTGGAAACATATCCAGGAACCGGTGTTGGCTTGGCGATTGTTAAAAAAGGACTGGAGCGCATGGGTGGTCAGGCTGGTGTCGAATCCATTCCTGGCAGGGGCAGCAAGTTCTGGGTTGAGCTGCGTACGAAAGGATATTGATGACTTCTGAGCATTACGCAATACTTCTGGTTGAAGATGATCATAACGATGTGCTTCTTATAAAACGTGCGTTTCAAAAGGTGAATATCGCAAATCCGATTATTGTCGTGCACGACGGCGAGCAGGCAATATCATATCTGGCTGGACGCGAACCGTATGTGGATCGCGCCTTGCCCATGCTCGTACTACTTGATCTGAAACTGCCGCGCAAATCGGGCCATGAAGTTCTTGAATGGCTACGCCAGCAGCCAAACCTGAAACGATTGCCAGTTGTGGTGCTGACCGCCTCGAGCGAATCATCAGACGTCAACCGCGCGTACGACTTGGGCGCGAATTCCTATCTCGTTAAACCGGTGACGTTTGACGCGCTCGTTGAAATGGTGAAGACGCTGAATCTCTATTGGTTGATCTTGAACAAAAGAGCGGATGTGACTGATGAGTAAGGACAGCAGACAAGAGGATTTTGTGCGCAGCACTCTTAAAACAATTCTACTCATCGATGATAATCCTGATGACCGCGCACTTACCGTGCGTGCGTTGAGTCTTGAGTTTCCGAACCTGCAGATGAAACAAGTCAGGAACTTAGAGGATTTCGACGCAGTGCTGAAAGAAATCAAGTTCGACCTGGTGATAACCGATTACAAGGTACACTGGATAGACGGCCTGGATGTGCTCCGCAAGGTGAAGGAAGTTAACCCAGAATGTCCGGTGATCATGTTTACTGGTACGGGCAACGAAGAGATCGCGGTTGCCGCAATGAAAGCAGGACTCGATGATTATGTCATCAAATCACCGAAACACTTTGTCCGACTGCCTGCCGCAGTACGCTCGGTTGTCGACCGGCGAATGCAACGTCAGGCAAAGGAGAAGGCTGAAGCGCGTTACCGGACACTATTCGAAGACGTACCGGTCGGCCTGTACAGCACGACCCCGGAGGGAAAAATACTTGAGGCAAACCCGGTTCTTGTACAAATGTTCGGCTATCCAAATCGCGAAACCTTGATGAAGGCGAACATGGCTGATCTGTATTTTGATCCTGAAGACCGCGCGCGTTGGTTGAATACGATACAACAGGATCGCTGCCTGCGCAATTTTGAGTCGCTGATGCGCCGTTGTGATGGTTCAGTATTCTGGGTGAATGACAACGCGCGCGCCGTGATCGACCCAGAAGGTAAAACCCATTATTTCCAGGGTAGTATGGAAGACATAACCGAGCGCAAATATGCTGACGAAGCGTTGCGTGAGAGCAAAGAGCGTTACCGTTTGCTCTATGAATATGCCGGAAATGCCATCTTCACCTATGACTTGAATTTCAAGTTGCTTGACGTTAACAAGATCGCTTGTGATTTCACGGGCAAGCGACGGGAGGATCTGGTCGGTCGTAATTTTCTTGAGCTCGACATCGTGCATGCAGAAGATATCGCGATGGTCAAGAAAGACAGTGAGCAATTGTCGTCTGGTGTAAAAAACCGTGTAGTAGTGAGTAAGGTGCGATTCAAGCACGCCGAAGGTCGGTATTCAATCATGGAAGTTACCGGCACGGCCATATACAAAGAAGGCAAGATCGTTGCCATCACCAATGTGTGCCGCGACGTTACAGAAAAAGAACGCCTGCTCGCGGCGCTCGAAGAGAGTGAGGAGAAATATCGTACGCTGGTCGAAAACTCGAGCGACGGGATTTTCATATACGCAAACAACAGTTTTATGTTCGTCAATGATCAGCTCTGTAAAATAACTGATTTCTCGAAAGAAGAACTCTATGATACCAGCCCATGGAAGATTATCTATCCTAATGACCGTGAAAAAGAGAAAGACATTGACCTACGCCGAAAAATGGG
>Ga0209636_10006503_pt1 | contig 11945 bp, 22 predicted proteins | sample DeeMarSWOR152_54_FD_187464 | JGI IMG/M metagenome (GOLD analysis project Ga0209636, IMG submission 187464) | Marine sediment microbial communities from White Oak River estuary, North Carolina - WOR-1-52-54 (SPAdes) (version 2) | ecosystem: Environmental > Aquatic > Marine > Intertidal zone >...
GGGTGAGCTGTTACGCTTTCTTTGAAGGGTGGCTGCTTCTAAGCCTACCTCCCCGCTGTCTGGGGCTGATGACGCCTTTCAGTTTGACACTTAGCCAGCACTTTGGGGCCTTAACCTCAGTCTGGGTTGTTCCCCTCTCGGACATGGAGCTTACCCCCATGAACCCGTCTCCCAAGGTCTACGGCGCTGGTGTATTCGGAGTTTGAAAGAAAAGCGGGATCTTTCGATCCCTTACTTTTCAATCAGTGCTCTACCCCATCAGCTACCTCGCTTGGGGCTGGGCTGCGACCCACTTTGGAGGGAACTAGCTATCACCGGACTAGATTGGTCTTTCGCCCCTAGCCTCAAGTCTGAGGAGTGAGTTGCACGTCAACACCCTTTCGGGCCTCCACCAAGCTTTCGCCGGGCTTCGCCCTGCTCAAGGCTAGATCGTCCGGTTTCTAGTGTCACGGTTGTGACTTCGGGCCTTTTAGGACCTCGCGCCTCGCCAGATTGCTCTGGTTGTGCGCTTGTTGGTTTCCCTTTGCTTGCAGGCTGTTTGAGCCTTTAGGCTTGCCACAATCGTGAACTCCCCGGCCCGTGTTTCTAGACGGAGAGTGCAACCCTGGTCGTCCTCTCTTGTACTGTTACGTTGCCGTAGGTTCCTTTGAGAGGAGTCTGTCCTTCTGGGCTGCACACGTCTGTGACCGTCTGGTTTCAGGCACTTTTCACCCCCCTTCCGGGGTGCTTTTCAATTTTCCGTCACCGTACTAGTGCGCTATCGGTCTTGAGGCGTGTTTAGTCTTGGAAGTTGATGTCTTCCGGTTTTCCACACCTAAACCAGGGTGTGGTAGTCTGGGTTCCAGCCCTGCATCTTCTGATTTGTGCCTACGGAACTTTCATCCTCTTTGGTGCGCCGTTTCAGGCGACTTTGGCTTGGTCAGTTAGAAGGTGGCTGGGTCCGCAACACTACATTCGCCACAAGTTTCCTTGTGGAGTTTGGTTTGGACTTTTCCCTTTTCGTTCGCCATTACTGGGGGAATCCCAATTTGGTTTCTTTTCCTCCCCTTACTAAGATGTTTCCGTTTTGGGGGTTCCCGTTCCTTTCGGAACGTCACAGAACCCTTTCGGATTCTGCAACAAGAAGTCTCATTTGGGTATCCACGGATCTCAGGCTGCATGCGCCTACCCGTGGCGTTTCGCTGCTTGCCGCGCCCTTCTTCGGCGCTCAAGCCTGGTCATTCACCAGACGGCGTGGCATGTCGGGCTTATTTGGTTTGGTGTCTATGGTGTTTGTTTGGTGTGAGTGGTTGGGTCGTATTGAGTGTTTGCATGGTGTCATTGCAAGTCTGTGAGAGGTGGACTTGCTTTTCCCTTTGTCATACATGGTTTGGCATGGATGACTGCATAGTCTATACTGCAAAGTAGAGGTCTGTTGTTTAGAATTTGACCTCAAAGGCGCCTTTGCATTTAGTATCGTTGGTGTGCTGGTTAATAAGGTTAGTGGATTTGGGGGTTTATGATTGAGTGTGGATGTCTGTCTGTCTAGTCCCTCTATAGAGGGGGGTCGAAAGAAGAGTGATTTGTGGATTTTTTAGTGGTTTAGGCTTGTTTTATGGTTTATTTTAGTATTAGCTTGTATGGTTTAGGTGGTGGTTGGTTTGTTGGTTGTTGTGGGGTTGTGTTGGGGGTTGTTTGGTGGTTTTTGTGTTAGATATGGGGGCTTTAATTCTGTGGGGGTTTGGTGGAGGAAATAAGCAAAACAATGTACAAGAACAGATCAAGTATCCTCTCTGAGTTGATAACGTCTAAGAAAAAATTTGGTTATCATTATCAACTGGTGAGGGACTGGTTGGTTTTGGCTGGCTGAATTTGAAATAAACACTTTTTGGGGTTCTGTGTGACAACTCTCCTATGATATCATGTGATAACCCTTTATCAACAGTTTTTAGCGTGTGAGAACCTTCTTTTTCAAGCGAAAACAGGAAAAAATTTTTAGTTTTTTCATTAACTACCGAATGGAACAGCAATTTTGGCTTTCTGATTTTAGGATAGGTGTTGTTTTGGGTCTTGTTCAGTTGCTCCGAATTGATAGCAATTGAAAACCCATTTTCAAAACTGCATTGCTTTAAGTGGTGCTCAGTTAAGTTGTGGTGATAAAAATTCTATTCTCTTCTTCAAAGCATAACATTGTATTCAACTATGATACATAGACCAAATAGGGTCAAAATTCTATACACCTAAAAAGATGGAAAGAGTATCCTTAGGTGGGTGAAACTTTTGGGTCGTACAATAGTATACGTCTTAAAGGTAAGGCAAATGAAGCATTGTTTGAGTTGAGTAAGAAGTTTAACCTTGAACCAACTGAACTAGTTGAGAGACTATTGATTCAACATGCTGATGCCATACGTGATGAAGCATTATGCAAAAAGAAGATGTTTAAATCGTCAATAGTTTACCAGTTGGAATTACCATTTTGTTTTCCTTATGAGTGTGAAGAATTTAACGTTCAATTTCAAAATATTAATGCACGATTGTATCTTGAGAGAGTACCTAAGAGACAAGTTATTAATACGCTTCCTTTTAGGACGCTGGCTACCTTAATAATTGAGTTGACATCGGAACAGGAAAAATTTGCCAAAGAAAACGAACCACACATTGCTGGGGACAAATTGCACTCGAAATACTCAACTTTGGCATATAATATCTTGAAGAGTCTCATTATCATCTTTAGGAGGGTCACAAAGGATTATTACAATATAGGTGTTATAAAGCCCCCTATTAACCTCGAAGAGTTTCAAAAGAAGACAAAAATGTCGATTATCTTAAATCAGCAATACTATGCGCGCGATGTACGGTTTATGCCAATAAAGGAAGGGTCTTTTGTATCAGTAGCTCAACCACTAGATAAGCGATTACATTCTGAAATAATTGCCTCTGTTACTGGGAAACTCTCGAACAAGGAACTTGACTTCTTAACTCAACCAAATGAATACTTAGATGCTGCGATAGTCTTTTATTATCAAGAACAATGGAATCTCTGCTTACTTGACAGCGTTATTGCCATGGAGTCTGGAATGGCGAATTTGGTATTGCATAGTGCTGCAACAAAATCTTACTTGAAAAGAACATCAGGGGGTCTTTCAAAGCTGAAAAAAGTGTACAGAGAAGCTTCAGGGTTACCTAAAAAAATTCAGAGGTTTCTGTTTCCAATAATTGATGAATTTAACATAAGTGAGGTTCAATCGAATCTTAGAGGAATGATGCCTCTTATTTGTAACAAAAAAAGGGAAGATGGTATATACGACTTGAGAAGCAAAATAATACATGAAGGTATTTCCATCAACAAACAAAAAGCTGAAGATGGTTTAAAAATAGCCTCGCAGTTTCTTGAAATCTTAAAATCAGTTAATATGCATGTCTAAAAGATTCGCTTCACAATATCCACGATCTGTAGATTTTGATAAACTAAAAATATAGCCATGCAGGCACATCATCTAATAAAACTTGTCGGAAGACCGCACGATGAGATTAAAGTTTCCAATATCTATCGTAGTGATGTATTGCGTAATGTTGGTGATGTCTGAGTGTGTTCCCTCAAACCAAGGCTTAGGACCTGTGACAATAGATGATACACAAGAATACACGGAAACATTCTTGGAAACCTATAGGCAACAAGTTGAAGAATACTTCAGATTTGAGTACAGAAAATATTTTGATTTCTATGCAAATTTTCCCTACAAGGCAAGAGCTACTGTTTCAGATACTCATGGAGCTGCAATAGAATTTGAACCTAGCAACGAGTCGTTGCTTTATTTCAGAACAACTGAACAGCGAATCGAAATGGCAGTTTTCCCCGATGTTGATTTGAACATGACTTCTCTTGATATAAATGCTACAGTGTTCATTTGGCATGGGGAACCCAGTCATGCAACGTTTGTTGTCAACGGAACTGGGGTTCTCAGTAACATAATCTGCATTACAAACAAAGGCCACTTCTTAGATCTGGGTATTGGAGGGTCCCTCTTACTCCTAAATATGAACGTGGATGGAAGATTTTACTATGTAATGATGATTAAAGGAAACAACATGATTAGTTCTTGGGCGGAGGACAAGGCAGAGGAAGAGGCGATAAAATTATTTGAGCAAGATCTTTTCCACGCATTCAACCAATCAGCAGAAATCAGAAGATACATGGCCTATCCAATACTGGAGAAACTTATTTCTCAGATAGTTTGGAAGCATCAACATGCTGAAGAAATCGGCTATGATATGCTTCAATATTACGAGGATTTGACTAGGATTCGAGACTTGGCCGTCACAAAGTATCATTTGAACTCAACTTTCGTTGATGAGATTCTCAGCTGGCTGGAGGATATATATCCTAAGCCTCCCGAACCCGAATGGTGGAAAATAGCTCCTTATAGCTGGATTCTAGGAACGATTGTAGGTGTGCCACTTACTCTATTGCTGGAACGAGTAATTAGGCGAGCATACAAATCACTAAAACGAAGATGGCGCTCATGGCGAGCGCATAGGAATAGGAATCCCTTATAATATTCATACGTCCTCAAATATTCGCCAATTAACTTATTCGTTTTTCCCAACTTTCATCAAAATCTTAGGTTTGCTCTTGTTGTTTTTCCGATTGATACGCAACATCAAGTAACCCTTCCTAGCAATTACACTCCATCGAATACAGGCAATTTCAACGGGGAATGTCTATAAAAGCTATAACTTATTTTAGTTTTGTTGTCGTTTTGCATCCGTTCTCTTCAAGCTCCAAACTCATCTCCATCCCAAACATCCTACTCGGATGCTCACTCGACCTAAACATAGCCTTATCCATCTCACAATAGAACCTCGGATCAGCGTTGCTGGTATGATAAAAGATTTATTCCTTTCTTTAACGATTTTTCATTAGCCTTTTTGTTTCTAGTTCATTCTTGTAACACGCCACACAAAACCATTGACCATCTAGTTTCCGCATATGTGACCCAGATCTACTTGCTCCGCATCTACGACAAACTTTTCGTTTTCCACTTTTTACTGTCAATTTCTAGTTCATCTCATAATTCTGTTAATTCACAAGCGTGCGTTTGTCATACAAACCTTGCTCTCTATTCACTAGCCTTTGACGCAGTACTTAACATGAAATTGATAATGAGATTTCTTCTTCCAGCAATGACATTTAGGACAGACAGGCATTATATACCTTCCTCATAACATTCAATATAACATGCACGCACCTAGACGTAATATCGGTGATCTTCTGTCTTCTTTATTTTTCCAAGAAAAGCTCCGGCAAAGAAGTTTAACCATGCTTGTTCTTGCAAGTCTAAGCCAGCCTCTTCAACTGTTACGGCTTTCTCTATGGAAGTGGCCCCCACTTTCTCAATTTTTGAAAAAATTCTGAAACGCATTTTGTGTTGAAGCCCAGAAAGAGCCAAACCATAAACCTGCCTTTAGATTGTTCCATTAGGAGACTTGGGACCCACCTACTACGATCTCACAAAATAAATCAGTTTATCTGCGGAGGATAACAAGAGTCTGCGATAAGCCTTCATTCCTTCTTCTCGCTTTGACTTACATGATTTTTTATTTGATAGTCTCATAATTTTCACCTCATGTTTTTTCAGTAAAATAGTCAAGATGAACGACAAAATGCGTTGAAAGCCCTTTTGTCAATATTCTCTAGAAAATTCTACCTAGTAATATGATACACTTGGTCACATATTAAGGTATGCGCGCGCGCCTGCCACAACATAAGATTTCTTATTTAAGAGAGTAAAAGCTGGGTCACATTAAAAAAGAAGGGAAAGAGAAGGAGTTAGGTCATTTCTTCAACTTTATTACGGTTATTGCAGAGTCCTCTTCAATATGTGATGTCATATCAAACCCCAAATCCTCAACCATCTCCTTGCCTGCCTCGTTGAAAAGTTCCCAATACTCCTTCAAATCGAGCTTAAGACCCGTTTTTTTAATTACGTCCCTATACTTCTTCAGCATCACAGAGTCCTTATACTTAATCACTGCTTCCCGGTCAGAAAGACTGACAATTTCCATGTTGGACAACGGCTCCCCAATTTGACCATCCTTAAAGAGCCCCTCAACAAACTTTTTGAAGGCTCTACCCGGTGCTAGCATTTTAATGAACTTGAAGGCAGAACCCATTAAAGATGGCATCATCTTTTTATAAACCTTCATCGAGTAATCCAAATACTTATCTGTAAGCCCCATCTCCTTAACGAAAGCCATGGCTATAACATCTGTAAGGATATATTGATCGTAAAGCTTGTCATACTTCTCCTCAACAGGCATCTCCTTAATCTTCTCCAAAAACACTCACCTCTTTACATAGTTTTTCAAACGTTGTGACTTCAAACCATATAAAACTTTCACACCAACCCTATCAAAAAACCATACAAAACACAAAAAAAGAAAAAAAGAGAATTTAGTGCATCCGATTAGCATGCAACTATTACGCTACCACTCCTCAGTCTTCTCTTCTTTCTTCTTAACTGGCTTCTTCTTCTTAGACACTCCTATCACCTCCCAATAGGAGCCTCCACCTTCCGCCCCTAAACACTCCAAAAAGAGAGTTGGCACCACAAACTGTATTTATGCATTTCCATCAAAAAAACAAACCCAAAAATCCCCTTAAAAAGGAAAAAAGGTACAATTATTTCTCCTTTTCTGCCTTATATACACGGTTTTCGAAACCACAGTCCACCAACTGCTCATACGCAAGAACACACATGCATGAGAACGCTGCGCATTACCTGGTCAATTCTTCAAGTCTCTCAGACACTACGCGGTAGAGACGATTCCGCAAAACCTGCTCCTTATCATCTCGTTGATAGCCTGCAATTCCCCACTTCCTCGAAACGCTATGTAGAAGCTTTCCTAAATTTTTAGTACAAGTGATACCACATTCATAATATAGAGAAACAAGTGATCAAGAGAATGAAAATTGATTATATATTACTAGGTTTTGGTGCAGTTTTAATCATCTTAGGATTTGTTTTGATCATCTTGGGATCTATCCCACCTTGGAACAAAGATAATTTTGTTAAGTGATAGAAACTATGGTTCTGCTTCTCGCTATTCCGATATGTTGCCTTGGTATCCTGACATACTGGAAAAGAAGAAAAGAAAAATTAAGACCTAACCAATCATATCTCTAGATTTTCAAGAATTTATGCAGAAAGATTTTAATCCGTTCTAAAACAAAATAGCAACAATGGGATGAGAGATGAAAAAATTCTTCTTGCTCTTCATTCTGACAAGCCTACTCATTGTAGCATCCGTCACAGCCAATCCAGATAGAACAGTTGGAGTAAGTACCGGCGACTGGTTCAAATATGAAGACATCACTGTAACTTGGAGTTCCAACGACCCCGACGCATCCAAAGTCTGGTATGGCATGGACCTAGAAATGTATAATCAAACAGAATGGGTAAAAATTGAAATTACAGGAGTATCTGGCACAAACGTAACCATGCAAGGCATACAACACTTCAAGAATGGCACCGAAGAAATCAGTGACGGCTGGGTAGATATAGACACAGGAGATAGCATTAACGCATCCACCACGGTTATAGGAGCAAACCTAAACGAAGGAGACCCCATATACACTGCAGGAGACTACTACAACTGGTTCATCAATGAAACCATAATTCGTGATTACCCAGGTCCAGACACTCCAAGAGGAACCAATCACATCAACATGACCTACACATACCAAGGGACAATCCCCCCTGACATAAATGTCGATTACTTCTACTCCATAAATTTCTACTGGGACACAGCAACTGGAGTCCTAGTTGAAGACAGCTTCGAAATGATAAATCAAACAGGAGAATACCTTACAACATGGTCAATATTCTTCAAGATTTCCGAATCCAACGTTTGGATTGTGCCCGAATTTCCCAATTTGATTGTATGGCTAGCAGTAATCGGGACAGCTACAGCAGTCCTTGTATTTGGGGAACGAAGACTTTCCAAAAACAAATCATTAATATTCAAATAGTCTCTCACATTTCCCTTTTTTTTATGCAACATTCACACCACAGAAACCAGCCTTCCTCACCATCTCCCTCAACCTCCTCAACTCCTCCCATCTCCCATCCCAGAAATATGCCTAACATGCACGAATCACAGAATGCATGACCAGAAACATCTAAACGCACACAATCATCTTCTTAACATCATCATAAAAAAATAAAAAAGAATAAAAAAGAGATCTAATACATCCAATTAACATACAACTACTATGTTACCATTCTTCTTCCTCTTTCTTCTTCTTAGTTGGCTTCTTCTTTGAACTCTTACACATTTCTATCACCTCCCCATAGGGGATCCTTCCATCTTTGCCCCCAAACGCTCCAAAGAAGAGTTGGCACCACAGACTATATTTATGCATTTCGATCCAAAAAACAGAGCCAAAAATCCTTTTCAAAAGAAAATAGAGGCTGTTTTTCTCTCCTTTTTCGCCTTATATACAGGTCCTTCAGAACCACAATCTATCCAGTACTTATACGCAAGAACACATAGGCACGCATAAGAATGTCGCGCATTACTCGGCCAATTCTTTACATCGTTCAGACACTATGCGGTAGAGACGATTCCGCAAAGCCTGCCCCCAAAGCTTCTGTTTCTCAAGTTTCCCTATCTCTTTTGCCAACTTCTCATCTTTAAGAATATCCAACACCCATCTCTTGAAGTCTCCTCGCTTGACATGGAAACTCAAAGATTTTGTCTCGACCCGCTTAATGCTCGCCAAGAACTCTTCGTACGAAGCCGCGCTTACACCCGTATAGTCACAGACATCGACACAGAAGTAGAACGGCGCAACCTGTTCAAGTTTCCTAACACTCATAGAGCATTCCTTCCTTCACTCACTCTGTTGAATGAGCCACACTGGTGAATATACCTTATGAAAATGAAATCAATATCTACACTCATCTCAGCACATATATCAAAATACGTGGAAAACAAAAAGAGGTGTTTCTCAGTCTAGTTTTTTGCCGCACTTGTAACAGAACCCAGCATCAGCAACATTCTTTTCTCCGTCTTCTTTTTGAACACCATTGCCTTTCCCATTCATCTTAGTCTCTTTGAGCGCGTGCAGTGTGAGAAAAAACGTGAGAAAAAAGGAATCAAGCAAAAAATTTTTATGCTTATGCCAAAAAATATGATGTTGCGCGTGCACGTTCTGTCTGAGGCTAGATTGATGCCAAGAAGGCCTGAGATCAAGAAAACGGTTTTGGACAAGGTAACCATCTCCAGAATCGAGAGGGTTGTTCCTCACCACGAGGGGTTTCATTTTTTCAAAGGACTAGGAGATTCCACGGACAAGGTTGCGATAAGTCTAACCGATTTCCACGAAAAGATGCGGAATGTGGACATTCGCTCAGTGAACTTCCACTTCAAACGACAGGACTTTGAAAAGTGGATAAGGGATGTTGTAGGCGATGCTGAATTATCCAGAAGAATCGGCAGAATAAAGAAAGAGAGTCACGGAGAGAATCTTAGAAGCAAAATCATCCAAACCGTAAAGGAGCGCCTCGAAGAACTCCATGGAATACAAACAAAAAAGTAGAATTTAGATGCGCGCGCGACAAAAAAGAGGAGTAGCAAAAATGGAGAAGAAAAAAGGAAAAACGAAGAAAAAAGGAAAGAAAAAGTAAGACAAACTGCCAGAAAATAGGTGTCAAGAAAAGCTAAGAGTCTTTACCACTGTTTCAAAAGAAGTGCAGATTCTACCATTCCTCTTCTCCCTCTTCTTCTTCCTCTTCGTCTTCCCACTCTTCTTCCTCAACCATGCTTTTCACCTCCTTTGAATTTCCGTGAGAACTATTCACAATAAGATAAACTTTACTATGATCACACATGATACCCTTTTTTGTGCACGCAAAAATACTTACTTTTTTTTTAGATTAAAAGTTGGATGTAGTCTGCTATGAAATGGGAGATTACAGCTCCCAATATAGCGAGTAAGGCGTATTTTACTCCTTCCTTGTAGGGGCTCTCATGGCTTATTTTGCCTATGTAGCTTCCAAGAATAAATGCCATTACAATTCCAATTATGAACGTAAGGGTGGTGGCGTGGTTCATACAGAGACATGTAAATGGTGATAGTAGAATTAGCACAGCGGCGATTGTTGCTGCGAATGAAAAAAGGCTGTTTGTGAATACTTCCCTTTTAGAGTGTATTCTCGTTTTTACTCCATGGTCTGTTGTTTGAATTTGCAATGCTCTTTCCGCCGATTGAGACATGAAGAATCCGATGGAATTTCCAAATGCGTTAGCAACGCCTCCAATTATTCCGGTAATTATCACCCAGCGAGTGTCAGAAGTAGCCTCAGCCACACCTATTATCAAACCTAAACACATAATCAAACCATCTGTTAAACCGAAGGCAATTCCTTCCAAACGGTAGCTCTGCTCTGACGGGTTTTCAGTCATTTTCTAGCACTTTCTTTTTGAAGCCAATCTGCTAACGTAATCTTATTTGTGTTGTAGTATTTCTCAGCTGAAACAATTCCTCTTCTAGCTAACCTAAAAAGTATTCTATGTGTCTTCACTCGCGAGAGCCCAGTCTTCCAGCGGATATCCTTCTGCAACATCGTCCCACCTTCAGCAACCAAAGTCTCAATCACCTTCCTCTCATCTTCATTTAAAACTCGTAAAACCGCATCAAGGGCAGCCTCTCCCTTCTCAACCATTGGCACCGAAGAAACTTCTCTCTCGGGCTTCCTCTCGCTAAGCTCTGGAAAAACTAGAGTATACCCCAACACACCCACCAAAACAAAAAGAGGGACAACAAACAAAACAAGCCAAAAAGACTGTGGAATCTGCCCACCCATCCCATGACCTCTTCCTCCAAAGCCTCCTTCAAATACAAAAAAGAGTAAGCCAACAACACTAAGTATCAATGAAATTACCAGAATGAAAATCAAAGTTGTGGAACGCATGTTTCACTCACAAAATCTAAAGACGAAACACTCCTTATAAGCTGTTTCAAAATCTGAAACACTTTGTTACAACGAACATCTAAACCACACGAAAACCATGAATTCCTATATACAAAAGAACGGAGGTGGTAAAGAATGAATGTCAAAATGATTGCGGGAATAACCCTAATTGTAGGCATTGTGTTCATCGTCCTTCTCGCTACACCCATACAAGCCTACCTCAACGGAACTGCAAACGGTGATATGCTCCAAACGCAAGAGCAAGATAGACTAAGAACACAAAACCGCGACCGCACCTGCGATTGCACACAAACACAGAACCGAGACAGACAAAGAACCAACGAATGTGCCACAAACCGAACCTGTAACCGCACAATGAGTATGGAGCAGTTTAGAAATCAACACAAAGACGGAATAAGAAACCAAGGGAACTGATGACGTCCGCACAAATATACTCGTAAAGGGCGCGTGAAAAATAAGCACCATTTTTTTCTTTCAGTTTAGTTTTTTGCCGCACTTGTAACAGAATCTGGTGCCAGCAATGTTCTTTTCTCCACAATGTGAGCAGACAACTGATTCTTTACTAGTCGTCTCTCTGATCTTCTCTCTCGTAGTCTTGAACGCCTTCTCTATCTCTCTACCAGCGGTTGCAAATGCTTTCTCCATCTCCTCTCCCATCTTGGAAAAGGCGTCCCTAAGTTCATCCCAGGGAGTACCCACCCCCACCTCGACCCCCATTCTGGTTATCACTCCACATCTAGGACAGAAATATGCATTTTCCGGAAGTTCCTTGCCACAACTGGAACAAAACACCATAACTATTTACCCTTTCTTTAATCATGAAATAATAAAATTTAAGCATATTCCCAATCCCAATCAAAAGCACAATTAAGTCCACATCCGAAACTTATTACTTACAACCACAAAACTAATTATAGGACGCTTAAGCATGGAATGGAACGAAATCCTAAAAGGACGAGACTACAG
>Ga0209636_10006506_pt1 | contig 11942 bp, 11 predicted proteins | sample DeeMarSWOR152_54_FD_187464 | JGI IMG/M metagenome (GOLD analysis project Ga0209636, IMG submission 187464) | Marine sediment microbial communities from White Oak River estuary, North Carolina - WOR-1-52-54 (SPAdes) (version 2) | ecosystem: Environmental > Aquatic > Marine > Intertidal zone >...
CAGCCTACAGCCTTTATCCTCACAGCCTGTTAATCATGAAAGCAACGGGGATAACAACTCTACCCGGCGAACCAAACTTGACAGAGCACTAGAGAGTATAAAGCAATAGGGGAATTGCTAGATATTATGTCAGGATAAGGAAATAGAGAAGAACAGGGAGGCACTCCGAGAACTTGCTAGCAATGTCGGCACGGTTCGATTCACCCAGCGGATGATTCATTTCTGGAATCCGAAGCGATGGCTTTTTACCGGTAGGAAGTAATTTTCCCTCCTTAATCATTGACAGATCCGACCCTTTTCCATATATAAGAGAGTGTCGGTGCAGTTATGCCATAATAATCAGCCATGGTTGAACAATAACACAAGGAGGTGGAAGATATGAAAATATTTCTTGGTGGTATTGCGGCACTGGTCGTTGGGATCATCCTCTTAATCTTCTGGTGGTGGGATTTCCTTACGATGCTCAAAGGCTTCATCCCCGTCGTCCTCTTGGTCGGGGGAGGATTTGCGGCATACAGCGGCTACGACGAGATAAAGGATAAGATGGCGGGGGAACCAGAGAAGTTTGAACCTACGTTCGAGGAGAAGACGGAAGAGACTCCTGTCGGGCCTTCGGAGTCTGCCTCTGGAACGGGAGAAGAGAAGAAACCGGAAAAGCCAAAGCGCGCAAGGGTGCCCAGAAGGGGTGGCCGGAAGAAAGCGGAGGCGTGACGAGCGGCCCCCCTCGATCCAGGAGGGATAACGATGCTTGGGGGGATGCCCCCCGGGGTGAAACCTGCGCGAAGCTCGGGTGATCGTCGGGGTTTCGGAAGTGAGTTGGTGTTCCGTTCGGGGACTGTCCCTTTGTGATCACATTCGCGGTTTTTCAAAGCAATGCCTTTAAAGGAATGAACTGGTTCACAGGGGTGAACTGACCGATTCGGTTGAATCCTTCCTTTCGAGTTTTCGTTATCTTCTCCAGGAGGACGCTTGCGTCTGCTCTGGCATCTTCCCCGATCGTGGCGGGCTGTCGCTAGGACGGTGAATTACCTTCCCCAATCAAAGTTGAGATTGCATACCCATCGAGTACCCCCTCCGTTAGACCTTCCATACATGCGACTGCTCGCATGCCTAAACTTAGCGAATACATTGGCATGCATTATGCTAAAAGTATGTGGTTTCATAAGAAACCGGCGCGTCCAAATCCGATAAATCCAGTAACTTTGAGGGAAAAGAGATCATCTGGAGGTTCATTATTTCCCTTCGGTTGACACATTTTGCAACTTTTTCCGCGATAATGGCCACCCTTCTCCTGGGATCAGGTTGCGGGGACGGAGGAGGGTCTGGCTTTGCCATTCCCCCGGGAAGCGAGTGCGGCCCCAGAGAGGGCTGCTGGTTTCTCTGTTTCAAGGAATACGAGGCAAACCCCGTCTACGACCCGGGATCGAAGGCTTACTATCCTTGTGCCCTCTATGCTCTCGATGCCTTCGGGAATGACATCGGTGATCCTATCGATAATGCTAGCTCCGATACGTATTCGGTCAGGCCCTATTATAAGATGTGGGTGGGGGATGGGGTTAATACCGACTTCGCCTATTCCGATAATGGCATCAATTGGATCGTGCCCACCAATATCCAAGACATCGTACCCGGTTACCACGCGTCCGTCCTCTATGACAGCGGAGGCTTCGGCGATCCCATAGCTGGTCCCCTGTACAAGCTGTGGGTGTGGGATATGGCTCAAACGATACGGTACTACTATTCGAATAATGGAGTGGATTGGGTTGCAGATGCCAACGGAGATATTACAAATGCGCTCTTCAGCGGCTCCGCCCCGGTCTATTCGGTTTTTATCCTCTACGATGGTGGAATGTATTCCGCTTGGGCAGATAATAATGGGATCTATTACTACACCACGTCCAATGACGGAATGAACTGGAATGTGGGGGTAGAGATCGTCCACACCCATAATGGGGAAGATCGTTTCTACACGAATGGTACCCTCTCCATCGTGAAGCAATCGGATGGGAGCTACCAGATGTGGTACTCATCTTCTCTCGATGGATTCAGTGACGTCCGTCCTCAATGCAACAAGGGGATTAGCTACGCCGTATCCATGGATGGGGTGACGTGGGATCTCATCGATGATATCCCCTGCATGAAGAGAACGAATGCCATCTTGAAGACAACCGACGGGGTGGCGTGGAGGACTGGAGACGATACTACGGGGTATACGTATTCGCCCTGTGTCATCTTTGACGAAGACAAGTTCTTCTCCGACGGTATGTTTCATGGAGAGGAAAGGCACTATAAGATGTGGTTTACCGGTGGGACGAGTGGATCAACCAGGAGGATAGGGTACCTTTCCTTTAATAAATGAACCGTTGGATGCCTGCAAGAACATCCTTTCCCTCCACTCAATCTGTTTTTCAGAAAATTATTCATTGCGGCTAGCGCAGTCCTTCTGGACAGGGTTCGGGGGACGTGATTTATTGGGCGAGTAGGGAGCAAATGTGGTAAGATTATCAATCGTACCCATTTAGGGAATCTCTTGCCTATCACTCGCCCCTCTATTTCGGTGATTGGCCTATGAAGACCGGTGATGAGATATTTCACCCGGATTTAGGGTTGCTGAAAGTTTTGGATTGGAACGATCCATCCCTTCTGACCGTAGTAAAAAAGGAAGACAAGAGGCAAACCCCATTTAAGATCGGTAAACAGTCGGGGTGGACGAGAATTGATGTGAACGGAAAGGAACCTTTTGAAACCAAAACGGAGGAGGTCCCCATGGGGAAGGAAGGAAAACCAAAGCTATCGGAAGAGGAATTCATCGTTCGGGCGATTAAGAAACTCCGGAAACCTCCCTATAAGGGAATTCACAGCGTTTATAGTGGATTCAATCGGGCTTACAAGGAATATTTCGGCGCCAATCCCGTCGAAATGACCCAGAAGCTGGCGGTGGAGGGAAAGATCGTTACGAGACCGGTCAGAGGCGGGGTCATGATTTACCTCCTTCAAGATGCCCCGAAAGGAGGCGATGATGCATTGGCGAAGATTTTGGAGGACGATTGACGGTCTAGGCCTCCCAACTTCGCCCCTGTGCATGCTGACATCCAGTGGGCAACGAGGCATTCCACCTCCTCCCCAAAGGTTGGTTCCCCCCCTCCTGTTCAAACTCATCCGGCGCCGTACGCTGCCGGAAAGGGCCCTTACCGAGCAAATCTGAAACGTTTGCCGTTTATTCAGCTTGAATGTACGAGGGATTTGCGCTATAGTGGAAGTCTGTCACAAGGGAGGCAGGGCTCCGTTGACCATCTTGGTGACTAACGACGACGGTATTGATTCCCAGGGAATTCAGATCCTAGCTGAGACATTGAAGGTTCTCGGCAAGGTGTATGTTGTGGCACCGGATAAGGAGTGCAGCGCTATGGCTCACTCCCTATCCCTCCACCGTCCCCTGAAGGTTAAGCAGCTTGGGGATGGTTATTTCGCCGTGGACGGGACTCCCGCTGATTGCGTTAATTTAGCGGTTTGTAGCCTTTTGCCGAAAAAACCGGATCTGATCGTTTCCGGGATCAACAAGGGGGGAAATTTAGGGGAGGATGTCACATACTCAGGTACGGTCTCCGCTGCCTTCGAAGGGGCATTCTATGGAATCCCCTCCTTCGCCATCTCGTTGGTCTCAAAAGATGATTTCAAGTTCAAGACGGCGGCTTCCTTTGCCCAGAGAGTGGCTCAGTTCATCTTGGGAAACGGCCTTCCCAAGGATACATTCCTCAACATAAACGTCCCGAATGTAACCGAGAGTGAGATTAAGTCCTATAAGATAACCAAACAGGGACGGAGGATTTACGGGAACGCAGTCGTTGAAGAAGTTGACCCGGTAGGGCAGAGGTATTACTGGATACGCGGCCACAGGGGTTTTGAATCAGTTGATGGCACGGATTTCGAGGCCGTTGCGAACAACCATATCTCCATCACGCCCCTTCATCTGGATTTGACTGACTATCGTTCGATGGAGGAGGCGATTAGATGGAAATTCTAGACAATCGGTGACATCATTTTTGGGGAGGGTGGGACTATGAAGACAACGTTAAGCATCATAAAGGCTGATATCGGCAGCATAGGGGGCCATATTAAGCCCAGCCAGAACCTCTTGGAGGCGGTCGAGAACTTTCTCCGCATCAATGGAAAGAATGTCGTGAATGACTTCTACATAGGGCATACGGGAGACGACATCGCACTGCTCCTTTCTCACACTGAAGGAGTGGGGGCGGAGAGGATCCACAAACTGGCCTGGGATGTTTTTATCGCCGGTACAGAGGTAGCCAAAAAACAGGGCCTCTATGGAGCGGGCCAGGATCTCTTGAAGGATTCTTTTTCGGGCAATGTGAAGGGAATGGGTCCTGCAGTAGCCGAGATGGAGTTCGAAGAGAGACCCAATGAACCCTTCCTCTTTTTCGCTGCTGACAAGACCGACCCAGGGGCGTACAACCTTCCCCTCTACTTGGGGTTTACGGACCCCATGCACAATGCCGGCTTGATGTTGAGCCCATCCATGAACAAAGGCTTCAAATTCACCATCATGGATGTTTCCTATACGGAAGGGGATAGAGTCATCGAGCTCAATGCACCCGAGGACCTCTATGATATTGCGGCCCTTCTGAGGGATAACCAGCGGTTCGTGGTGGAATCCATTCATTCGAGAAACAACGAGGAGATTGCGGCGACTGTGAGCACGACGCGTCTCCACAATATTGCCGGAAAATATACCGGGAAAGATGATCCGGTAATGCTGGTAAGAGTTCAGGGTGCCTTTCCGGCTACGGGGGAGGTACTTTCCCCGTTTAGTATTGGACATCACGTTGCCGGGTTTATGAGGGGTAGTCATACCGGTCCACTCATGCCTGTGAAGCGGAATTCCAGTATCTCCTTCTTCGATGGCCCCCCGGTGGTGAGTTGCCTCGCATTCTGTGTGCATAATGGAAAATTCACGGAGCCTGCCGATGCTTTCGATCATCCCTATTGGGACCATATTCGTGATAAAGTCTCCAGAAAGGCACTGGAGATCCGCGAACAGGGATTCTCCGGAGCGGCTATGCTTCCCTATAGCGAATTGGAGTACGGCGGAATCGTTGAGAAGATGAAGAAGCTGGATTCGCAGTTCACGGTAAAGGGTTGAGGGATATCGACAACAGCCCTTTCGGCTCCAAACCATAGGATCTGGCGGAGGATTTGAGATTGCACTCCCATCGGGTCAATGGTCAGAATCGAACCGTCTCGGCGTCCAAATTGAGGGTATATCGGTGACCAACGAAAGGTTCGTTTACGTCCAGACGTTCGGCTGCCAGATGAATGTTCACGACTCCGAGAAGATCCTGAGCATTCTGGCAGAGCACTGTTACAGGCCTACGGGAGATGTCCGCCGGGCTGATATCATCCTGTTGAATACCTGCAGTGTTCGGGCAAAACCAGAACACAAGGTCTATAGTGCCCTGGGAAGGTTCAAGAAGCTCAAGGAGAAAAATGAGAAACTGGTGATCGGTGTCGGCGGATGTGTCGCTCAACAGGAGGGCGAGCGGTTGCTGGAGCGAGTTGGTCATCTGGATCTGATCTTCGGAACCCACAACCTCCATAGACTGCCCGATCTCATCCGCGAGGTGCAGGCAGGGAGGGCGCCGGTGTGCGCCGTAGAATTCTTCGAAGAGGTGCAATCCCTGAATACCGTTCCGATGCCCTCGCATGGCGAGAAGGTGACGTCCTACGTAACTATCATGCAGGGTTGCGATAATTTCTGTTCCTTCTGCATCGTTCCCTACGTAAGGGGCAGGGAGATGAGCAGGCCGAGAGAAACCATCCTCGAGGAAATTGAGACCTTATCAAAAAGGGGTGTAAGGGAGGTTACCCTGCTGGGGCAAAACGTCAATTCCTATGGTAAAGGACTTTCCGAGGGATTGACCTTCTCACAGCTCTTGGCTCGGGTGAATGAGATAGAGGGGATTTGGAGGATTCGATTTACCACTTCGCATCCGAAGGATATCTCAGAAGAGCTTATCAGGGCCTTCGGGAAGTCGCGAAAGGTGTGTAAACACATCCATCTCCCCTTCCAATCCGGTTCTGATAAGATCCTTGAGATGATGAACAGGGGGTATACTGGCGACCAGTATCTGGAAACGGTAGAAAAACTGAGGGAATCCTGCCCGGAGATCGCAGTAACTGCTGACGTGATGGTGGGTTTCCCCGGGGAAGATGAGGGAGATTTCCTCGAAACACTGGAACTTATCGAACGAGTCCAATTCGACAACCTCTTTTCCTTCAAATATTCCCCCCGAAAGGGAACGAAGGCGGCTCGGGTTCCCGCTCAAATCGATGAAACAACCAAAAGCCATCGTTTAGGGATTCTCCAGGAACTGCAGAAGGGGATAACCTTGAAAAAAAATCGGGCTCTTGAGGGAAGATGTGAAGAGGTCTTGGTTGAAGGGACAAACAAGGTTACTGGCGAGGAGATGACCGGGAGGACGAGCTCCCATAAGGTGGTCAATTTCAAGGGAAGTCCGGAATTGATCGGGCAACTGGTGAAGGTGAGGATAGAGGCGGGATACGCGAATTCCTTAAGGGGAAAGATCATGTGAGGGAGGAGATAATGTTAAGAGAGGTAAGGGTTTCAGGTCTGAGTATTGACCCTATTACCCATACACCTATCGTGCTCTTGAAGGATAAGAAGAGCCAAGAAGTCATTCCGATATGGATTGGGTTGCTGGAGGCGAGTTCCATTGCCACCCAGTTGGAAAATGTTAAACTCGCAAGGCCCATGACCCATGACTTGATGAAGAACATATTGGACCACCTGGATGTCCGCGTGTCAAAAGTCGAGGTGAACGATCTCCGGAACAATACTTTCTATGCGATCATCCATTTGCACTGGAACGGAATAGACCTCGCTATCGACGCGCGGCCAAGCGATGCTATCGCTATTGCCCTGAGGATGAAATCTCCGATATTCGTTCATCAGCAGGTTGTCGAGAAGTCGAGAACGGTGGATTTAGCTCAGCCGGAGGGTGGAGGGATGCTCGATGAGAAGAAGTGGGAGGAAATCCTCGAGGATCTTTCTCCCGATGACTTCGGGAAATATAAGATGTAGGGAAACGGTTTATCAGTCCTGGTTGTTCAGATCAAAAGAAAAAAGGAAACTCCTCCCGTTACTTGCGTTTTTCCCATCCTTCCTTCTCCTCCGAGAAAAGGTATCGATTACGGTCTCCCTTCCGATGGGGCGGACTTTTTTTTGTAGAGGTCTGTGGTAGGCATGCAATGACCGGTGGGCGACCTTCCAGTGCAAGGTCACCTTGAAGTCCCCTGAGGGGAATTTGTATGGGTTGAGGGATTCATGGGCGTATCCCGACGGGGGGTGGGATATGGCAAGGAAGATAGTTATTGCCATCGATGGTCCATCGGGATCCGGGAAGAGCACTGTAGGGCGGCTGTTAGCTCGGAGGCTTGGGTATCGTTACCTTGATACCGGTGCCATGTATAGGATTGCTGCTCTCATGGCAAAAGAGCGCTCCGTCCCCATCGACGATGAGGAGGGCCTGGCCGGGGTGTGTTCGGGCATGGAAATTTCATTCTTCCAAAAGGGGGACGAAATCAAGACCTTTTGCAACGGTAGGGATGTAAGCGAGGCCATCAGAAAACCCGAAATCAGTGGGCTGGCTTCACAGATTTCCGCCAAGAAAGCCGTTCGAAATGTCTTGGTTGAAATGCAAAGGAAGATGGGAGTTGGGGGTGGCATTGTCGCGGAGGGGAGAGATATCGGGACCGTGGTCTATTCAGGGGCGGAGTTGAAATTTTACCTCGATGCGACACCGGAGGAAAGGGGGCAGAGGAGGTTTAGGGAGCTTGTGAAAAAGGGGCTACGGGTCAGCCTTGAGGAAACCATCGATGACATGAAGAGGCGGGATCGGCGAGATCGGAAGAGAGAGGTATCACCACTGCGCAAGGCTGAAGACGCCCTGGTAATCGACTCTACCCATATGAACGTTGAAGAGGTGGTAGGGGATATGTTAGAGAAGGCACGGCGTCGGATCTCTAAGGAAGGGAGTTCATGAAACTGCTTAAAAGGTTTGTCTTTTTTGAGATAGTATGCTATAGTTTTCCGAAATTTTGACGGGGGTTTAGGTTTTCATGGAGGAGAATAAGACGGAAGATATCACGGGTTCCAGCAAAGACCCTACAAAGGATAATGTGCCCGTGGAAGAAAAAGCAGAGGCCAAAGAGGACTTTAAAAGGCTCTACGAGGAATCATTCAAGACCATTGAGGAAGGCGATATCCTGAGCGGAACCGTTATTGCCGTGGACCCGGAATATGTCACCGTCGATATTGGTTATAAATCGGAGGGTCAGGTTCCCATAGCGGAATTCAGGGATAAAGAGGGAAATGTCGCGGTCAACGTAGGGGACAAAGTAGATGTGCTGTTGGAGAAAAAAGAGGCTGACGATAGTTTAGTCACCCTATCCAAGGAGAAGGCTGATAAGCTCAAGGCGTGGAGGAGTGTTAGCAAAGCTTTCCGGGAAGGGGCGATTGTCGATGGCACGATTACATCGAGGATAAAGGGCGGATTGACCGTGGATATCGGCATCAATGCCTTTCTTCCCGGGTCCCAAGTGGATATTCGCCCAGCACGGAATTTGGATAAATATATTGGAAGGCGATTTAGGTTCAAGGTTATAAAGTTCAACAGGAAGCGGAGCAACATCGTGTTATCCCGCCGTGTTCTCCTGGAAGAAGAGAGAAGGGGAATGAGGGAGGAAACCCTGAAACGGTTAAAAGAAGGGGAAATCCTTGAGGGCGTTGTCAAGAACATCACCGAGTATGGGGGGTTCGTGGATTTGGGGGGAATAGATGGACTCCTCCATATTACGGATATCTCTTGGGGAAGGATCAATCACCCCAGCGAAAAGCTCTCAATAGGCGATAGGATCACGGTTAAGGTGTTGAATTTCGATCGGGAACGCGAGAGGGTTTCCCTCGGGCTGAAACAGATTTCCCCGGACCCGTGGGATGAGGTCGAGGAGAAGTACCCCGTCGGATCCCGGGTAAAGGGGAAGGTGGTGAGCATAACCGATTATGGCTCGTTCATCGAACTAGAGGAGGGGATCGAGGGGCTCGTTCATATCTCGGAGATGTCCTGGACGAAGAAGGTAAAACACCCCTCACAGGTAGTGAACGCGGGGGATATCATCGATGCCGTGGTTTTGGATGTGGATGTGCCGAAAAAGAGGATTTCCCTGGGAATGAGACAGGTGGAACCCAATCCCTGGTCGATGATTGAGGAAAAATATCCCGTAGGAACCAGGGTGATGGGAAAGGTGAAGACCGTTACCGACTTCGGGGTATTCGTTGGTTTCGATGAAGGGATTGACGGCCTGATCCATGTCTCGGAGATGTCTTGGACGAAGAAAATCAAAGATCCCGCTGAGATTTATAAAAAGGGGGATGAGATTGAGGCGGTTGTCCTGAATATCGATCGAGTGAACGAGCGGTTTTCCCTAGGGGTAAAGCAGCTCATTACAGATCCATGGGAGGAAATTCAGAAACGGTATCCTGTCGGTAGTCGAGTTGAGGGTAAAGTCACGAGTGTCACAGACTTCGGGGTGTTCATTGAGTTAGAGGATGGCATCGAGGGATTGATTCACATCTCTGAGCTCAGCGATGAGAAGGTTGAAAATCCTGCCGATTTGGTGAAGCCAGGGGAGACGCTTGCTGCCTTGGTGATCAACATAGACCCCAAGGAGCGAAAAATCGCCCTGAGCGTGAAAAGCCTCAAGAAAAAGGACGAAAGGGACGAGATCGAGCGTTACATGGCTGGTCAGGATTCGGCAACCCCGAGCCTTGGGCGTTTGATCCAAGATGAGTTGGAAAAGAAAGCTCAGAGGGAAGGGCAGGGGACGGAGACGCCGGAAGAACCCTCTGCCGATGCTGGGGAAGCTTCATCCGAAGGGGAGTCACAGGAGGACGGGTAAGGGCGCGCGACCTATTGGCGTTGCACGATTCACGCATGGGAGGGGCTATGAGGGCGATGCAACCATAGCCCTTTTTTGCGCGAGGTATCGATGAAATTTCATCGGGATATCATTTTGGGGCACTATATTCCGGGAGAGTCAGTCGTTCATAGGATCAAAGCAGAGATAAAGGTTATCGAGTTAACGGCCCTCATCATCTCCATTTTTTTGGTCCGGGGCCCCCTTTCCCTCGCCGCGCTGTTCCTCTTCTCAGTGTGGATTATGGTTCAAGCCAAACTTCCCCTTGGGTATTTCGTTCGCGGGATGAGGCCCTTTATCTGGCTCTTCGTGTTCATCTTATTCGTTCACTTTCTCGTGGTGCCGGGACTCGCGACCTCCCCCTTCCGCCCCGGTTTCAGGGAAATGGCCTATTCAGGGTTGAAGCAAGGAGCCCTCGTTTCGTTCCAGGTGGCACTATCCATCATTTTTTCATCAATCCTCACCCTGACGAGTTCTCCCGTGGAATTGGCAAAGGGAGTCTTTCGGATTCTCTCCCCCCTGAGAGTTTTCCGGATTTCCATCGATGATGTAGCCCTCGTGGTGATGATATCCCTAAGGTATGTTCCCCTCTTTCTCGGGGAGATCGAGCGGATTACCAGAGCCCAGAGGGCGAGGGGTGTGTATATCGATGAGCGAAGCATTTTACAGCGGAGCAAAAGGGTGTTACCCTTCCTGGCTCAGCTTTTGGCAAACACCCTCAGGAGGGCTCATGGTATCGGGGAGGCTCTGGCAATGAGGGGTTATGGGGAAGGGTCACGATGGCCTGGGGAGAAGGGAAGCGGATTAGGGCGGGAAGGGTGGCTCTCCCTGGCTACCACGGGGGGAGTTATCGGTTTGGCGATGTTCGTCGGGTTCATGAGGGAGGCCCTTTGAAGGAGTTGCGCAAACAGTATGAAAAAATCGTGACCCATAACGACTTCGATGGGATCGTGAGCGCCGCCCTATGCTCCTTTTCGCTGCATGTGGATAAGGTCCTCTTTGCGGGTCCGTCGAACATCGAACGATCGTCGGTCAATATTACTGATGCTGACGTGGTCTGTGATCTTCCCTATCCATTGGAGTGCGGCCTCTGGTTTGATCACCACGAGGGAAATGCTCAGGCACTGAGATATCGCAATATCGACCCGGCCGTTTTGCCAGGGCGTTTTGATCTCAAGCCCAGCTGTGCTCGGGTTGTCTTCGAGTTTTTCAGCCGAGAAATCGCATTTCCACCCTGGTATGAGGTAACCGTAAGGGAGGCCGATATCATCGATAGTTTCAATTATGAATCCGTCGAGGAGTGGAGGAGAGAAACGCCGGGTAAGATTATAGAGAAGACCTTAAAGGTCAGCGATCCCTCAGCGAGGGAGCGGAATGCCTATATGAGGAATGTGGTCTTTCAAATCCGGGATCATCCGTTGGAAGAGGTCGCCCTCCTTCCGGCAGTCCGGAGGCGTTTAGCCGATTATGAGCGGGAGGAACTGAGGACGAGGAGGATAATCCAGCAGACCGCTACATTTCTGTCGGCGGACCGAGAGCGGAATATGATCATGCTCGATTTGACGGGGTTCAAGCGGAGACCCGATATCGTCAAGAACTTGGCCTTTCTCCTTTTTCCCGAGGCCCTCTCGGTGCTGGAAGTCCACAACCTCCATGATAGGGGGGTAAAGACGAACAACCTGAGCTTTTCGCTGGCCCTTTCCCTTAACCTCAATCAGAGGAAGCATACCAAGGATGTGGGGGAGATCATGAGGTTCCTCAATATCGGCGATGGTCACAAGGGAGCCGCTGGTGGCACGGTCTACTGTAACTCCAAGGCGGAGATGCTCAGGAAGAAAGCGGAGGTCATGGAGGAAATCTTCAGGTTGTGGGAAGAACAGCAGTGAATTCCTTGCTAGGGGGGAAATGGTTCCTTTCCAGGTCTCATG
>Ga0209636_10006507_pt1 | contig 11940 bp, 9 predicted proteins | sample DeeMarSWOR152_54_FD_187464 | JGI IMG/M metagenome (GOLD analysis project Ga0209636, IMG submission 187464) | Marine sediment microbial communities from White Oak River estuary, North Carolina - WOR-1-52-54 (SPAdes) (version 2) | ecosystem: Environmental > Aquatic > Marine > Intertidal zone >...
AAACAAAGCCCAGAGAGAGAGCAGGGGCTATATCAAGGGAGGAACTCCTGTATACCCTCCTTCCTCAAAAATCAGTATAAAAAATATTCCTAAAATCTCTAAAACCAAGAAAAGCAGTTCGTTTTTCAGAGGAATCTATGATTTTATTTCTGGCCGTTCATCAAGCAAGTCCATCAGAGGAAGTACATATCGAAGCACCTCTAAGGGGACTTCTTCAAAGAAGGTAAGTTCAGGCTCACGCTCGAAAAGCTCTTCTTCAGCCCGCAGCTCCTCTAGCAGCTCTTCTAGCCGTTCCTCTTCGTCGGGGAGCAGAAGTTCAGGTTCACGGAGCGGAAGGACAAAAAAATAGAACCATCCCCTATCCCTGCTTTCCCAGCTGAGTTTTATGTCTAATGCTCTTCGTCTTTCTTGACAGAATAATAATCTAGAATCATCATATGATCTTCGTGTGAGCAAAACCTGGTCGGTTCAGTACCGGGTAAAAAGGCTTCCTTGAAAGGAAAAAGGCAAAAGGGAGTGGCCAGCAAACCTGTTTTGCGGTCAATCTCCACAAAAGAGATGTTGGGTGGAATCTCGAATTCTTCGATTTCGAATTCTCTTCCTTCCTCTTCTGCCTTCTTTTTTTCATCTTCAATAACATTTTTAAAAAACTCTATCCAGATGGGAAGAGCAACCACAGCTCCAGATTGTTTCTCTCCTAAAGAGATATTAGTCTCGTGACCAATCCAAACTCCCGCACATAGAGAGGGAGAAAATCCTAGAAACCAGGCATCAGCCCAATCATCCGATGTCCCTGTCTTGCCGGCTAAACTTTTATCTTTGGTCAAAAAACTTGCCGTCCAGCCGGTTCCATGCTGGATGACTCCTTGCATCATGTAGGTCATGATATAAGCCACTTGAGGAGAAATAACTTCTTCGACTTCAATTTTGCTTTCCTCCAGAATATTTCCTTCTTTATCCTCTATTCGAGTTATAAAATAGGGTATTACTCGTATTCCTTTATTGGGAAAGACAGAAAAAGCTGATAAAAGCTCTAATAAGCTCATTTCGAAAGTCCCCAGCGACAAGGAAAGATAAGGATAAACTGGAGAAGTGATTCCGAATTTCTGACAATAGTCTGCCCCAGTTTGAGGTGAGATATACTCCAAAAGCTTAGCCGTAACAATATTCCTTGACTCTTCCAGACCTTTGCGGACAGTAACAGCTCCTTTGTACTTATCATCATAATTCGGAGGAATCCATGGTTCTTCGCTCCATTTATCAATAAACTCCGTTGGTTCATCGACGATGATATCAGCCGGAGTAAATCCATTCTCGATAGCTGCAGTATAGAGAATGGGTTTTATGGCTGAACCCGGCTGCCTTAAAGCTTGGGTCGCTCGGTTCCATTTGCTTCTCTGGAAGGAATAGCCACCAACCATAGCTTTTATCTGACCGGTCAGAGGATCGATAGCCAAGAAACTACCTTCCACCAGCGGTTCTTGATCCAGAGAGACGATGAGCTCTTGTTTCCTTTCATCTATTTTAGTAATTTTAGCCTGGATAACGTCTCCTCGTTTGATCAGGTTTTTAAGATTCTTAGTTTCTGTCCAGGCTATATCATTATTATTCATCTTACCGATGTAATCTTTGACTTTAACAAGAGCCTGAGAGCGCTCAACAGATAAAACTATAGCATCCACGACTTCCTCTTCCTTTACAGCAGGAACAACCCAACTATCAAGCCAAACTTCTTCAAGCTCTTCAATTCCTTCCTTTATCAAATTTCTCTTGTCTTTTCTCCATCCTTGCTTTTTGTCCATCACCAGCAGTCCTCTTCGAAGGGCTTTTTCAGCATACTCTTGAAGATGAGGGTCTAAGGTCGTATAAACCCTGAGTCCTTGCTGATAGAGAGCATTAGCTCCGTAATTTTTCTCAATATACTTTCTCACCTCCTCTAAAAAGAAGGCAGCAAACTCAGATTTGCCTCTCCGCATAGGAAGGACTTTCAAGGGCTTCTCTTTGGCTTCCTCTCCTTCACGGCTTGATATGTATCCCTCCTCTATCATTCGATTGAGAACATGATTTCTGCGGCGGAGAGTTAATTCTTCTTTGTTGTAAGGAGAGTAGATAGCAGGCCCTCTGAAAATTCCTGAAATCAGAGCACACTCCTCCAAGTTTAACTCCGAGACACTCTTGCCAAAGAACAGGTTTGAGGCCGCTTCTACTCCGTAGACTCCATGACCAAGGTAAAATTGATTACAATACATGGTCAATATCTTCTCTTTAGAATACTTACTTTCGATCTGCATAGAGAGCAAGGCTTCTTTCAATTTCCGTCGAATTGTCTGTCTTTGATGAAGGAAGAGTAACCGGGCCAGCTGCTGGGTTATGGTGCTTCCTCCCTGAAGCCGTCTAGGTGTCAAAATGAGCTTAACATCTTCTTTCACAGCCCGCAGAATTCCCCGAAAATCAATACCATGGTGATTATAGAAGCGGGGATCTTCGGTGGCAACGATAGCCGCTTTTAGCGTCTCTGGAATTTTCTCATAAGGTATTTCAACCCGCTTTTCTATGGCAAACTCTCCTAAGACTTCTCCCTCATCAGAGTGAATATAGGTAATGATGTTGGGTTCAAACTCTTCTAAGGCTGAGATAGAGGGAAGGTTTTCTTTAATGGCTAAGTAGAGGCCAAAAATGCTTCCCAGACCACAAGCCATTAGAAAGAAGAGAAGAAAGATAAAAATTTTGAGTAATGTCCGTTTTTCGGGCTTTTTAATCCGTATCCTTAAATTTTTTATAAAAGCCATGGAAATTAAAATATAACAAAATGAATATTATCAGTAAAGCAATTGGGGTCAGGTTTTCAAAAATTTTAAATTTTAAAATTTTTGAAAGCCTGACCCCTTATTTTTGTATTTTTTAAGGTAGCTGAGGACAATTTTTTCTATCTTCTGGCTGATCTTCTCCACTGTCTCCAGAGCATCGATATGGACAATATTTTTCCCTCTAAAACTCCTGAATATTTGACCAACCTTTACCAGATAATCTTCGCGCTCAAAAAGCCTCTCTTTGTTCTTTCTATCTTTAATGCGGTCTAAACCTGCTCTAGGTTCAATATCCAAGATAAAAACTAAATCTGCCTGGGGAGCAAACTGCTCATTGATCTTTCGTATTCTCTCTGTACCAATTCCCCTTGCACCCTGATAGGATATGGTTGAATAATAGTATCTATCCAGAATAATAACTTTCTTCTTATCGAGAGCTGGCTTCAGGTTTTTTCCCACATTCTCTCTTCTGTCCTTTACGAAAAGGTCTAACTCTTCTTCCGGCGAGAGAGAATCAGGATAAAGGGCTTTTTTCTTGATTGCCCGACCCCATATACTGCCGGAAGGCTCCTGGAAGGAAACGACATCAAATCCTTTATCCTGGAGCTTTTCCTGGAGAAGCTGAGCTTGAACTGACTTACCTGAGCCATCAATTCCTTCGAAAACGATTAAAATTCCCTTTTTTAAGACCACTTTTTTTTATCTTGTTTATTGAGTTTGTTGAGTATATTCAGTTTATCTCATTTCTACAGTTCGAATTGATAATAATCCCATAAGAGATACAATGCAACTTTTTTCAAAATAGCAAGTTTAATAAATGTGGATCATTTCCGAATTCGTGATACTGCTAACTTCCATCTAATAAAGGTCTTTGGGAATGGTTGTAGCGACCATTGAAGATTTAGCCTTCGCTCACTGCTCTTCGAAAGATCCTGACGGAGTCAGGCGGCGAGGATGTATTGAGCACTCCTCGGAAAAGGAAGTGGAGTTAGGTTTGAACAGAGGACATCATTTCATTGGATCTCAAACAGACAGGCGCAGTTCCGCAGCCGCTGAGAAGGGCGGTGAGGGAATGGCGTTACAAATCTGAAGGGAGCAAAGCCATTCCCAAAGACTTGTTTTGATCACGGATGTGGAAATGCTTACCATAAATATCAATTCGTTGAATTTTTAAATTAAGTATGCTAATTTAAAATAGAATCTCTTGGAGGAAAAAATGAAGAAATATATAGTGGCTTCATTCATCAGTTTCCTTGTCGGAGCCTTTCTGGCTGGCCTGTTATTTGTCTATCTCCCTGAAAAAAACATCCAGGAAAGCTTCTCAGAAGAGGGCACTTCCTTCTCTATTGCTCCCGCTGTTTATGCATCTTCTTCTGGCCAGATGAAGCCTGACTTGAATTTTGTCAATATTGCTGAAAAAGTCGGTCCTGCCGTGCTTAAAATTGTCGCTGAAAGAGTGGAAAAGAGAAGTGTTCGCAGCTTTGGTGATGATTGGCCCTCTGACCCTTTTGATGATTTCTGGGAAAGATTTTTCGGCCGCCCTCGGGAGAAAGAAAGAGAATTCCGCTCCAGTGCCCAAGGGACTGGTTTTTGTATAGGCAAAGAGGGATACATTATAACCAACAACCACATCGTCGAAAATGCGATTAATGTTGTTGTTTTCACTATCGACGGCGAAGATTACAGCGCTAAAGTCATCGGCACAGATCCGAAATCTGATTTAGCCCTGGTCAAAGTTGAGGGAAAAAGTTTGCCTTATGTAGAGCTCGGGGATTCTGCTCAACTCCGAGTCGGAGAGTGGGTTCTCGCCATCGGCAATCCCTTTGGGATGGAGCATACAGTCACCGCCGGAATTGTCAGCGCCAAAGGAAGACAGCTCGGTGTCGGAATGAATGTCCCTGAGTATCAAGATTTTATCCAGACTGATGCCGCCATCAATAGAGGGAACAGCGGCGGGCCTTTGGTGAATATGAAAGGAGAAGTGGTAGGAATCACCAGCAATATACTGAGTCCTTCAGGAGGGAACATCGGTATTGGCTTTGCTATCCCCTCCAACTTAGCCAAAAAAGTCGTCAATCAGCTCAAGGAAAAAGGGAGAGTCGTCAGAGGTTATCTGGGAGTTGGAATCCTTCCTATTACAGATGATATAAAAAAGAGTTTGAATCTGAAATCCAAAAAAGGAGCTTTGGTGGCTTCCGTAGAGCCTGGTTTTCCTGCTGAGAAAGTAGGTCTCGAACGCTATGATGTCATCGTTGAAGTCAACGGAGAGCCAGTAGAAGATGAAAACGATCTCAGATTCAAAATAGCTGATATTGAGCCAGGGACAAAGGTTGACATTAAAGTCATTCGAGATGGAAAAGAAAAAACCTTCACCGTAAAAATCACGGAATTGGAAGAGGAGGAAGAGAAAGAGCCTACAGCTCCCTCAGGAAAAGATTTGGGAATAACAGTAACTGCCATGACTCCCCGTCTTGCCCGAAAATACGGTTACAGAACCCAAGAAGGGCTCTTGATTACTCAGGTTCGTAAGTATAGTGAAGCAGAAAGAAAGGGAATACGAGCCGGAGATATTATTTTAGAGGTGAACAGAAAAGAAGTCGATGCAGTCAAAGATTTAGAAGAGGTGGTGAAAAAAGCAAAACCTGGAGACGCTATTATTCTTCTTATCCGAAGAGAAAGTAATGGAGAATACCAAGATTCTATTGTCACCTTGAGGATTTCCTGAGTGAAGTTTACCAAAATCCATTCGCTGGGAAACGATTTCCTGGTCGTCGACCAAAAAGAAATTTCCGCCATTTCAGACCTTGGCAATTTTGCCCAGGAGATCTGTGAACGCCACACCGGAGTAGGAGCTGACGGTTTACTCCTCATATCCGTTAAAGACAAAGCGAAAGGCCAGGTGAGCTTCAGGATATTCAATGCGGACGGGACCGAGGCCGAAGTTTCCGGTAATGGATTAAGATGCGCGGCAGCCCGCCTTTATCACCAAAAAAAGATTGAATCTCCTAAAATCATTTTTTCAACAACTGCCGGCCGCCGAGAGTGCAGACTCATCAAACATAAAAATAATCACTTCCTGACCAAAATTGAAATGGGAATTCCCAAGCTTTCCTCCCTTGATATTCCTTTTGATGACGGATCGTATCACGAGAAAATCATCGATTATCCCCTTTCCATAAATAAAAAAATTTATCCTGTAACAGTCGTCTCCTTGGGCAATCCTCATTGTGCAGTTTTTGTTGAGCGCTTTCCTGCCAGGATTGAATGGCATCAGATCGGAAGGGAAATCGAATCCCACCCCTTCTTCCCTAAAAGAATAAACACAGAATTTATCAGAGTCCTCAACAGGGGGGAAATTGAAGTTCTCTTCTGGGAAAGAGGAGTTGGAGAGACTCTTTCCTCTGGGAGCGGGTCCTGTGCCGCTGCTGTAGCTTCCATTCTAAAAAACTTGACTGATAAAAAAGTCAAGGTGAAAACGAGTATGGGCAGTTTGACAGTCGAGTGGGAAAAAGAAAAAGTTTATCAGACTGGACCAGCAGAAATCGTCTTTGACGGCTCTCTTCTTTCTTACTAAATAGTCTTTTAAACTTGAAAATCAGTAGGAAAAGGTTATCCCAAGACCAAGAATGAAGACATTCAGGTTATACTTTTCTGTAAGCGGTACGCTATAAGCGGTTATTGTCTTCTCTCGCTCCGTTCCGAAAGCATAGGCATAGGCAAAGTCAATCTGCATTTTTCCGGCTTTATAACCTATCCCACCCAGAAGAGTCAGTTTATTCACATCAATGTTGGTTATGCTCAGGGTCTCCTCAGGGCAGGCACAATGATCAAGGCCTACTCCAGCCCGCAGGGCAATCCCCTGAGGAAGGAGGTATTCGAATCCAGCTCTTAAAATGAGGATATTATTAAAATCCAAAACCTCTTCTTCCTCAATATCACTAGCCACAAGCATTAGAGTATTTGGATCAAAGTGAGGCACATTTTTTATCGTTTTTTCGACTTTATCCAGAGCCGACCACATGGTGTACTGAGCACCGGTAGCAAAAAGCAAGTTTTCACTTATTCTATAAGATAAACCGACTTCAACATCCCAGGGGAGATTAAAGCTTGTATCTGAATCCAGATTCATTTTGTTTGTTCCATAAGTGATGGAGGTTATCCCGGAGAGCTTCATCTTGGCTGGCCCTCTTATGCTCATACCAAGACTGAGTTTATCTGTCGGCTTGTACATCAAACCAAAGCCAGCCGAAGGAGATCCCCCATTTTCTTCAACGCTTATCGGACCATAACCTTCCATTTCGGTATTCACCTTCAATATTCCCCTGTAAAAAATGAGATTGAATCCAAGGGATAATCTATCGCTGACCTGATAGGCTATGGTTGGAGTGATGGCATAGATACCCATCACAGATTCGAGAGGAACTCCCAGCTCATCCTTTTTCCAATCAACTCCTCCCCCTGCATAGGGAACATAAATCCCGAATCCTAAAGTTATCTTTTCACTGGTCCTGTAAGTTACAAAAATCTGAGGCAAAGGACTATTATATTTGCTCTGGATCTTTGTTCCAGTCGGCATCGTGTATTCATGAGTCGGCCAAATGTAAAAGCCGTCAAGGGAAAAATTCAGCACGTTTTCTTGAAAGCCTAAACCACCGGGATTATGAAAGATAGCACTTGCATCATCCGCAATACCGGTAAAAGCTCCGCCTATGGCCAGAGCTCGAGCACCCATCAGGGTGTTGTTCCATCCTCCTGCCCATAAGGCAGACCCGATCAAAAGAAGTGAAATGATGAAAATGGTTCCTTTCTTTACCACGGTATCCTCCTTTTCGCTTGTCAAATCCTTTCCTTTTTATAGTGAATTATAAAATCAGAACCCTTTTGTCAACAAAAAAATTCCTATTTAAAGTGCTGGTAGCCTTTGATTTCTAAAGGTTTTCTTTTACCCCGATGGTCGATTAAGAAGATCTCTTTCTTCTTTGTCATTCTGCCTATGAAGGTTATCTTGTACTTCTTTTGCAATCTCGATAGAGAACGCAAACTCTGGGGAGGAACCGAGAAGAGAAGCTCGTAATCTTCTCCTCCATGAAGGGCTAATCGGTATGGCTGTCTCTGGAAACGGCGAATCTCTGGGGAAAGAGGCAATTTATCCAGATGTATTTCGGCGCCAACTCCACTTTCCTCACAGAGATGCGATAAATCCACGGACAAGCCATCACTGACATCAATCATCGAAGAAGCGAGATTCAGGCGCGACAACTCTCTACCCAGAGGAATACGAGGGAGAGGATCTAAGAATGCTCGTAGGAAAGGATCTGCCTTCTCATCATCCCCCAGCCTGTATCCTTTCTTCAGAAGGATAAGCCCCTGCCGGGCGTTTCCCAATGAACCTGATACAAAGAGATGATCTTCTGCTTCAGCTCCCCTTCTCTGGATGATATTTCCTCCTTCCCCTATAACTGTTACCGATATGGCGATTTTCTTCGATTGGGAGATATCTCCCCCAATCAAGGCTACTCCTTGCTCTTCCGCTGCAGATTTAAATCCAGATAAATACTCACTGAGCCAGCTGGTGTCCACCTCTGGAGGCAAGCCTAATCCGAGGAGAGCATATTTTGGCACACCACCCACAGCAGCAACATCGCTGAGGTTGACATTCAAACTCTTCCGCCCTAAAAGACGGGGAGGATGAAGGGCAGGCAGAAAATGGATATCCTCAAAAAGCAGGTCTTTGGTGATGAGGAGAGACTTTTTTCCGTGCCTGATGATGGCGGCATCATCTCCGATTCCGACAATAACATGGGGATGAGGCTTAGAAAAATCTTTTCTGATTCTGGATATTATCTCTTTTTCGCCCAAGTTCTGAAGTTTCATAGGAAGGAAAAAGGAAAACGAACCGGTTATTCTGACTTTTTCTTTTCCTTAGGAAAAGGCCTCACCAGAGACTCATTGAACAGACCCTTCATTTCTTCAACAAAGATAAAGTGCATCTCTTTTTTTATCTTCTTCGGAATATCGATTAAATCCTTTTTATTCTCCAGGGGGAGTACCATCTTCTTGACTCCAGCTCTCTGGGCTGCTAAAACTTTTTCTTTAATTCCACCCACGGGAAGGACATTGCCTCTTAAAGTGATCTCTCCAGTCATGGCCACATCCCTTTTGATCTTAGTGTCGGTACAGACAGAGATGAGGGCTGTAGCAATAGTCACACCTGCTGAAGGGCCATCTTTTGGAATCGCTCCTTCAGGAATATGAATATGAAAATCATACTGGGAAAAGATCTTCCCATCGATCCCGAATTCTTTAGCATGAGAGCGGGAATAACTCAAAGCGGCTTGCCCCGACTCTTTCATCACATCTCCCAGAGATCCGGTCAAAGTCAAACTCCCTTTCCCCTTCATTTTGGTAGCTTCGACAAAAAGAATTTCTCCCCCGGTTGCTGTCCAAGCCACTCCGGTGGCAACTCCGACTTGATCTCGCTGGAGAAGCTGGTCCTTGAAGATTCGAGGAGGACCCAAAAAGCTTTCTATGTTCTGGGAAGTCACTTTAGTAAGCTTCTCCTTTCCTTCAGCGACTTTCCTGGCAACTTTGCGGCAGACAGAAGCAATCTCCCTCTCTAGGTTTCTTACTCCCGCTTCCCGGGTGTATTGAGAAATAATCTTTTTAATAGCTCCTTTGGTAAAGGAGATCAAATTCTTGTTCAGAGCGTTCTCTTCTATCTGCTTGGGCACCAAATGCCGGAGGGCAATTTGCAGCTTTTCTTCTTCGGTATAACCCGGAAGATTCAGGACCTCCATTCTGTCTCGAAAAGCAGGTTGAATGGGATCCAGGAGATTGGCCGTTGTTATAAACATGACTCTGGAGAGGTCAAAAGGAACTCCCAAATAATGGTCTCGGAAAGAATAATTCTGTTCAGGATCTAGCACCTCCAGTAAAGCTGAGGAAGGATCTCCTCTGAAGTCGGCTCCAATTTTATCTACTTCGTCCATCATAAATACCGGATTATTTGACCCGGCTCGTCGTAAGCTCTGGATGATTCTTCCAGGCAAAGCTCCAACATAAGTCCTTCTGTGACCTCTAATTTCGGCTTCATCCCGGACTCCTCCAAGAGAAATGCGAATGAATTTCCTCCCCAAGGCTCTGGCTATAGACCGGCCAAGAGAAGTCTTCCCTACCCCTGGAGGGCCGACAAAACAAAGAATGGGACCTTTTATCTTCTTGGAGAGCTTGCGGACACCCAAATATTCTACAATTCTCTCTTTTACTCTTTCCAAACCGTAGTGGTCTTCATCCAGGATGACCTTGGCTTGTCTTAGCTCTAAATTATCTTTAGTGCTATCATTCCAGGGCAGGGCAAACATCCAATCTAAATAATTCCTCACCACTGCTGTCTCAGCGGATTCTGGATGCATCTGGGAAAGACGACTGATTTGCTTCTCTAACTCTTCCCTGACCTCCAGAGCAATTTTCAGCTTCTTCAATTTCCCTTGGTAGCTTTTAATCTCTTCCTGGAGCTCAGTTCCTTCACCAAGCTCTTTCTGGATAGCTTTCATCTGCTGTTTCAGGAAATATTCCTTCTGAAGTTTCTCCATTTCTCCTTTGGCTTCGCTGCTGATTTTGGATTGCACATCCAGGAGCTCGAGCTCGAGGGCTAAAAGTTCATAGACTTTCTTCAGCCTCATCAAGGGATCAACAACCTCTAAGACCCCCTGGGCTTCATTGACTTTTAAATCCAGATTGGCTACAGCCAAGTCTGCCAGCCTTCCCGGCTCCTCCACATTGGTGGCAATGATCAATATCTCAGGTGGAATATTCTTTCCCAGGGATGTTGCCTTCTCCAGCCCTAAACGAACATTCCTGATTAAAGCTTCTGCTTCGATGGTTTTCTCAACTCTTTCTGGTTCGTGGATGACTTTGACATCAGCTGAATAGAAATCTTTATCTTCCTCAAAGCTTTCTATCTTTGCTCGAACAATACCCTGGGCCAATATTCTTACTCGGCCATCAGGAAGCTTGAGCATTCTCATAATCAAGGCTACTGTACCCATCTCATAGACTTCTTCTCGTTTTGGCTCTTCCACTTCCATATCCTTTTGAGTTAAAAGTAGAACCATCCGATGAGAAGACAGGGATTCATCAATAGCATTCTTTGACTTTTCCCTTCCTACGAATAAGGGAACGACCATATAGGGAAAAATAACGATGTCTCTCAACAGAAGAAGGGGTAGTTTTTTGGGTATATGTAATTTCTGTTCCTGTTCTTCGCTGAAACCTTCATATGTGATTCCTTTCTCGCTTTCCTTCTTGGTCATCTCTCCCTCCCTAATGATTTATCAGGTTTTTGGATCTTCACCTTGACTTCCTTTTCCTCCTTTCGTCTTGACTTTCTTAATTCTATAGTCAAGATTCCGTTGGTCAGAGTTGCCCTTGTCCTCTCTGGAATGACCGAACCCGGCAAAGATATGATACGACGAAAAGCCCCGAATTCCCTTTCCAGGCGCAGATATTTGAATTTTGAAGAAGGAAGATTCTCCCTCTTTTTTCCTCTTATCTCAATTCTATTGCTATGAAGCAATATTGTAATGTCCCTGACTGTAACACCTGGAACTTCTGTTTCAATAGTGATAACATTATCTTTTTCGTAGATATCCACACAGGGAACCCAGACTTCATCTGAGCCCAAAATATCTCTTTTGGTGGAAAAAACTTCCCCGATAATCCTGTTGATTTCTTCTTCAATCTTGGCAATTCTGGAGACAGGTTTAATTGTCTTGACCATTTTTGTTTATTTTTCTTTCAAAAGTTTCTCTAATTCCTTTTTAAATTCCAAAACATCCTTGAATTCCCGATAAACAGAAGCAAACCTGACATAGGCCACTTTATCCAAAGTCTTCAGCTTTCTCATCACGAAGCGCCCGACCTCTGAAGTACTTATTTCTTTATCTGGTTTCTCTTGAAGCCTTGATTCGATCTCTTCCACTATTTCTTCCAGTTTTCTCACCGGAACAGGCCTTTTCTCACAGGCTTTCATCAAACCCCGCATGAGCTTCTGGCTTTCAAAAGGCTCCCTTCTGCCATCTTTCTTGACCACCATATAAGGAATTTCTTCAATTTTTTCGTAGGTGGTGTATCT
>Ga0209636_10006508_pt1 | contig 11939 bp, 3 predicted proteins | sample DeeMarSWOR152_54_FD_187464 | JGI IMG/M metagenome (GOLD analysis project Ga0209636, IMG submission 187464) | Marine sediment microbial communities from White Oak River estuary, North Carolina - WOR-1-52-54 (SPAdes) (version 2) | ecosystem: Environmental > Aquatic > Marine > Intertidal zone >...
GATGTGAAACAATAAACTCGTCAAATGATGCCATGTGGGATTTAGTCCAAACAGTTGATAGTCCAGCAAGTGGGTCAGCGAGGTCAGGGGATGCCACATATGATAATGAGGCGTGGTAAAGGCCCAGATGACCGAATCATAAGTTATACCACGCCTGACGTGCGGATTTTCAGTTACGTATTTATCATCGTCGTAATTGACAAACTCATGATTGAGGACAGGCCAATAAACTGCAAGTGCCGTTATGACCAGAAAACCATAAGCCAGGAGAGATATATTCTTATGAAGTGGTTCATTCATCACTGACAAACTCAGACGGCTATGGCTCTCATACATCCTTTTGACATCGGAATGTAATGGTCCTGTATCTTATCCCAGCACTCAATCCAACTATTCCAGTCGATATCAGCGGGAAATTTTATCTCCACAACACTTTTCCCTGCTAATGATATCAGTTGAATACTGTTATTGGGAGAATTCAAACTTTTTTCCTGTCAGGCGTTCGTAGCCCTCTATATATTTTGCGCTTGTCTTTTGCCTGATATCATCGGGCAGCTCGACGCCGGCACCTGATTTGTCGAAATTTATGCTCTCAAGGTAATTGCGAACAAACTGCTTATCGAAGCTTTCCTGGTCCCTGCCAGCCTCATATTTGTCGGCAGGCCAGAACCGGGAAGAATCCGGCGTCAAAACCTCATCGACCAGAATAATCTTACCTTCAACTTCCCCCCACTCAAACTTCGTGTCGGACAGGATTATGCCCCTGCTCTCAGCATAGGCGCCGGCCTTTTCGAAAATCTCTATGCTTTTGTCCCGCACGTAGGCCGCCGATTCTTCGCCGATGATTTTTACGGACTGTTCGAAACTGATATTCTCATCGTGCGTACCCCTTTCGGCTTTTGTGGCGGGCGTGAAAATAAGTTCGGGTAGCTTCTGGCATTGCTTCAATCCGGCAGGCAATTTTTGCCCGCAGACTGTCTGGCTTTCCTTGTATTCGACCCAGCCCGAGCCGGCCAGATAGCCGCGCACCACGCACTCTATCGGCAGAACCCGGCCCTTTTTGACCAGCATACTCCGCCCGGCCAACTGCTCAGCGAAATTGCAAAATGGCTCAGGGAAAACCATTATATCATCGCTGATTAGATGGTGCTCGACGTCGCCGCTTAGAAAATCGAACCAGAAACGTGAAATCTGTGTCAGCACAATCCCTTTATACGGTATGCCATTGGCCATAACCACGTCGAAAGCGCTAATCCTGTCGGTCGCAACAATGAGCAGCTTATCGCCCAAATCGTATATATCGCGAACCTTGCCCCGGCTCGGCTCCATACCTGCTGTATTTGTCTGTAATACTGTTTCCATCATAATGCCTTCCTTCATCCTGTTTGCCTCTTTTTACTTGCTTCCTGACTTATTCTTAAATCAACATAATCAAATATCTTTTCTTTTGCTCTTTCAATATCTGAAGTTTTTGGCAAAAAGTCAACCAGTGCTTCCAGTAATTTGCGATTCTTAATTCGTCTGAGAGTGGCCGTAAAATTCACATCGTAGACCCATCCAAGCTGGCAGAGCTTCATATCAGTCATAGTTCGCAGCTCGTTGTAATCTACCAGCCGCCCACTCAGAAGCCTTTCAAGCACTTCAGCCGAATACCGGGGCTCATCCGGAAGTTCCAACTCCAGCTTAAATCCCTCCGGATCATCCCTGTATTGCCTGTAGTAGTCCGTCACTACGTAAAGAACATCTATCTTATCGGCGTCACGAATCAATTTTGAAAAGAGCAAACACTCAGTACTTAAATCTTTGGGCAGCTCTTTCAAGCCGTGATATTCAATCGCTTTTTCTATCAATTGTTTTTCCGGCTCATCCAACTCCTCGAGCACCTTCGTCTTTCGAAGGACCTCCAGGCCCAGCAAACAATGGTTTATACTTCTGGGATCATTGTATGTCCGGTACCGAACAAACTGCTCGAAGCGGCCAATGTCGTGAAAAAGTGCAATCACCTCAACTATCCGGGTTTGATTACCGGACAGGCCGAGCTCCTTAGCCAAATGCAACATCTCCGTACAAGTTCGCCGAGTGTGCTCTTCCTTAAGCTTCAAATTGGCATTTATGAACTCTTCATCACCATAGAAGCCGGCTACGTAATCATCAAACCAGGCCCGGAATTTCTTTAACTGATTTTTCTGCATAATACCGTCACTTCCAAAAAACAGAACAGACAGGATAACAAGATGCAACTAAATAGGTAAGCATTTTATACCAACTTTTAGAAAAATTCATATTGCGTATTCAAAAAGGGCTCGCTGTCGGTATAATTACAACAGAACATAATAGAATCGGCTAATTGAACTGTAATTGAAGGAGTCAAAAGAAAGATGCCTACGGTTAAAGATGTGATTGTCAAAAAGCCGTCCGATGAAGAAGCCGAAAGCTGCAAGGCCTGGCCAATCTGGAAATGTGAACCCAGCACGTTCGACTGGGCATACACAGAAAAAGAAACGTGCCTTTTGCTGGAAGGCAAGGTAACAGTTACGGACGGCACAAACTCGGTAAGTTTCGGGGCCGGCGACCTTGTGGTTTTTCCCGAGGACCTTGAGTGCACGTGGCAGGTCAGAGAAGCGGTGACGAAGCACTACAAGTTCGGATAATACTTTTAATTACCCATAACAAACGCAGGAAATGCTCTGCGCAAGGTTGCCAGCTTGCCCCCTTCAATCCTCGACCGGCACGTCGGTCTTCTGCTTCTCAGATTTCCAGAACTGGATAAAAGCCCCTCCTGTTTCGCCCTTATCGACAGAAATAACTCTTAGCTCGTATTTGTCACCTTCAGCCGTAGCCACCTGGTACTGACAGGGAACCTCCGTTAGGAAATAACCAGCGAAATATTCGCGCTGAATGTCCACTTTCAGAGAGCTAAGACCGGCATTCGTCCGAAGCTGCATCGTCGCACCCCGAAGACAGAGCAGACTACTGCGATTGCTGGAATATTCGTAAACCACATCTCCCTTACCAAGCTTTGCGACCTTGTTATCTTTCAGCCACATGGCTTGAAGCATCTCGCCGGTAGCCAGGTCGAGTATCACATTCACGCGAGGCGTCTCAAGGTCAGGCAGATAGACTCTGTGTTTCTTAGCTGTGGAACTTGCCTTTGGCTCTAATATCAGAGCCTTCTCTGGAACCTCCCCCAGTTTCCATCCTTTGTCCAGATAAAGCTTTTCCAGCACGTCCCAAACTGACATTTCGACTTTGCCAAACCTGATCCTTTCATTCTCGATTGAGGAATCCGCAATGATACGTGGATTGGACCGGGTAATTTCAGTTAGAATCCCGCAAAGCTCGGAAAGACCGTAATCTTTGGCCTCGAGATTGACCGGATAGTCGAAGGAGCGGTTTGGACCAAACATCGAAGGGCCCGTCGGCTGCCGCCAGGGTATGTCAACAGTTATATCATCGCCTTTTGCCAGATCCGCGCGAGCCCCGATTAAGTAGCCGGCGACCTGGCCATATACGGCCAAGGTGAAGAGCGAATAGGAGTCCGGCGGCAGGTTGTTGATTGTCAAGGGTTTGTCCTGTATAAAGAATCCGCGGAAAAAGCGTTTTTGGTCGATACGACCGAGACGTTGGTCTTCAAGGTGACGGATCTTACCATCATCCCACAGCAATGCGCCGGGACTTCGGCTGATAAGACACATAAGCGGCATACGCGACGAACGCTCGAGTTTGTCCATCAGCTTATCGGGATACTCGGGATGGGTAATCGTAAGACGAGTTTGATGGTCCTGAGGCAATAGCTGGACTTGCTTTGCCTGGCCGGCTTGTATCCTGATGCTGGGGATTGAACCGTGATAGGTTATGATTGGCTTCCATATATTTCCCGGAGTCGGATTGTCAACCAACTGGAACTTTAATGCCTCGATCGAGTACTCGCCGGTGTCCAGTTCGGTAAATGTAAATCCATTCGAGACGCCCATTTGTGTGCGCAGGTCGGGCCAGTGCGCCCAGATGTTCGAGGCAAAATACGACAAGTGAGGGTCACTACCTGGTGGGATGAAACGGCGCCCGTCCAAAGCTTCCAGCCGGATAAGCCAATGCCCCGGAAGAGGATTTCCGTCGGCATCCACAATTGTAACGTCTATTTTTGCCGCCGGCCTGAGGCTGACTTTGACATCTGGTGCTGGCCCACTGCTTAGCAGCTCAATCTTTTCATCGTGCCGGACAAAATCCGGATGGGTGACAACAAGAGGGTGATATTTTAGGTAACGGTGTTTATCTGTAAAGACTAATCCGTTAAGTTCGAACCGGCCCTCCGCATCCGTTTCTGTCTTGCTGTGAAGTCCTTGCTCGCGGTGTCTGGCATAGTTTGAACCGCCGGAGTCGCCGAAATCACCTACACCGACATACGCCCCGGCAATGGGCTGGCCTGTGACAGAGCTGACCACAACGCCTGTAATCCGCCCGCGATGCCCGACCGGCTTTTTAACTGCCGGCTCTGTGACTTTCGATTCAGGGGATTCATCACCCTGCTCACCCTCAACCGGCACATCGGTCTGAACCACCTCGCCCCAGAAAAGCCGGTTCTTTTCACTCGCTTCTTTAACCTCAAGATCCACACCAGTTTGCTCACTTGCCTTATCATCAGGGTAGGCCATTATTTCAATTTCCGGTAACAGGATGTTGAGCGATTTGCCTTCCTTCGTTTCGCTAAGCTTGCCATCGGTCCACTGTGCTCGAATAAGGCCGTCGTCCAACTTCACAACCGCCTCGCAACCACGTCCAAATACGGTAATCTCTCCGCGTTCCGCGTCGAAATCAATCACCCCTGTATTCAGCCTGGCTGCTTCGCCAATAAGCTCGCCGTTTGACCAAATATCAAGCGACCCATCTTTCATCACTACGAGCTGCTGACCGTCCGGAGATCGCAAACGCAGACTATTCTTATCAATGTCGATACAAAGAAAACCTTCAAACGGGCCCAAAATACCGCCCACCATAGTAGTTACATTGGAGGCGTTCGGATTTGCTCCACTGCTAAGAGAAAGTTGAGGAAGCCGCACGATTTTGTAGCGGATTCGTATCCCGTTCGGCCCCCGCAGGTCAGTTAGGCCGGCAACCTCCAAGACAGCAACACCGCCCTCGCGCGTGATGACAGGATAACTTGCTTCCAGATACTTGCTGTCGATCAAATCTGCAAAAGTCACCACTCCGGAACTCTTATCAGCCCCGGTAAGCTTAACGCAGTTAATCACGTCCGAAGGCGTTAGCGACTCCGATTTCGACCCGACAGTGTTGAGCTGCCAGACCGCCCTCATATCCATACCCATTAGTGCAATAACCTTGCCATCGGTCTGCACAGCCACATCAATTCCGTGTCGGCGAACCCAGTCACGAAGCTGCTTGGTGCATGCCAGGTTCGGGAGGAAAACGGGCTTTTGCACATCGGCAGGCGTAAGACTAAACGATGGACTCCAGATTCGCCCGGTATCAACATCCACGAACATCGGTTTGTTAGCTCCGCGGTCGTCCGCAATCCGCTCAAACACTATCGGAGGAAATTCGCTCAGCTCAGGCGGGATCGCAGCGGTGACGACCAACTTGCGTTTTCCGGTCTGCAGCACTCCCTCCCAGTCGTTCTCCTGCGGCGGAAGAGACGAAGACCGTATATCGGGGAGTCTCACTGAATAACTAACAGAATAGATGCCCGGCTTACAGATGAGGTTACAGCCAACAGGATGGCCGAGGTCTTCAGCCTGCTCACTATTGGCCGCGATACCGAAGGCCGAGCTTTCCAGAACGACCTGCTCACCAGGTTTCAAGTAGTAACGCTCAACACGAGGCCTGCCGGAATACCAGGTGTGGCCCACCGGTTGCAGGTTGCCTTGCTCGTCTTCTACGGTTGCCTTGTCATCCTGACGCCAGGTCTCGCTGATAAACTGTATCGGTTCGCCGGTTGTATTATGTACATGGAAACGAACACCTATCTGTTCACCAATTGAATAAGCCTCCTTCTCCGGCACGAATTCCAGCGCCGCCCGCAGACCATAAACAATCTGTCCCCAGACGAGGAAACGCTTATCATAGATTTTCGCGCCGGGCGGCACACCCAGGCCTTCAAAGGTAAAAATCTTATCAGGAATATCCAATCCGACTTTCGTATTATGAAAAGTTGCCGTCAATCTCTCGGAGTTAGAAGAAAAATTGCTTTGATTAGATATAATCATAACTTCTTTCATTAACCACACGCCTTCAAATTCGCCGGATTCCTCGTATGCAGCCTTGTAACCCTCAACAAGATCAAGTTTTTCTCCATGCTGACTGAAAAACTCGGCCTTGATTAAAGAATACGCCATTTCGGGTGCGAACCATAACTGAACTTCCCTCCTTATCCTGTTGCCCAGCTTAGAGACATACTCATAGTCATAATCCAACTTAACGGTTTGTACCCGGTCTATCCGGTCTTCCGTAATTTTGGGAAGATGGCCTGTTTCTTCCATCGCCGCCAAAAGATAGGGTACATCCTTGCCAGTGAATTGATATAACCATGTCACATCAAAGTTCTTTGACAAGCCAAAAGGATTACCCGATTTAAAATTAGGCTTATCAATATAAGCTTTTCCCTGTATTGCATCGTAGTAAATTCTTTTGTTCGGGTCCTGGGCGGTGCGTATGTCTTGAGGCCGGGGTAATCGCCTGCTGCGGCTGTCGGTCGGCACATATATGTCATAGCGGTTCTTACCACCTTTCTTGTACCACTTTGTTGTCCAGGTTGCACTATCGGCTGCTGAGCCGCTTGGCTCAAAGCTCGTCATGTTGTACTCTTTGGTTTCAAAAACGATGTTAGCTGTGCCCGTAGAATTGAGCAAAAGCTCAGACCGAGCCTTATAGGCAGTTTTAATAGATTCTTTAAGGTCAGAATAATCCGACACACTACTCGGTCCCTCTTCCAACTTACCCGCCGGTTCGGCCTCAACGTGTACATCGGGTTTTTGTTCTGGCAAAATCTCTATCTCAACCGGATTGCTAACCAACCGAATGGACCCGCCGGTATTTGCCCTGGCGGGATGTGCAATGAACGCTACGCGCACAATATGTTCGCCCGTGGTAAGCTCGAGGGCTGTTCGATCATCCCGAAGGAGCCAGATCCTCGAAGGTGAATATGCTTCCGCATCAAGTTCGTCGGGCTCTGCGCGCTGCCAACTGCCACTCAAGGAAGTAAAAAGGTCACTCACCACTTGTCCCGGCTCGAAGGTAATAATCCTGCTGCCCCGAGAGCGCGGATCCCACAAGTACCAGCGCCCGTCCACCTCAACCTGACGATTGCCTCTCTGCGACTCCGACAATTCCAGCCTTCTAAGCCCGCGATTTCGCACATCCGCCTTGAACGTCGGTATTTCGCTCTCTTTCCAGACCATCTTATCCGACCGCAATCGACATTGCACACCTTCAACAACCTCACCCCAGCCTTTTTCCTCCTCAACCGGCACATCTGGTTTCTGATAACCCATTATGCCGAGCTTCTTAAGCCAATTGGGATCGCAGTATTGTACGGGGCCCTCGTTGAATAGAACATTTGTACTACCGGCTTCTTCAAGCAATGTCTTATCATAGGCTATTACTGTTTTCGAAGTTTCCGTCAATGTTTTGCATTTACCAAGATATTCGATGTTTTCAAGTAACCAATCCAACCACTCATCGGTATCGTAGGGTTTAATTTGAACCAGCATGTCAGGATATTTAGAATTATGGTCATTTGCGTACGACGTCAGCATTCCGCCTAAATATTGAAGTTTATTTTTTGATATCTGACGTCGTGTCATTTGTTCAAGTCTCAAGAGAGCAGCCGATTTGGCTTCAGGCGAATCATCTTTTCTCAAAATAACCTTATGCTGATACTTGATATTTCCGTCTGATGTTTCAAAGGAGAGTATTTCCAGGTCAGAGCCGACAAAATTACCCTGTCTATTTGGCTTAACGTTTGTTACATCTTTTCCAGGAAACAGCATCGATGTAGACTTGGACGTACCGGCAATAGATAAGCCGCAAAGCCAGCCGGAACCCGCCTGCTCTGAAGCACCGACATAAAAGCGGCATTTCAGTTTTTCATACTTATATTTTTCAATCCAGCTTTCATCTATAATCTTCTGAGCCGCAATCTCAGGATGTAAATCCGCCTGACCGGAGATAACTTTTGTCGTCTTTAAAACTTGGAAAACATTATTCTCGCTTACCTCATCGGTTAGATTGATATCCCATTGATACTTCCAGTGACCTCGCTGGGTGTATGCATCATCGTTTTGCTTGAATGCAACAATGCCGTATTTTTCTGGACCTAAGGATTGTTCTTTTTTTGCAGGAATAACGGGGTCCGACAATAATGTCTGCGCGACAAATTTGTATGAACCTTTATCTTCTATCAGGTAGTAAGATGAGCCGGTGACCATGTAATTAGGTTTATGAAAATGCCAGTAAACAATGACATGAGTCGGGGGCTCCGGAAAAATTACATGTTTTTTTAGTTTGTCCCGGTCTTCGTCCGTAAATTCACGAAAGGTCGCAAAAAACTTGCAATCATATTCACCGTAAAGAAAAGTACCGTTTTTTATGTTCTTTATGCGACGGTGCAGCATTCTTCTATTATTGCCGTCATTAAGCTGCTTCTTTGAGCCATCGCTAAGCAGAGATATAAACATATCGACATCTTTACTTTTCCGAACACTAAAGAGCTTATTAGCGAATTTTAATTGCCGGGGATTCGGCAACTGCCCATACTTTCTGATGAAGGAAGTGTCGATGAGCTCTTCCGGAGTACCAATAAACTCCAAGGCTTTCTTGATTGAATCCTGTTTTTGATAAAGTTCATCGTTATACTCACCCTCAACCTGCACATCGGTTTTGTGCTGCTGCCACCACTGCCGCCAGTCTTTCTTCGGCTCAACAGTCATCCTGAACCTGTCGCGATTATTTCTTGTATCAAGATTCAGTCGTGAAACCTCCAGTCCATTGTCTTTGATTGCATCCAAGAATTTAAACGTATCTGTCCTGCCGGAGGTATCTCCCTCTATGCTCATGCTCTTTGCTGAAACAGAGATTGATTCTATATTTAAATCCGTCTCGGCGGCAACGCTTTTAATCGCTACGAGCAACATAACCAGTTTTGGCGATATGGTCTCCTCAAACCCAAGCTGCACATCGGTTTTGCGCTGCTGCCACCACTGCTGCCAGTCTTTCTTCGGTTCAACAACCAAACTGAATTTATCGCGATTATCCCTTGCAACAAAACTAAATTGTAAAACCTCCAGCTCATTCTTATTTATTGCATCAAAAAATTTCAGCGTATTTGCCCTGTTGGAGGTATCTCCCTTTATGCTAATGTTCCTGTCTGTAATGGAGACTGAATCTATGTTTAAATCTGTTTCGGCGGCACAAATGTTAATCGCATCGAGTAACATCACCAGGTTTGGTAATATGGTCTCTTCAATCCCAAGCCGAACATCGGTTTTCGCATTTGGCTTGAAGGCCACATTATTGAAACGTGCATAATCAAATTTTCTGCAAAGTAATTCATAATTAACAATCTGTTCCAAGGGCCGGTCAATGACAAATGATTTCGTATCAAGCATGCTGTTTTTCAGGCTGCCGGCCTTAATTATATCTGTACTTTGGAAAAAAGGCTTCATACATTCTTCGACACTTCCATCCTTCAATGTGCAAACAAGCCGATACTCATAATCGTGTGAGCTTGAGGTAAACCAGAAAATTGTGGATGTTTCCGGCGAATTTTTTTCAGGCCGAGGAGGCTGAATAACGATCTCATCATGGCTGCCTATCGAATATGATCTGGGTGTTTGTATATTCGACGAAGACACACCTCGCCCTTTTATCCATTGCCCCTGTGCAATGCCAACCTCTATTGGTCCCTGTGAAAACGCATCTTCATGGTGTGGTTTTGTGTCATTCGGGTGCTTGACGTAACACAGCGCAGTACCGTCTTCTGCAACCCGTGTTGACCAACCGAATCCTTCGTATATCTTCATTTTTATCGATATATCTTCGCCGCCCTGGGCCTTTGCCAAAAAGGTATATCGAGTGGTCATTCCTTTCATGGGTGGAGTTCTTTTGCCGGCTCTAAAAAATGGTTCGGGCATATCGCTGCCGTCAGGCTTCCACCATTTGGCACCATCCACAGGTTCTTTGCAAAACCCCATCAGCTCAACCGTCACGCCGTTGGGCAACGTCGCTTTATTCTGAACAGCCTGAACAATAGGAATCGGCGCAACTTCACTTTCTCCTGAGACTACCGCGGCTACTCCACCCACGACCTGCACATCGGTTTTATGCCCCGGCCACAGAGGGACGTTTTTGAAGGTAACTCGCTGGAACTTTTGAGTTTGGAATTGGATTTCTTTGATTTGGTCTGCGGGTAGATTAAAGCGGACCTGACAACTTCCAAGCTCGTTACTCGTAGTATTTAAAAACCCTTCCGATTTATGAATTTGGCCTGAATGGTCAACGGCAATGAGGTGGATTTGACCATCTTTAATTTGATGTGCGATGGTTACATAGGTCTTGCCGTCTTTCTCAATCGCCGGTTGGAACACAACGCCGGGACCGGTTGTTCCGCTCTTGTCAACAGGGCTGGGCTGAGTGCATAGTGTTTTCCAATCGCAATCCCGTCCTGCTCCCATTTCCAACCGGATGGATTGTGCATCCGGCTTTACATATAGTATCGCACCATAAGCATTAGCAGCATCCCGGATATTCAGGTTTTCAGCTTTTTTGCTCAGCGGATACAAGCTAATATGGCCCGTGATTGTGGAGTTGGAGTAAATTTGAGAACGAATATCCTCAGAACCGAAAAGACGGTAAACAACTTCATATAGTTTGCTCTCCCCTGAGCGTTCAGCGTAGTTCAATCGTTCATAAGGTTTCTCTATAGGCTGACCATCCAGACCCCACCATTGTTTACCCTCGCTCGGATGCTCACAAAGCCCAACCAGCTCAACCGTCACTCCGTTAGGCAACGTTACCTTATTCTGAACAGCGTGAACAATGGGAACAGGCCCAACTTCACTTTCTGCCGAGACTACCGCAGCTTCTTCACCCTCAACCTGCACAATCCTTTTTGCGCCCGAAGACATACCAATTTGCAAAGCAATAGCCATTTTCTCAACATCCAACTCACTGAAATTACCGGCTATAATCGCCCTGCTTCGAATCGGGCTCTTGATTGTCGGCGCTGAAACAACTTTGTCATCGATAAGTATAGCTAAAGAGTTCTCCAGATTCTCTTTTGTCAATTTATAAAAAATCTCTCCACCCTTACGGTCAAACCAAATACCGATCATTGGTCTGCCCTTATTATCCTGGTCTGTATATACTCTCTGTAATGCCCAGCCTTCAGCAAGTGACATCACATACGGCGCACGTGAAGAAAGCAGAATATATCCCTGTCCGCCATACGCTGCCAGCGGCAAATTCCCCTCCAGCTTGTCTTTAGTAGCCACCCACCGGTATTCTTTACCTCCTGCGACAGGGCCAAGGGCCTGCAAATCCTTACAATATCGCTCAAACTCCTGCTTGCTCAGAGCCGGCTGCCTACCGGCATCAATATTGGGCACAACTCGAAATGTTAGCTTGCTCGGCTTATCTTCAAGCTCGCCTTGGATATCGCCATATATTGTGTAAAACTGTTCGATTTCCTGCTCGTATTCATCCAATTTTATAAAGTCTATGTCGTATATCCGCCAACCGGCGTTTCTGCGTTCCAGTCGGAAAAACAAAAATCGCTTTCTTGCCCAACTAATCTTAAAAACTGAAGTTATAGCCAAGGCATTCTTACCACCGGCATAATAAACTTGAACGATTTTTAAATCTTGCGCAGAGTCTAATTTTTGAAAATCTTTCATCTTCTCAACAGGCATGCTCGGACTAACAAACGG
>Ga0209636_10006509_pt1 | contig 11939 bp, 8 predicted proteins | sample DeeMarSWOR152_54_FD_187464 | JGI IMG/M metagenome (GOLD analysis project Ga0209636, IMG submission 187464) | Marine sediment microbial communities from White Oak River estuary, North Carolina - WOR-1-52-54 (SPAdes) (version 2) | ecosystem: Environmental > Aquatic > Marine > Intertidal zone >...
GATGTCGTTCGGGAGGTGGCCTCCAGGCTGAGTCTTGATCCCAACATCACCTGGTTCACCGTTGAAGCAGAGAATTTCGAATCCATCCACAATCACAATGCCTATGCCTATATCGAGAAAGGAAAGCCCTGAAAGGCATTCCAGGCCTTCAGAATAAGCCATCTACTCACTCTCTCTGGCATCAATGATCATGTTTCTCAGCATCTCCCAGGCCCGGTCCAGTTTTTCCTGCTCGATCTCCCTTCTTCCTTGAGCATCGTCATCACTTCCGACATTGTAGAGGATTGATCGCTTCCCACTCTCATCCTCTACCTCCCAAATGCCTGTCTGGGAGTGTGGCCTCTCTTCGCTTTCCTCCTCGATAGTGGGTTCATTCTTTTCGTCCCTCATCCCGGCCCTCTTCCGATCTCCGACCTCCTCGGCCACGGCCGAGGGGAGATCATGATCAGATCCGGCGGATCTCCCTACGATAGTTGCTTCTTTCCCAAGGGAAAAGGACGTCTTTTCCGTGATCTGACCCCTCATCTCCAGAGAAATGAGTCCTTGGGCTCGATCAAGTGACCGAACAAACTCCTGAGAATTTCCTTTCCCCGGAATCCGGTGGCAACCTTCACAGCAATGGGTTGCCCGTTTTCAAGTACCTTGTTCAACGCCTCACTTTTCTGCCTGTGAATCACCCTTGCTCTGGCGGGTGGCAGTCAAGGCGCAAAGATTCAACCGATGAACTCCGCTGCATATGCCATGCCAGGAAACATATGAGACGGAAAGGGAAGCCCCTGTTCTTATTTGACCTACTCGAGCCAAAAAGTCAAAAAATCCTTCACCCCGCCAGTTCTTTGACAGACAGGTGTCCCAGACACCCCTCTGACTCCATCTCAAACGGTTTCTGACAAATCCCGGGCTTGCTTCAGCCGATTCTAAAACTCGACCTCAGAGCTGGAAATCCCGCCACGGGCAGGGGTCGTATTCTTCTTGGCTGGGATTCCCTAACAAGAAACACCTGGAAGACCGCTCAAAGAGATTTGGGCAAGAACCGCGGAGGGAGAGGCCAGAAGGTCCGGAAACTCCACCTCTCATGATGATTGATGGGAGGGAGATGGCCTTGTGATTCGGGAGCCATGAGGAAAGAATATGAGGTCCTCAAGCGTTTGTCAGGCGAGTTTTCCAGAGGCATCGATGGTGAGGCTCAACGGGTCCATCCCTAGAAAAGCCTCCACCACGCTCCGATCAAACTGGGAATCGGTCCCTCGTTTCAACTCCTCGATCGCATCTTCCGGGGTCTTGGCAGTCCGGTAAGGACGGTTCGATGTCATGGCGTCGTATGAGTCGGCCACGGCAAGCACCCTGGCAAGGAGGGGAATCTCTTCCCCTGCCATTCCGTCAGGGTACCCGCTCCCGTCCCACCGTTCATGGTGATTTCTGACCACCGCCGTTTCCATAGGGAGAAGGCCGAGGGGCCGAATGATGTTTTCTCCAACAATCGGGTGGGTCTTGATCAGGCTAAACTCCTCATCGGTCAAGCCCTCCGATTTCTGCAACACGGCATCATGAATGCCAATCTTCCCGATGTCGTGGAGAAGACCAGCAAAACGAATACTTTCGATCTCCTCCTCGGTGCACGACATCTCCTTGGCGATCCTTGAAGCAAGATTCGTCACCCTCTCAGAGTGTCTCTGGGTGTAACGGTCCTTTGCCTCAAGAGTGGTCACCAGGCACTGAAGGGTATCAATGAGATTGTTGTACAAAGTCTCATAGAGAAGGCTGTTTTCGATGTTCAAGGCGGCCTTTCTCACGAGAGTCAGGAGGAGGAGGGTCTCTCCCTCATCAAATTGAGTCCCGTCCGACTTATCCGTCACATTGAGAACACCGAAGGTCTCTCCCCTGATGGTTAGAGGAATCGAAACATACGATCCGGTCTTGTAGGTTTTCCTCCTCGTTTGGAGCGAGGAGTCCTTACTGTTTTTGACGAGGATAGGCTTTCCTCCTCTCACCACCCTGCCCGCCACACCCCGCCCCAATGGAACCCTTGCAGATCCTACAATTCTTTCACTCAAGCCCTTTGCGGCTTTTATCCGCAACTCGTTGGCCTCCCGGTCCAGAATCATCAGGGAGGTTCTCTCCGCCCCTGTGATTGTAGAGGCCATCTCAACGATTTTTTCATAGAACCCATCGACATCAAAGTCTCTGGCTCCCATGAATTCACTGATGGAGTAGAGGATCGAGAGTTCCTTGATCTTGCTGTTCAGCTTAACACTTAGCCCGTCACCGATTTGATCTTCGGAATCGCCAATTCTCGCAGCATCGACAGTCAGAGCCCTTCCCCGATGGAAGATCTGTTTCTGGACGACGTGTTCGATCTGCTCAACCCGAAAAGGCTTGGTAATAAAATCGGCGGCTCCATCCTTCATGGTCTGGATTGCCCCGTCAACAGAGGGAAATCCCGTGATCATCACCACGGGAAGATTGGAATCGTGGCGTTTGATGAGTTTCAGGAGTTCGAGGCCGTCCATTCCCGGCAGCCGGATGTCTATGAATACCAGATCAAAATGGCATTTTCGTATCAGGGAGAACCCAACCTCCGCATCCCCCACGCAATCCACTTGGATGTTCCCGATCTCAGCGAGAATCCCTCTGAGCGTTTCCCGGACGCCCCGGTCATCATCGACAATGAGAATTCGATACTTCTGTTCCATCCCTCCGGCTCCTCATTGACGCAGCCATTCAGTCCTTGAGATAAGAATCGGCCTGGCAGAAATAATCAGATATGGAGATTCACAGGCGAGATCCCTTTAGGAACAACTCTCAGCCCGGTTTTCAGAGCTTTTCAAGGATCCTGCGCTTGCAACTCTCAAACTCATCCTGACTGAGGACCCCCTCGTCTCTCAGTTGTCCGAGTTTCTCCAGTTCGACGAGAACAAAGCCTTTATCGGTCCGTCTCTTCTGTTGGGTAAGGGGAAGGGTGGCCCCTGCAACGGACCGGAAGTTCAGAAAGGAACCAAGGGCCTCCATTTCCTCTCCAAGGGCTGTTTCTTTCCGCCTGGAGGGTTTCATTTGTCGCTTTTGGGAAGCCTGGTGCTTTCGATAGAGCTCCTCCAGATTTCGAATCAGTCTCTGGTTCTCCTTGACAAGGCGTATCTTTTCGCAGGCATTCTCAACGACAACCTTCATCTCGTCCAGTTTGAAAGGTCGTGTGATATAGTCATACGCTCCCGCCTTGATGGCCTCGATGGCCGTTTCAAGAGAGGCATACCCCGTAATAAGAATGACCTGAACATCCGGGTTGGCTTCCCTAGCCCTCCTCAGAACCTCGATTCCATTGGCTCCGGGCATTTTGATATCCGTAATGACGAGGTCAAATTGGCTATCTTTCAAGGTATGGATTGCTTCCAGACCGTTTTCTGCCGTGTAGATCGAAAAACTATCACCCTCGAGGAATTCCTCGAGGACATTGCGGGAGGGGATATAGTCATCAACCAGAAGGATTCTCAAAGGTTCTTTATCAGCGTTCACTCGCTTTCTTCCGAAAACGCGGCGTATTCTTTATGGTTCGGGTCAGCCTTCTTATCACCTGGTTTGCAGCCTTTTTACGGATTTGCTCTTTTCTCCCCTCAATCCAGATCTCTACACTTTCTCGCCCATGAGTTCGTTCCTTGCAGTCCCACGGCTTTTCGTCAATCCATCGGATGCTCTTACGACGGGCCTTGAGAATATTGCGAATCCGAAAATCACCGATGATCATGCAACAGTCCCCCACTGAGACTTCCTTAACTCATCTACGCTATCGGCGATTTGCCCTACAAACTTTAGCGATCTCTATTAGCGAGGATCAACAAATCGAGGACCCCTATCTGATGGGATTTGGATCGTGTGATCCCTCGGTGGGCCCGTCTAGTTTTCCCGAAGGCTCCTGGCAGTTTCGTCTTTTCTGTCTGGCGCGGAGCGCATGCAAGCCTCTTATTCGGATCGGACCGATGCAAAGTGTGATTCAATTCTTGCGAGGGATTTATTAAGACACGTGCTACCCTGCGCCATTTTCGCATTTCTCTATCTCCTGAAAGTGATAGACCCGCCAGTCTTTCTCATCGAGGATGGCCTTGACGTACTGCCAGTTTTCCGATCGAATGGTCTCCCTCCAGCTTGCTGCCAGATCATATATTTCTCCGACCAGCTTCACCCGCCGCACAAGCATTTTCTCAGGATCTTCATTCGTGTGACTGTTCTAGCCTCTCAATGTTCTCGGCCCGTTTCCCAGAATTCTTGGCCGTGTCTTGTATCAGGGGTGGTCCGAGCACATCTCCAAATCGAAAACGCCGTGTGCCGCGCACTCCCGTTCCAACCTATCCGGAGAGGACCAATCAGACTTTTGTCCTAGGCTTTCTCGGAAACAGACCGACCATCCAACCGATCTCCATCCAAGGCTCGAGAAGCCACATACTTGGAACTGGAAACCGTGAGATATCGAATCAGATGCAGGGATCGCTTCACAAAATCCACTGAATGTTGGAGATATACCTGATTCTCCTCGTTCATCTCCTGAACGCTTTGAAGGATCGCCGAGAGATTGGAGCGAAGGGTCTGCAAATGGGTGGCAAAAGGCTGCTTCAGTCGTTGTTCCAGGTTAGACAGGGTCAGCTCATTACGTGATAGGCCCATTCTGTTCGCCAGTTTTTCTAGAATAGCCTCCCGGGACTGCTCCACTATCCTTATCTTTAGGATCAGGTTATCCTTTTTCTTACAGGTCTGAATCAGATCTTCAACTGAACCGTCGACAAAAGCGCTTCTCTCTTCCTGGAGGAGGGAGAGGAGGGATCGATAGATATCAAACTCCATACCCATAAGTTCAGTCAAATCAATCACCAGGAATTCGAGTTCATCCACCCATTCCCTATGCCCCAGAGAAGAGAGACAGCCCGGGCAACTCATCAATCCCCCCTTTTATCGTCTTCTTGGCAATCGCCTGCCCTTTCCCATAGCAGGCATCATCTTCAATTGCCGTCTTGAGGGTCCGCATCCATTACTCTCGGACAGCCGGAACTTTTCCTAAAAGGCTCCTTATCCAAATCTTCTGTCGCGCCGCCCTTTGTTGAGATATCAACCCTGTTAGGCCTGGAGGAAAGGTTCTCAGATCTCATTTCTTGAACGACTCTCTCCTCTCCTCCAGTCTTTCTCATTGGTTTGAACGACAGAGTGTCTATCTCCGAAAGACGGTCGTATCTCACTGCTTCCCCATAGACCACATCATGTCTTCAACACCTATCGGCATTCAACATCCAAAACTTTAGCCCATGGCGAAGGCGCACGGATCCTCGGTTCTAGATGTTGGAAAACTAGCCTCCAGCCCGTTCACACTCGCATAGCCAATGGACAAAACCAACTCCCAATCGCCACTAGATCTGTGTGTCTACCGAATTGGTTTGGATATTAGCGATTTGGAAAGACTTTACCGTGTGGTATTCGTGAAGATCAGCGACTTCTCTGGACGGCTTCTGGCCACCCTTGGACCCAAAGGCATTTCCCTCAGAGAACGCTGTTTGATAAGGTTTGAGCGGAGATCGAAACGGTCCGTGATCTCTCTGTCAAGTTTCGTTCTTGTTACCACTACTCATATGCCTGATAGGTGAATACGTCAACATTGACCTCGATTCGGTCTGGAGGACACCTGACCCCCCTAGGACCTAGACAATTGCAATAAGGTCTGTGATGGAGACGTCAATGCTATTGATCACCTTAACCGATCCCCAGGTGCTCGGCCTAGCCGATATCAGGATGAACGAAACTTCTTCTTCCTTGATTTTGAGCTGGGTGTTGGGCAGTCAGAGACCAGACCCCTCGAAGAGGTAAATTCAAATGGAGAAGGGCCAGAATTCAGTGTTGGAAGATCGACATTGTAAATTTTTCACGGCATAGAAAAAATTATCAGTCTCACACTGGGCCATCCCAGACTCTGGCAGGAGAGGACCACCCCACGAGCCGTGTAGGCTTATCAAATACCATGTAAAAACAAAGAGTTAGACGTATTGATCTTGTTTTGTTTTCGGTTTCGCTAATTAAAATCCTGGAACACAACTTGCATATAAGCCCCCGCAATAAAATAGACTAATTCAAATTCTCAGTATCTCAACTGTCGAGGGACTTACTTTAGAACCTATTCGGAGAGCCGTCTTCACGGGGTGAAATGTGATTCTGCCTGATACGCTCGCCTCCCGTACTTTCCACCGCTCGTTGTCGCTCCAGTGGAACTTCGCGCCGATCCACTCTCCGATAGAATAAAGACGAGTATCGCGATAACACATGAGTGCTAATCCAAATCCACTTGCTAAGAGCTCGCTAGCAAGAGGCGGCGAATTGTCAAGAGTAAAGATTTGACCCCGGGAAAAAAGAGCACAGCTATGCGCAATGTGATGGACACCGTAGTCTGGGCACGAAAGACCGATAGGCGCGCCAAGCCTCGGCAAACCTGGCTTCTCATGGGCGTAATTGTGCTGCTGGCGTTTTACCGACCCGCCAACAGTCCATCATTCCACAGATCCGAAACCCAACTGAGCCATGCGCAGACAGGTATCGAAACGTCCCTTACCCCAAGCGAGATAACTTCAACTGGGAAGCGAGCCGATATACCCACGAAGGATGATGTCAAAGCGGCGCTTGCGAAACTCCCTCTCTACTTCATCGAGAATCGCGGGCAAACACATCCCCTCGTCGGTTTCTACTTACCGGGTGGCGACACCAGCGTGTACTTCACACCGGACGGTGTGACTTTCACCTTGGCCGGGTCTGCCGAGGGGAGTCTCGCGTCCGATGAACGGGCACCGACAAGGCAACGCTGGACGGTGAAGCTCGATTTCTTGGACGCGAGAAGCACCGCCGGACCCACCGGAAAGGACCGGACGCAAGCGGTAGTGAGCTACTTCAAGGGGAAACCATCGGAGTGGAAGACGGGGCTTCCCACCTATGACGGCGTCGTTTATTCTGACCTTTGGCCCGGCATCGATCTGGTCTACACCGGGACGGGGGCTCGCTTGAAGTACACCTTCATCGTTCGACCGGGGGCGGACCCGAATCGGATTCGGCTCGCCTATCGGGGAGCTACCGAGGTGCGGGTGAACGAAGACGGGCGACTCGCTGTCTCCACGCCGTTAGGGAGATTTGAGGACGATGTTCCGTACGCCTACCAGGAGGTGGAAGGCAAGCGCGTGGAAGTCGAGGCTGGTTACTGGCTCGAAGGCGACAGCAGATCGGACACGTATCGTTATGGTTTCCGTCTGGGGGCGTACGACGAGACCCAGCCTTTGATCGTGGACCCAGTCGTACTTGCCTACTGCGGCTACATTGGCGGCTCCGCTGACGACAGCGGTGAAGGCATCGCCGTGGATGGGTCCGGCAGCGCTTACATCTCCGGCAGCACGTCGTCCAGCGAAGCGACCTTCCCAGCGACAGTGGGGCCGGACTTGACTTACAGCGGATCGGGGACCGACGTCTATGTGGCCAAACTGAATCCGAGCGGCACCGCCCTCATCTACTGTGGCTACATCGGGGGCTCGGCAAATGAGGTCGGTAGTGCCATCGACATCGACAGCGCCGGCAACGCCTACCTAGCCGGATACAGCGCCTCCGACGAGGCGACCTTTCCGGTGACGGTGGGCCCGGACTTGACATATAACGGCGGGCTCTATGACACCTACGTGGCCAAGGTGAATGCCGACGGCACCGCCCTCGTCTACTGTGGCTACATCGGAGGCTCGGGGAGCGACGCCGGCCTTGGCATCGCCGTCGACACCGCCGGTTACGCCTACATCACGGGAAACACCAGCTCCGACGAGACAACCTTTCCCGAAACGGTGGGCCCGGACTTGACTTACAACGGCGGGAGCAATGACGCCTTTGTGGCCAAGGTGAATACCGATGGCGGGGGTCTCACTTACTGTGGCTACATCGGAGGCTCGGGCAGCGACGCCGGCCTTCGCATCGCCGTCGACAGCGGCGGTAATGCTTACGTCACCGGATACAGCTCGTCTGACGAGGCGACCTTCCCGGTTGCGGTGGGCCCGGACTTGACGCATAACGGCGGGGATGATGCCTTCGTGACCAAAGTGGACGCCGGTGGCACCGTCCTTACTTACTGTGGCTATATCGGAGGCTCGGGCAACGAGCGGGGCAGGGCGATCGCGGTGGACAATTCCGGAAGTGCGTACATTGCCGGTCGTACCGATTCGACCGAGGCGACCTTCCCGGTGGCGGTGGGCCCGGACCTGACTTACAACGGCGGGATTTATGACGCCTATGTGGCCAAGGTGGATACGGGCGGAGCAGCTCTCAGCTACTGCGGGTACATCGGCGGCTCAGGATCCGAGTATGCAAACGGTATCGTCGTAGACGGTTCCGGCAACGCCTATGTCGCCGGTGACACCACATCCGATGGAGCGACGTTCCCGGTAAGGGTGGGGCCGAATTTGACTCATAGCGGCTCCAACGATGCCTTCGTGGCCAAGCTCCGTGCCACCGGGACAGACCTCGACTACTGCGGATACATAGGCGGTGCGAACAGCGACAACGCCAACGACATCGCCATCGACAGCTTCGGCAGCGTCTATATTGCCGGCAACACCTCATCTGATGAAGCGAGCTTTCCGGTGGCGATAGGTCCGGACTTGACTCACAACGGCGGGATGGATGCCTTCGTGGCCAAGTTGGCCGCGGGTGCTTTGAAGCTCATCGGATTCGAGACCGGGGACGCTTCCGAGATCACCTCACTGGGTGCTGCCTCAGCGGTCCAGTTGCTGACCGTGAGACCGGGCTCGGGCCTCTTCAGCCTGAGGCAGATCTCTCCAGCCAGCGTCTTGACTTCAGGGCTGACACCGGCACTCGACACCCTCGCCCTCCGCTTCTCCTTCCACAAGCCTTCGAATCCTCTCGTCGACCAGCCTATGGTCCACTTCAAGAATGGGGGCAGTAACCTCTGGACGCTGCGCCTGAAGACGACGGGAGCTCTCGATATCCAGCACAACGAATCCAGTTTGTCGGGAACCTGGAACAACACCCCTCTCGGTGACAATACCTGGTACACGGTGCGCCTCATCTACGACAGACAGGCAGATGGTGTTCTGCGAGTCTGGTTGGATTCGGCGCTCGAGATCGATGTCACCCACCCCACGGCAGGGACAGCGATCGACAACATTGAAGTCATCGGACCCGCCTCTGCATATCACTACGACGACATCTATCTCATCGATACCCTGAGCCAGCCGCCCTTGGGACGGATTGTGCGCTTGAGCCCAAATGGCTCCGGCAACCTGACCGAGTTCGATACGGCAGTCCCGGTTCTCCCCCACTACCAAAACGTGGATGAGGCGCTGCCCGACGATGCGGATTACAATCAGCATGACGCCGGGACCGTCGCCACCGACCTCTACGCTCTCGAGGACTCCCCTTCCGGCATCATCAACGCCGTGAAGGGGATGTGGCGCGTGCAGCGTGGGAACGGATCCAAGGGCCCTCACGATTACGCGTGGCGAGTCGAGGGCATCAACGGGAGCGCGGAGTTCGTCGGACTGGGAGCCAGTTGGGAGCTCCGAGAATTCATCTGGGGCTCTCCACCAACCGGCCTGGAGTGGACCGGGGCCAGGGTCGACGGCCTGGAGTTGGGCGCCAAGCACAACGGCACCCACGGTCAGGACACCTATCTTTCCTGGACCGCGGCCATGGTGGACTACAATAACCACACAGCCAACTACCGCTCCGTGGGGACAAATACCGGAGACCTCGCCAGCGGCGACGGCATCTCGGAGAAGGCCACGGTCTCCTCTGGGAGCACAACGGTGACCTTCACGGGTGTGAGTCTTCCGGCCATGGATCAGGTAGGGGCTGTGGGCCCTGGCGACAAGATCACCCTCGACCCCGGCGGTGCCAACGAGGAGGTGCTCTATATTCTCAACCGGGTGAGTGCCACCGAGGTAACGCTCCAGACAGCGGCACAGTATGACCACACCACAGGAGCGACCCAGGATTTCAATATCAAGCGCGCCTTTAACAAACTCTCGGACTGGGAAGACGATCGGGACGGGGCAGGGGCCCGGGATTTGATTTCTGAGAATGCCATTGAGGTGGCGGTCTGCTACAAGGACGGGGTGATGGATGACAGCGTGGAGATTTCTGGGTGGACGACAGGGCCGAGCAACTACATCAGAGTGTGGGTGCCATCCGGGCAACGGCATACGGGCACCGCTGGCACGGGGTTTGTCCTGAGGCCCATCATATCGGCTCCGGGTCTAAATTACAATGTCATCGACATCAAAGAAGAGTACGTTCGGATCGAGGGGGTGGATATCGACGCTTCCGGCATTACGGATGGGGAGTGCTTGAGGGGTATTGCAACCGCACCGACTGGTTCACCGGGCGATGTCTGGATTGACAAGGTTATCATCCACGATATGACCAATTCGACTTTCGATGACACCCGTTGGAGCTATTCTAACGGGATACTTCTCTATAACGGATCGACACGAGTAACCAATACCATTATCTACAACATAAAAAATGTGAGTCAATACACGGAGGCAACTAACGGGGCCTGGGCCGGTGGGATTCATATCGATGTCGGAGCAGTCGGAGATACCTTTAAGTTCTACAACAACACCATCTACAATATCACCAGTACCGTGAGTACGAACGGGACCCAGCGAGGTATTTATGCCCAGTACGGTACGGTGACGGCCACGAATAACGTTGTAGGGGGCGTAAGCGGTGGAACCGCTGCCGTAGACTATGATGGGACCATGACCCAGAGCTATAACATTTCCGAGGATTCGACCGCCTCGGGCACGGGTTCCAAGACCGGGGTCACGGCTTACGACGACAGCCCTGCCTGCCCGGGGCCCTCCAGCGACTGCATCATCTTCCAAAGCATTGACTCGGGAACTGAGAACTTTCACCTCCAGGACGACACCGACAACGACGCCCGAAACGCCGCAGACGATCTCTCAGCAACATTCATCCACGATATCGACGGTGACACCCGTCCCACCGGAGCAGGGACCTGGGACATTGGTGCCGATGAATGTAACGGGCCGACAGCCGTCACCCTCGCCTCGTTTACCGCAACTGGTTACGACAGCCAGGTGGCGGTGGAGTGGCAGACGGGAAGCGAGCGGGACAACCTGGGGTTTAACCTCTACCGTCGTGAGGGCGAGGATGGGCCTTTTATCCAGATCAACTCCCAGTTGATTCTTGGGCTATTCACCTCAGACATGGGGGGACGGTATCTGTTTTTAGACCGAAGCGTGACGAACGGGACGACCTACTACTATCTGTTGGAGGATGTTGAGCTTGGGGGGAGGACCCAGCGGCATGGTCCTGTTTCGGCAACCCCCTGGGCCGGGCTTGGAACCTTTGAGTTCAATCCTTCTGACTATGTCTCGGTCTACGAGAATGATGGCGATGCAAGCTTTCTGGTTCGCCATGAGGTGGGAAGGACGGTTGTCGATCTTGGGGTGCCGCCCTTTTCCGTGGAGTCGGTCGAGTGGGAGGGGGGCGAGTGTCAGCGCTTTGTGATCGAGGGCTATGGGTCGGGCCAGCCCGCAGGGGCCCCGGATCTTCCGACCCGGACCATTCTTGTGGGAGTTCCTGAGGGGTGCAGCTACAGTGTCAACACCACGGATCTTTCCAGCCAGACCTTTTCGGGCTACTGCATCCCGCCGGTTCCTCGCTGGGAGAAGGTTGAGGATGAGGAAGGGGGGTCTCGGTTTGTGCCGATCTATGAGACCGACGATGCGATCTATGGGTCTGACAGCTTCTATCCTCCAGAGGTGGTGACTCTGGGCCAGGTGGTCTATGTGGGCGAGAAGCGTCTGATTCAGGTTGTGATCACCCCGGTCCGGTACAACCCCCAGACGGGGGAGGTCATCTATTACAGCCAGATTGGATTTGAGATCATTCCTGAGGGC
>Ga0209636_10006510_pt1 | contig 11938 bp, 9 predicted proteins | sample DeeMarSWOR152_54_FD_187464 | JGI IMG/M metagenome (GOLD analysis project Ga0209636, IMG submission 187464) | Marine sediment microbial communities from White Oak River estuary, North Carolina - WOR-1-52-54 (SPAdes) (version 2) | ecosystem: Environmental > Aquatic > Marine > Intertidal zone >...
GGGGGTGAAAAATGGGATTTCCTATACTATCAAATTACTGGATATGATGTTTTGAGACAAACCCGGCAAGAAGGTTGTCTTCTTCCTCAAGAGGCTCGGTTACCGGTGTGCAGGCAGGGCAGCCAATGACCTTGAGATCAAAAAGGGCCCTCTTAATTATCCACACAGGGTTTCGGTTGTAGATCTGCATAAGATCTTTGAGCAATTTACCCATGCCCCAGATTTCTTCCAAATAATCGGGCCTCTGCCTGTCCTCTCTTAGCATCCCCAGCGAGGCCCTGGTTACCTGGCTCCAGGTTCTTGGTGCTACATTCGCCCCTATAGAAACCACCCCACTCAGACTCGGGTGCTCCAGAAACCTGGTCTCATCGCCGTCATAGACCCTGAAATCCGGCCTGCTGTTAAGGGCCTTCTGGTAATTATGCGCCCTGGTAAGTGACCCCCTAAAGATCAATGCCTTAATCCTCTCTATTCTGCTTAAATCCTTGAGAATATTTGTCCGGATGTTACATCTCTTAAAAGGCTTTCCCAAGACCTTGATCAGCCCTGGATCATTATAGAGTACAAAGGGATGCCCTGTGTTCGAGGCAAGATCCTCATAATGGTCATAGAGACCCCTGTTGCTATGGTACAATAGTGGGGAGTCGAGCCAAAAAACCATACCTTTGTAAGCCCATGAGTCCAGTAGATCTTCAAGCAGCGTAAGGGTCTTCTTGGTCTCCCCTGCCGAATCTTCACTTACCCAAAAAAAGATCGGTACATTACCCTGAATGAAGGCAGCAGCCTTTTCGAGCAGATCTATTTTCGTCCTTACATCGAGTCCCCTGCCTTCTCCCATCCGGGGGCCCGCCAGGAGTATCGCATCGGCATAAGGTAGAACCTCTTTCAAGAGAGAGTCCAAACCCTGACGGTCAATACCTCCCTTATCATTGAGGGGAGTAATGAGATCAACGATCAATCCCTTAGGCGATTTATTGGCTTCCATGTAATGTAAATTCCTTTCCTCCCAGGAGTCCGTGCAAATGGACAATACCTTTGACTCTTTTCATCCGATCAACAACCGGCAACACGGTAATGGCATGGTGTTCCATGAGATCTATCGCTTCGGCTACCTTTTTCTCCTCATCAATCATCTTGGGAGATGTTGACATTACTTGATCTACCTTTAATCCCATGATGTTTCTAAACCTCAGGAGAGAACGTCTCACATCGCCATCCGTGACAATACCGAGTAAGATAAGGTCATCATCCACGACAAGGGAGGCTCCCAGTTTTTTCCTGTCGATTTCAGCAATGGTCTCCTCTACGGTCTGCTCTTTAGAGACCACCGGTATCCGGTCTCTTGTCAGCATGACATCCTTTATCTTCAATGAAAGTCTGCTACCCAAACTGCCCCCTGGATGAAACCTTCTGAAGTCCCTTCTGTTAAACTGCCTGCGGTTTATAAGAACAACAGCCAAGGCATCACCCATGGCCAGGGCAGCGGTTGTGCTCGTTGTGGGTGCAAGGCCCAAGGGACAGGCCTCCCGTTCAACTCCTACATCCACAACCAGATGGCTTTCTTTGGCCAGTGGCGATTCTGGATCCCCGCTAAAGGCAATAACCTTTGCACCAAGGCCCTTCAGCGTAGGCACAATAGCGACTAACTCCTTTGTATAGCCGCTGTTAGAAATAGCGATAACGATATCATCAGCCGTGACGACACCTAAATCGCCATGAACTGCCTCCGTCGGGTGTAGAAAGAGTGAAGGGGTGCCGGTGCTATTAAGGGTTGCGGTGATCTTTCTGCCAACCATACCTGATTTGCCAATACCGGTGAGGATTACCCTTCCTTTGCTATGGAGAATCATCTCCACGGCTTGCTCAAATTCGGGCCCTATCCTTTCGATCAAATCAAGGATCCCCTGGGCCTCAATCTGCAGTACCTCTCTGGCCTGTTTGATTAACCTCGAGCCTTTTTTCATCTTCCTCCACCCTGAATATCGACGATTATCTCGTTAAACGTGTAGAATTCCCTCCCGCCGCGAGAAAATCATTGAAGGCTTCATGCAAGTTTCCCTTATTCTCCCCCCGCGCGTGGGGGTTCAGCGAAGCGTACTAAGTTCGTATAATAAAGTCAAATGGAGAACTTGGCAAGGACTTAAAAATCTTGCAAAACTCCATTGTGCTACCACGGCACCACTACCCTAAATTGGCTTTGCAAAAAAGAGGTAACTATGGTAAAAAATCCTGAAAAGTCCGCGTAGAGGCAGACAAGAGACATTGAACGATTTAAAAGGATCAACTTAGAGGGGAGTACTGCATGTCTGGTCACTCAAAATGGCATTCCATAAAACATAGGAAGGGGGCAGTTGATGCTAAGCGGGGAAAGGTCTTTACCAAGCTCATCAAGGAGATTACCGTTGCTGCAAGGCTGGGCGGGAAAGACCCGGATTCCAACTCAAGGTTGAGGACAGCTATAGCCGCAGCTAAGGCAGAGAATATGCCCAAGGATAATATTGACAGGGCCATAAAGAAGGGAACTGGCGAGTTAGAAGGCACGAGCTATGAAGAGGTCACGTATGAAGGGTATGGCCCAGGAGGCGTGGCTGTTTTGGTCGAGGTATTGACCGATAATAAGAATAGGGCGGTGGCGGATGTGAGACACCTGTTTGAAAGATACGGAGGTAGCCTGGGAGCAGCAGGTTGTGTAGCCTGGATGTTTTCTCAGCAGGGCCTTATCGTCTTTCGAAAGGATGAGACAGATGAGGAAAGGTTGTTTGAAGTGGCCTTGGAGGCTGGGGCTGAGGACATCAAAGAAGGCGAAAAGGAGTTTGAGGTAATTACTGAACCTTCCTCTTTCGAGAGCGTAAAGACTGCCGTTGAGAATGCCGAGCTCAATTATATGCTGGCAGAGATAACGATGATCCCCAAGACAACCGTTAACCTTGATGGTAAGAATGCTCAACAGATGCTGACCCTCATGGAACTCCTTGAAGATAATGACGATATTAACCATGTATATGCCAATTTTGATATCCCTGACGAGGTGATGGAGGCCATCAGCTGATGCTGGTCCTAGGGGTTGATCCCGGCTCTCTGGTGACAGGCTATGGCCTCGTAAAAAAGCAGGACAATAGTCTCATCTATGTAGGGGGAGGTAAGATTTCCCTTCCTCACTCTCGGCCGTTTCACCAGAGGGTCCATAAGATTTTTCTTTCCCTTACTGAAATCGTCCAGACCTATCATCCAGAGGAAATGTCCATCGAGGACGTCTTTTTTGCCAAAAACGTTAAGAGCGCCCTAAAGATAGGCCATGTAAGGGGAGCTGCCCTGGTAGCAGCTACTCAATGTGGACTAAAGGTTTTTGAGTATACCCCGTTGCAGATAAAACAATCGGTGGTCGGCTATGGAAGGGCAACCAAGGAACAGGTGAGGGCCATGGTCAAGCTCATCCTCAACCTCGATACCCAAATATCTTTAGATACAGCGGATGCATTAGCCATTGCAATATGCCACCATAATTGGGTCAGGTTTGATTAGGCGATTTGCGGGTATGATAGCTCATTTAACTGGCATACTATTTAGTAAGAGTCCTCAATCGGTAATAGTAGAGACAGCCGGTGTTGGCTATCAGATTCTTATTCCTCTTTCCACATTCTATCAACTCCCGGATGAGATGGAGAAGGTGAGTCTGCATGTCTACACACATGTCAGGGAAGATATGTTTCAGCTCTTTGGCTTTCAAACAGAGATAGAAAAGGAGATCTTCTTGCTCCTGATCTCTGTGTCCGGTATTGGTCCCAAGCTGGCCTTAAACATCCTCTCTGGCATTGGACTTGAGGATCTCCTCAGTGCCATTGTGAGGGCCGATTCCGAAAGGATCGCTGCCGTTCCGGGTGTCGGCAAAAAGACCTCTCAGAGAATAACCCTGGAGTTAAGAGAAAAGGCATCTTACCTGTCAGAGGGGGCAGGGGTGCTGCCAAGGGAGGAAGTGCAAATAAAGGATAAAGAGATTTTTGACGATGCCTTATCAGCCCTCATCAACCTGGGATATCCGAGTAAATCTGCTAGAAGGGTTATCGAGAACGTCTTGCATAATAGTAACGATATGGATCTTGACACAGTGCTGAAGGAGGCCTTGCGGAATCTGGCACGATAGGGTTCTCTCAAAGTGAGAGACTAAAAGGTGGAATTATAGACAACGTCATTTGTGATTTGTCATTGGTCATTTGCTAAACAGGGCAGTACCTGGTCATTGGTGCGATTTACTAATGACAAATGACTATTGACAAATGACATCCCATGATAATGATGGAAGAAAGAATTACAGACCCAAAACCTAAGGTAGAAGAAGGCTCACTCGAACTCAGTCTCAGACCGTCGAGATTGGATATGTTCGTCGGGCAAGATGATATCAAAAGAAATCTTAGGATCTTTACAGAGGCAGCCAAAGGGCGTTCTGAGGCCTTAGACCACGTTCTGTTTCACGGTAGTCCTGGCCTTGGCAAGACTACCCTGGCCCACATAATAGCCAATGAGCTCGGTGTAAATATAAGGACTACCTCTGGGCCCGTATTAGATAGGCCGGGTGACCTAGCAGCCATCTTAACATCCTTGGAGCCCAAGGATGTTCTCTTTGTTGATGAAATCCATAGGCTGAATCATGTGGTGGAAGAGATACTGTACCCTGCCCTGGAGGATTTCAAACTGGATATTATCATCGGCCAGGGACCATCAGCCAGGACAGTCAAGCTCTCCATCCCACCCTTCACCTTGATTGGCGCTACTACGAGAACCGGCTTGCTTACACCCCCGTTACGAGATAGGTTTGGCGTTGTTCTCCGGTTGGAATTCTATAAACCTGAGGAACTTCAGGAGATCGTGTTTAGGACTTCAACCCTTCTCGGCGTCCAGCTCGATAAGAAAGGTGCTCTCGAGATTGCAAAAAGATCGAGGGGAACACCCAGAATAGCTAATAGATTACTGAAAAGGGTTAGAGACTATGCGCAGATTGAGGCTGAAGGGATGATTACCCATTCGGTGGCAGCCAAGGCCTTGGATATACTGGAAGTGGATGCTAAGGGCCTGGATAAGATGGATCGACAAATCATGCTGACAATAATAGAGAAATTTGACGGTGGTCCCATAGGGATTGATACCCTTTCAGCTGCCCTGTGCGAGGAAAAGGATACCCTGGAGGAGGTTTATGAGCCGTTTTTGATACAAAGTGGTTATATAAACCGGACGCCAAAGGGAAGGGTGGCCACCGGCCTTGCCTACAGACACTTTGGCTTTTCTCCTAAGGCAAAAGGAACTACTACCCAGAGAAGATTGTTCTGATCATCCCCTCCTCTTGTCTCGGTTCCTCCCCTCGCCTCTAGAATATCACCCTGACTCCCCCCAGTTCCTGGATGCTGAATCGGTGCTTCTCCTCAGGGCTGCCGATAAACATATTGTTGATGGGAATACTGAATTCCTTTGAAAATCGGCGAACAGCCGCCGGACCGAAGGTACCCCGCCGGCAGATGAACTCAATGTCTATTTCAGGGTATGTTCGGTTTAACACCTCCAGGTCAGCCTTTAGGTTTTCTATGACCTCATCGTTCTTCTGGCTCTGAAGGTAGACCACATAAACCTTTTGGCTGTCCTCATTCTTGACAATATAGTCAAAGGCCCGACGAAGCTTTGGTAAGTTTCCCCCTCTGGTGAAGACCAGAACCTCCTGGGTGCTAATATCCATGATTTTGTCGATCATGGCGGAGCGCCAGATAAATATCCTGTCCATGAGCTTGTTTTCAAGATGAACAATCAATTTGAGGAGTTTTATCCGGGCGTAAATAATACTAACCACCAAAACAGTGGGGATAAAGTAGGTCAGGAAATAGAGCAAGTTCTTGTAATCAATAATGATGTTCCCCACAATTCCGGTCATCGTAGCACAGAGCCCAATCAGGACCGTAATCCAGCCAGCCCTGAAGGTTCTTTTCAACTCTTTCCTGTTAATCTTCAGAAGTATGTTTCCGAGGGCAAACAGACTCATGACCCCCAGGAAAGAGATTGTGTAAACCCCGGCGAGGGCGAGCAGATTCCCTCGGGTGAGGAGCAGGATGGATGTGCAGAGGAGAAAAAACCCGATGGTAATCCTGTGGTACGTTCCCCTCACCTTATTCCGTTTCAAGAAGAAACTGGGGAGAACCTGATCGATGCTCATTCGTCGCACTAACCCTGTTATCCCAACGTAACTGGTTAAAACTGCCCCGGAGAGGACCAGAAAGGCATCAAGCACAATCAGAAATTGGAGGGAATCGCCAGCAAGGATGCTTCCCATATGGGCAAGGAGATAATCACGGTTTTGGGTGATTTCTCCTACAGAAATGAAGTTCAGAGAGAGAAAAGAGATGAGCGGATTAAAGATGAATACCGCCACCCACATGTTACGGAGGGTCTTTCGGAACACCCCTGGTTCCTGCTCTTCCACAAAATTGGCAGAGCTTTCAAATCCGCTCACACCCAGGAGTGCGGCCGAGACCCCCAGGAAAAGGGCTATAGACAAATGATCCCAACCAGCAGGGATCGTGGCCCAGTTAGTCCGTAGAATATCGAATCCTTCAAAGAGCCTCCCTGCGCCAAACAGACAGAGAGTCGTGAGGGTTGCAATATGCAGCACGAAGATGACAAATGCCACGAGAGAGGATTCTCCGATGCCGATAATATTCAGTGTGGCAAACAGAGCCAACACGCCAATGGTTCCGATAATTACGCTGATGATCGGCAGGGAAGGAACAAGGCTGTGGAGATAGCTTACGGCTGTCTTTGCGGAAATGACGGCAGTGGCTATGTAGGAGAGGATGGTCATGCAAGCTGCCAGAGCGGCGGAAAATTTGGAAGTGCTGTTCAAAAGACAGTTATAGGCCCCTCCATTCAGCGGCAGGGCTTCCACAACCTCCGTATAGATTCTCCGGTAAAGATAGAGAATGAGAGCGACTATAAGGAGGACAATCGGTGCTAAAGCGCCTACATAAAAGGCAGCAATAGCAGAGACGTAGAGGCAGGAGGACGTGATATCATTGCCGCAAATGGCAGTAGATAACCACTGACCCAATTTTTTCGGAACTTTTCGCTTCCTTGCCATCTTTTGGGGGCTGAAGAATAGCACAGGTACAGATGTGCTATAACATGCTCTCTTGCTCCAGGTCAAATTGAATATAATGGGTACCCCACTGCTCCCGGCGAATTTTCGCTCAGAAACAACGGCTTTTCCTCGAGATCTGGGAAACTCCGGAATTTCTTTATATTGACTTTTGGGTCGGGCTTTCCTAAAACTCAATGTAGTTCCGCCCTAGAAAAAGAAATGTGGCGCAACCTAGCAGTGAAGGAAAGGGGAAATGAAAATCATCATTGTAGGCGCTGGTGAGGTAGGTTTTAATATCGCCCAGAGACTCTCGGAGGAGGGCCATGATGTCGTTGTGATTGAAAAGGATTCGAATAAAATCAGGCATATCCAAAATGTTCTAGATGTTCAAGCTATTCTTGGCTCAGGCACCAACCCTTCCACCTTAGGTGAGGCAGGTATTAAGGAGAGTGACATAATCGTGGCTGCTACCGATAGTGATGAGGCAAATATAGTTGCCTGTCTCTACGCTCAGTATCTAACCGATTATATTACGAAGATCGCCCGGGTCAGGAATCCAGATTATATGGAACATAAGGAGATCTTCAATCAGGATTTCTTGAATATTGACCTGATCATCAATCCTCAGTCAGAGATGGTTGCCTCTATACTCAGGCTCACGGAGGTGCCAGTGGCCTCTGAGGTCATAGATTTCGTTGACGGCAGAATCAAGCTCATTGGCATAACCATAAGAGACGACTCCCCGGTAGCGGGACGGAAGCTCGCCTCCTTTCCTGATCTTGAGCATAGCGTCCTTGTTGGAGTTATCGTAAGGGGAGAAGAGGTGATTATTCCAAAGGGACAGGACACCATCCAGCCGAACGATTTGATGTACTGTGTTACCCGTAGGGAGGAAATCCCACATATCTCTCGACTCCTGAATCTTAGAGAAGAAGGACTGAGCCGGGTTATGATCGTTGGGGGCGGTGAAACGGGCCTGGCCTTGGCAACATCACTTGATACAACCGCTATTAATACCAAGATCATTGAAAAAGACGGCCAGAGATGCCTGGAGCTGGCAGAAAAGCTTGAACGTGTTGTTGTGTTACATGGTGATGGCACAGACCGGGAACTCCTCATGGAGGAGAACGTGGCTGATGTGGATATCATGGTCGCTGTCACCGATGATGAAGAGAACAATGTTCTTATCTCTTTACTGGGCAAGGCACTCGGGGCAAAAAAGACGGTAACGAGGATCGGAAAACTCAGCTATATCCCCCTTGTCTCCGCAATAGGAATTGACACGGTCGTAAGTCCACGGCTTTCCGCAATCAGGGCCACTCTCCAGTACATCAGGAAGGGAAAGGTGATATGTGTGGCACCCCTCAAGGGAGAAGGTGCGGAGGCTATCGAGTTCGAGGCACTGGAGACCTCTGACATTGTCAACACCCCTTTATCCGAGGTAAAATTTCCGAAAGAGGCCATTGTGGGTGCAATTGTCAGGGGAGAGGAGATTATAATCCCACGAGGCCACAATGTGATCAAGCCCCATGATCACCTGATAATATTCGCCCTCAAGGGGGCAATACCAAAGCTTGAGAAACTGTTTACCGTTAAACTGGAATACTTTTAATGCGGTTTCGTCAGATCTTCCGGTTGATCGGAATCCTGAATTTCTTCCTCGGCCTCTCCATGCTTGCACCTCTCACCATCTCCCTCATCTATTCTGACGGAAGCTTTTATCCCCTGCTCTACTCCCTTGCTATCACCTCAGGGAGCGGCATTACCCTCTTTTCTCTTATCCAAAGAGCCGATTACTCATCCCTCAGTCAAAGAGAGGGCATGGCTATTGTTACCCTTGGCTGGTTGAGCGCCGGTTTCTTTGGTTCTCTCCCCTTTTTGTTTTCCGGTTCAATTGGCACCATTACCGATGCATACTTTGAATCTATATCCGGCTTTACCACTACGGGGGCCTCTATTCTTGGCAACATTGAATCGCTCCCCAAGGGGATACTATTCTGGCGGAGCCTGACTCAGTGGATGGGGGGGATGGGGATTATTGTGCTTTCCATTGCTATTCTCCCCTTTTTAGGTGTGGGAGGTATGCAACTCTATAAGGCTGAGATTCCGAGTCCAGTGGTGGATAAGCTGCAACCTCGAATCTCAGAGACAGCTAAGGCCCTGTGGAAGGTCTATCTCCTGATCACCGTAGTTGAGATAGGCCTCTTGTTTGTAGGTGGGATGCCGCTCTTCGATTCCATCTGCCACGCCTTCTGTACCATGCCGACCGGAGGATTTAGCACACAGAATGGGAGCATTGCCCAGTATAACAGCGCCTATTTTGACGGTATTATCACTGTTTTTATGGTCCTGGCCGGGGTAAATTTCTCCCTCCATTTCAGATTCCTAAGAGGAAATTTTAAGGTATTTGGGAGGGATCCGGAATGCCGCGTCTTTGTCTCAATGCTGGCTATTCTTGTCCTTCTGACAACCTATAACATCTATGGGACAGCGTATCATTCCATAACCAATGCATTCAGGCATGCAGCCTTTCAGGTTACATCCATCATTACAACGACGGGATTCGTAACCGCCAACTATGAAACATGGCCGGCTCTATCACAGATCATTCTCGTATTGTGTATGTTTATCGGGGCCATGGCGGGGTCCACCGGTGGCGCAATAAAGGTCATGAGGATCATATTGCTTGTAAAACATGGCTACCGTGAGATTTTCCGGCTTGTTCATCCCCGTGCTGTAAGGTCTATAAGGCTTGGTGGTAAGCCGGTTCCTGAAGAGGTATTGAATAGCGTATGGGGATTTTTTATCTTCTATATGACCCTCTTTATTGTGGCTGTCGTCATTATGTCCTTTATTGGCCTAGATGTTGTTACATCATTTGGCTCCGTAGCGGCCACGATCGGTAACGTGGGACCAGGATTTGGTTTGGTTGGGCCAGTAGGCAATTACCTTTCTGTTACCGATCCGGGTAAATGGACCCTGATCTTCTGCATGGTTCTGGGCCGTCTTGAGATATACACCGTTATCATTATGCTTGCGCCCGCATACTGGCGGAAGTAATTAGTGCTTGACCGAAAACGCCAGTTTTCCGGTCAAAAGTCCGAAATCCGAAGCACGAAATACGAAACAATGACAAAAATAGAAATGCTCCAATGACAAAAACATCAAATTTCCAAGCTGTTAGTTTAGGTCATTTTGTCATTTAGTATTCGGATTTGTTTCGGATTTCGATATTCGGATTTTGCCTGAACATGACTTTTCGTTCAGGCACTAATTATCAAAAGTTCCTAAAGTTATGTGCTTCGCATACTAACTTCAAATTTTAGCTCACTCTAAGCACTCCCCTATTTTCCTCCTTCTGGGAGGCCCTGCCCTTTTCTGAATCTCTCTAGCTGACGGACAAAATACCTCCTATTTTCAGATGCCTTTTCCAGGGCCTCTTTGATGATTTTCAATGCCTGATCGTACAGCCCGTTTACATAGTAGGCCTCAGCAAGGGTGTCGAGAAAGGTCGGTGATCTCTCTATGCCAACCGCCCGTTTGGCTAGTGTAAGTGCCCTCGGATAGTCAAGCAGTGTTGTATCTTGGGCTGTAGCTAAGATCCAGGCCAGGTTATTGAGTGCCACGCCATCATCAGGGTGTAGTCTGAGGATATTCTCATATGCCCATTTAGCCTTCCCAGTATTCCCTCTCCGGTGATAGACATAGGCAAGAGCCCTGTAGATGTCGATATTATCCGATGACTCAACAAGTTGCTGATTCAGGATATGTGTTATGACTATATTTTCCAGATTGCTCTTAAGGGGACCAAAATTGAGTGCATATCCCAGGGCGGCAACAAGGACAAAGAAACCAGTCAAGGAGACGGCCAAACGCCGTGAATGGCGCTTAATCAGCTGGGGATGGCGCCAGGATTTCCACAAGAACTCAACCCTTTCAGCAATGCTAAAGTGATGCCAGGACGGGTGGTGGCGGTTTTGACCGCTAACGTGGGCAACCTTTTCAAGGGAGGTGATAGTGGGTCCCACGTTACCTATAAGCTTAGCGGAATAGAGATCTGCCTGGCGCTCGAAGTTCCTCATGAAAAAACCCATGATATATCGGAAATAAAGGATGATGCTCAAGACAATAGGCAGCGAGAGGAGCAAATAGAAGATACCGGCCTGGAGTTCCTTCTGGCTACTGAGCAAGGTAAGTAAACCCGGTTGCAGTGCCATAAGGTAGAAGAATAAGTCAAACAGGCCAAAGGAAATGGCCATGAAGCCCAAGAGAAAGAGGACGTAAAAAACAATGTGTCTATATCGTATATGACCCATTTCATGGGCCATGACCGCCTTGAGTTCCTCCTCTGAAAGCGTATTGAGCAATGAATCGGTGACCAGGATGTACCTGAACTTCGGCAGGAGGCCCATAACACCAGCGGTCGTTATATGCCCCTCCAATATGGGCCAGCTTAATATGTCCCTATACTTGAAGCCCGCGGCTCGTAAGAAATTCACCATGGCCTCCTTCTTCTCTGTCTCGGGAAGGACTGAACAGCCCCACCAATACTTGATAAGGGGAGGCAGAAAGAGCACCAGGAGGATCAGAAATACGGTAAAAAACGCGAATTGCCCGATCTGGGTTTCAAAGATCTTCTTAACAGAAGGCCATGTCAGGAGGGCCAGCAAGTCATAGCAGGCCGTGAGGATCGCCCAGGGGAAGAGGATGGGCAGATTAAGCTTCAGGTTTGACGTTATGTAGGCCCACCTTTTTATTGGACGATCAAACAAGGCATAATAGGCCGGATAGCCACAATACCAAATGGTGGCAAGAAAGGCGAAG
>Ga0209636_10006511_pt1 | contig 11938 bp, 14 predicted proteins | sample DeeMarSWOR152_54_FD_187464 | JGI IMG/M metagenome (GOLD analysis project Ga0209636, IMG submission 187464) | Marine sediment microbial communities from White Oak River estuary, North Carolina - WOR-1-52-54 (SPAdes) (version 2) | ecosystem: Environmental > Aquatic > Marine > Intertidal zone >...
TTTAATAAATAGTGTTCTTTGATACGATTTCTAAAATTATTTCCTCGATGAGTGCCAATCCTAACTATTCTGGGTTTATCCCCACCATGCCCCCAAATCTCTCCTTCTTCATAAAAAAAGTAAATCCCACATTTAGGTAAATCTTCCAGATTGAATGGATATTTAAAAACTGGCAGTTGTTCTAACTGTTCATGAATCCATTGACACAAATTAGTCACATATTTCTCCAGTTATACTAATGGTATCCCACTTTCAATTGAGCGTTTTAGTCTCTGTAACATACATCCAATGCCCCGACACCCTTTTAAAAGGTTAATAATTTCTTTACCCCGAAAAACCTTTTGAATAATTTCAACGTATTTCTTTCCACCCAATACCACAATGGTTTCATATTTATCTAACTTTTTATCTTTAACCTGGCGAGAAAGACGTTCTATTGATATCGGATTTGTTCTCTTATCATTAAAAGTTGTATTATATGTACAAGGAATTATTTCATTTGGAAAAAGAAAACCATACTTTGCTGACGTTATAGACCAAGATGTAGGATGATACTTTTGGGCATATTCTCGACATTTTTTAGCAAACGTTCCGATATATACATCTTTTGCAGCAGTGGGTCCAGCTTCTGGACATTTATCCCAAATTTTCCTTTTGCCACAAGGGACGATACAAAGTTGACTCACTACAATATCCTAATAATGAGATTTTGGATTAAAAAAACGGTTTAAAATCTTTTACTATATCTTTAATCTGTTTAATAATCTTATCATCGATGTCGTCTAAAGAATTAATTTCAATTGGAGGGTCAATGGGATAATATCCCCACTTTGCAGTTAAGGTTCTTGCATAAGTTGGCCATTTTTCCTTTGTCGTTACTATCTTGTCTTTACTTTTAAAATTATATGTAATCCATTCTTCACCATTATCAATGTTAATCCAACATCCTACTGACGAGATGATTTTCAATTTTTATCTCTTATGCAATTATATCAAACCAATTGTTACATATTTTCCTATTTTTATTCTAATTCTATCCCATTATTTATGCAAAATTAACTGCATTATAATATGAAATGGATATAAGAAATTTCTTTTTAGGTAGAATCTAGAAAAATAGGCTTTTTTACTATCATCCTTTTTGTAATATTTTGTTGCTTTTATAAAAACTTACTTTTCGGAAGGTATAGCGATATAGGGATAAATACGATGATTTTAAAAAACTTTTTATAAACTTCCTTTCTTCACTATCACTGAGATATTAAGGTGTTTTTAAAAACTTTGTGAAATACGCCGTTTTATCGCTATATCGCTATACCTTTTTGTATAAATAATATAAATATTCTTCTTTTCTTCCTTGAATCTTAGTGTTTACTTAAAAATCTCTCTAATCTATCTCGACTTTGCAATACACAGGAAAATGATCGGATGCCTCTCTGCTATCTGTATTTTTTAATGCTATCATTCCGGAATCTTTGACATACCTAACACTGTTGTCATCTAATAACATATCTGGAGAGAGAAGGATATGATCGATCCATACACGATGTTTATAACCGTAAGGATGGCTTACTATGGGGTCTGGAAAATCTGCTGTCCATAAATCTTTCTTCGTTTTTTATCTTTAGTCATCCACCAGAGAGCGTTATGAAAAATACCATTTGGAAGGTAGAAAGATTTACTCTATGAGGATAGGTATCGCTGAACCTGTGTTTGCCAATATAAGGAACCAGAAGGGGCTCGAGCGGTGTATCCTGAGAGGCAAAATAAAAGTAATATATACATAACTGCTCTTTTGTATAGTGTTTAATATAGAGAAGATTTTCAATTATAGAACATCATATACTTGAAAAAATGAGATAAATATGTAGTTTAGATGAAATTTCCTTCTTAATACCTGGAGCCACCTACCAGTAAATGAAAATTCCTAACTTGAAAAGAGAAGTTATTTCTACAAGGGGTTTTCTTACAATCTCGTTTTGGCGAAGTACAGCCATCTTAGAATTCAATAGGAACAATTCTTACATCGATAGATAAAATGAAATCTATAAACTTCTTAAGAGATTCACAATTAGTTCTTGTTCTTGTCTTCTCAAGAAATCCAGGAAATTGTTTCTTAACAGAAAACATAGTAGCTCTATCTGTTTCATACAGTTCGACGGAGGGACAAAGATCATAGAGTCTAGGTTCCTTCTCTAGTAGAGGATATATCTCTTCATGGTAGATTGCATTCTTTAGATGAGGCAGAGTTTCACTTTCCCAGAACCTCTGTGCATTAGTTGTCAACTCGATATCCAAAGGGGCAGATATACTAAACGCTCTAGCATGCCAATCACTGACTTTGTTAGAGTTTACATAGAACCACTCTGTTATTAGTTCATTTTCTTGCTGAAAAGCAGTTATTATACAAGACAGATTCCTAAGCCCGAGAGTTGGTTTTGAAAAATATGTTTTAAACTGTGATTCAATCATCATTCTTCTCCTATTTTAAAATAAGTAAATAGTGTTCTATAGATCCAAAATAACGGATTCCTGAGAATGATCCCCGTTATTATTCTTATCAAATCTACATGAGAATATATAGCCGAATCTAGACAGATAGATTATACGAGCTGTATTGTGCATAACGCCATGCAAGTATACGACGTTTACCGCCTCGCCGCAAGCGGATTAACAAGCATTTTGCGCTTCTAATCAGCTGCATCATTTCTTACAAATTGACCTCAGCAAAAAACATGAAAAGAGCGATTTTTGTGGAGCGAGGTTACCAGGTCGAGCGAAACCGCGATGTGTAGTTATGCATCGTTGGCAGCGGTGTCCAAAGATTGCCTTACCGAATGAAGTGCAACTATGAGATCTGTCTCTTCGAAATTTTTTAGTGCCATCTCTTTAATTATCTCGTTGTTTTTTCCTTTAATGCTTTTACCAGCCGATTTGAATCCTATTTGTTCATCAACCGATATTGACGGATCCAATATTTTTAACTTTGCCGATATTTGCCGAGGGAACACTTTCCGAATGGCATCTAGACTAAAATAGTTCTCAATTGAATACCGCTCAAGACGAAAACACGTTATATTATTTTTCTGGCAGTTCCTTTGAAAGCGTGTCCTTTGCACAGAGCTTCCTGGATCAGAATCTATGAAGGCAAAAACGTTACTCCGCTCAGAAAACACAGACAAGTCCAAGGTAGACATAATGTCGCCACCAAGCGGCCAATATCTCACGTTGTACTTCTCCTCGACATCTAACCAACTTAAGATCTGCTTAAGAATCGGAATGTCGGTAGGACCTTCTGTAAGAATTATAGCATCGGCAACAAGATTCTCAGTAACCGAATAGCCAAGTGAATGTATTATTGATGACTTTGTTGTTCTATCGGATAAAGAAACCTCTTCATCAAAGGTAACATACAAAATACGGTCAGCCAATACTGGATCGATAAAGACGTTGGAGTGGGTAGTGATTATAAACTGCTTATCTTTAATTTCTTTCAAGAATCGAAGTAGACGTTTCTGGTATTCAGCATGAAGATGATTCTCAGGTTCTTCTATGAACACAAAAGTACAGTCTGTTCCCAAAACAATAGCAAGTATAACGAGCACATCGCTTAAGCCAAGACCACACATATCTGCTGGTAGCCAATTCGACCCATCGGAACTGAACAGCAAAGTTATCTTATTTTCTCGATCTGGAAATATGTTGAATCTATAGCCTGTAATGAACTCGAAAGCGTCATATATCTGCTTAAAGACCGCATAATCGCTGGACTTCACGTCTTGATTTTTAAGGAAAAAAAGATGATTTACGACTCCTAACCCCGAAGGTTGGAGATCTTCTTTTGTCTCAATAGTAACTTGATGGTCAAGATTTCTTTTTGGTGGTATCAAAACAGGTCTATAAGACTTTACAGCTTTTTCGAAAAAACCATTAAATACAGGATTGAAATTGAAAATATCCTCTCGATGTCTCGATAAACCTCCGCACTGTTTTTGTGATTCAATAAAATGCTTCTTAACATCTTCCCATTCATCTGAATACCATACAGTATTGTCATCGATTAGTTTCTGCATGTGTTCTCGAAACCAATTGTTGCTTATTGTAGGACTGGGCGTACTATAATTATTGGCTTGCGGAGCAAACATACTGCATAACCAATCAAGTCCTTCCACCATCTTACCGATTCCAAATTTGTTTTGTGTAGATAAAGCTTCCAATATTGAACTTTTGCCACTATTATTCTTTCCACAAAGAATGTTTATTTTTCCAAGATTCTCGAGTAATACAAGCTTCACACCTTTGTGTTGTTTTGCTTTTAGATAGCAAATCATATCAAACCTCTAGTTAATTGTATTGATGCCAATGGTGTATAACATTCTCGGTGTAATCGAAGCCGATGATGTGAAGTTATACAAAGTTCTGATGACTACTGATTACTCCCATTCAACAACTAGGTAAAGTTTTTTAATATTTTCATCTGATAGTATTGATCTTGGTATATATGGGCTCCCAATTTCCCAATTGCTATTGTTCCCTATTGGGTCGAAACGAATTGTTTTGGTGTGTTCTCTAAATCTTGATACTTCTGCATAAATCGGTTCCTTTTTGAACTGAGGATTTTGTCTTATTTCACTTTGTGTAAATTTTTTAGTCATTTGAATTCTATCTTTCGTAAGGAATATACGAATTAACACTTTTCCAGGGGGCGGATCTGGTATCCTCCATTTTGGAATATAAAGTTCAAAAGGTGTTCCTTCAACATCTGCATCCCACCGAAGTTTGTTTTCTGTTTCTTTTTTATATGCTAGTATTTCGTACATCTTTTTTCTCCATAGTTGAAATTGAATTAGTCGCAAGAATTTTGTATATCATTCCCGTATAACCAAAGCCGGTTGAATAAATTGCCAAGCCGGCTACAAAGTGTTGTGACTGTAGCAAAACCCTCTTTTTTCCAATTTTAACTATTTTTATTTTTAAAACTTGATTTTAAAAACATTTAGTAAAAATGGACTTTCCCTCCAGTCTAGTTATCTGCAGTGTGGTCATACATATTCGACCAATCTTTGGTGTAACTTAACCATAGCTAGTGTATCTTGTCTGCAATAGTCCAAAAGGTTTCTTTTTATTGTTTCAACTTCTCTATCCTCGTATTTACCAAGTGCCAAGTAGGCGAAAGCCGCCATAGCAGAATCACCATCTACGATTTCCAATTCATCGTATGACATGTCGGCCACTAAGACAGGAAGTGTATTCTTAATTGATGTGCTCCCATGGAAATCCAGGTGGTAATAATTCTTTCTAATGATTGTTTCAAGATCTATCATCCGATTTATCAAAGAATTAAGCTTCCGTAAAAGGTCAGGATATAATCTTCCTAGGCTATTAATAACAACCTTTTCAAAATTAGAATAAATAACGATACTGCCTTCTCCTTTCAGGTCATCGATTAAATTTTCGGCAAGTTCCTTCCTGCAATCTTTGCTTGTATCAGCCAAATATTCAAAGTGATCAGTGATATGACCAGGCTCAGAACACTTATGTATAGAGTATTGTGTTGGGATTTGTGTATATGGTGCAATATCAGGATATAATGGTATTGCTGTCATAACAGTCTCGAAATCCAGATAATAAGCAGGCCAGGAAATAAATTCTAATTCATTCTTAAGTCTATCTCCAACAAATGGCTTCTTTATTTGGATACATTTCCTTACTCTTTCTTGGTTTTCAGTCAAGGGAAAGTCATCTGGGATATCCTCGATACGAATAATACCTAATTCCATTAGTTTGTCGAATTTGGATTGGGATAATCGCGGAATATCGAATATATGGTTTTTAATATCTTTTCCTAAACATTCTTTGAAAAGCTCGCATTTGCGGCATAAAAATTGAAGTTCAGACTCGGGTTTCACAGATCTTCTAGTTATATCTTCAATTTGTTCCCAAAAAGGTTTGAACAGCTCAACTCTATCTAGAACTTCGCTTGTGTGGTCTATTTCCACGAAAAGATTTTCGTTTTTCATTCCCAATCGGAAATCCCTTGATATTAATATGAGTGAAACCGTAGAAATATCAAATCCACACCGGTTAATAACCATAGCTGTATAGGTCATGTCATCTATGAATTCCTCTTTATCATTAACACTGGATTTAACTTCGATCATGTGCCAACCACCGTCTTTTCGCTTTAATATGTCCGCTTTAGTTATAAACCCATCAATAAAGAATGTACCCTCGAAGAGTGCTGGAACATTTGGATCCTCCATTAAACTCTTTGTCTTCTCTGAAGCAGATGCTATATTCTTATCAACGATTATGACCCCATCAGGATAAAGCTCCCTTGCTCTCTTTCCAATTTCCATTCCTTGTTCCATACGGAATCTCTCTCCCAGAGTGGGTCCCTTAAAAACTTCTTCTTTGCTCATTCTCATTAACCACCCCAACGTGGGACATGCCAGGGCATTCAAGAAAATTTCCTTTGAGATATTACGCATGTTCTTTCCTTCTATTTAGCCCATATTGCAGATAACGGTTAAGCTTCTATCTGAAACGATAGTTTTAGATAGAAAGTGTAACGGTCTAGGTAGAAACGACTTTTTATGCTGTATTAATAGTATTCTTCCATATTGTACCTTACGACTGATCCTTTTACATTGATAAGCTTATAAAGCCAAATGCCTCAAAAGACAAATCGTCATAAGGCAGCTAAACGTTTATACACAGTCCTTTGTATAACATTAATGATTTCTCAAACATTCAGCTTCTTTTCAATTTCCCGCATGTAAGGTAATTTAAGATACAACATATTTTCTATGCCATTTAAGTTTCTATCCATTTTCTTCACATTGATAAACAATCCAATAAGAATATCATAAAAGATCTTAATATTCTCAGGCAGGTTATCGAGTGTCATTTCAAATAAGATCTTATTATCTGCGGACATTTTCATTACCCGAAAGGCTGCTTCACTTTTCATTCTTGGCAGGATTTCGTTTTTAATTTTTAATAGAAAAGAAGAAAAAGTTAATATTTGATTGTATAATTCATTGAGATCATATCCTTCTGCTTCGTAGTATTTATTAAAATCAATTAAATCCTCAATATCTAACCAATCATGCTTTTGAATATTAAAATCATGCAAATAATATTTTATAAATTGATTATTAACAAATAACTCGTAATGATGTTTTAATCTATCGATTATATCTCGAATATTTTTATCCTTGAACTTCATTGGTTATAATTTTTCCTTCAAATAAAGAGTTATTTCATTTATCAAATCTTTATCTGCATATTTGAGAGCATTAATCACCAGCCAGGAAGACGCTTCCTTGTCATACCATCTTCTACATGCTATTGGAAAATCTAAAATGTGTTTATCAATTAATTTATTATCATATTTAATAATCAATTGCATCATTTGAAGCAGTATTATATTTCTTTTTCGTTCTTTTAAATCCTTTAACTTCTCAATATATTTACTTAATTCAGGATACTTATCATACCAGCGATTACCGTAAGTTTGCACATTTATTCCCACCGAATCTTTTGCAAGGCATCCCGCGCAGCAAGCTCTATATTACTACTGTATCCACCTCTCGCAACTTCATAGAGTGGTAAAAATGCATCTGGGTGCCCTATTTCACCTAGAGCTCTTACGCATGATAAGATTACAGTTGCATTGGAACCGGTGGCATTAGTTGTCTTAATAGCCAGTGTAAGAAAGCGGATGGATTCCGGTTGTCCAATTTTACCAATGGCTGTAGCAGCACAACACCTCACTACAGGATCAGGGTCACGCAGAAGTACCATGTGTAACTGGGGTAATGCGCGAGGATCCCCAATGTCGCCTAAAACCTCTGCACTTCGTGCCCTCACATCCCAAAAATCATTAATGACTGTACCGGCTCGTCTTTTTACAAAAAGAGTACCTTCACCAAGACAGGAAATAAGAGCATTTATTACTGCTTCATTTTTTGAACCGCTTTTTGATAATATATCAATTGCGAGGAGTTTATCCTCCCGGCTTCCTTCATTAAGAAGTTGAATATAATCGTCGATAGTGGGACCTTTTATATTCTGCAAGTATTGATCTATATCTTCCTGTGCTAACGGGAGAGTAACTATAAAAATAAAAATAATAATATGTAAGTATATCCAATTCCTCACCCTTACTCTCTCTCAATTAATTTTTTAAGTATTTATAGCCCAAGGCATATCTACATCCAATTATTATTATTTTCAATTGTAATTCAAATTTTTTCGCTAATATAGATAAAAATTGTATTTTTGTATTAAATACAAATTTCTCTTATATCCAATAAAAGATTAAAAACTAGAATCAAATGAATAAAAGTTATACTGATCATACAGACCTTTTTAAGCTCACAATATCCACCGAAAAGGAATCGAACTAATTTGCGGATGTGTAACAATCTTTACAGGTTCCTTTAAGGTAGAAATGTCTTTCTTTGACGATATGATTACACACTTTATCTTTGTTCCAATTGGGATAATCGAATGGAACGTCATACACCTTGCCACATTCATTGCATTTAAAATGAGCGTGTGGTTCTACATTTGCGTCGTAGCGCAATTTATTTTCCTCAATTGTTAAACCTATTACAATTCCTTTCTCTTGAAAGAGATTCAAGGTATTATAAATTGTCGTTTTATTTAGAGTCGTTATCTCTTTGCAGAGCGTATGATACATCATATCGACAGTGGGATGTTCTCTTGATTTTGCCAGATGCTGGAAGATTTTTAATCTTTGATAGGAAGGATGTATTCCATTCTTAATAAGATAATTCTTTACCATATCAATGGTAATTTCTGATTTTTCCATAAATAATTATCTTCTATCTATGGATTGGATCCTTCAGGTGTTCACTCTTGAAACAGATAAAAAAAATAACTCTCCCTTTTACTATTGGGTTAGTCCTCTCTCTGTCCTAATTCTTTATCCAACATAAAAAGACCATTAGGTGAGTCTTTTATAAGTTTCAATTTTTGAACTATTTCATCAGCCGAGGTTTCTTCTTCGACTTGTTCAGCTACAGACCACATAAGAAAATTTTCTGTGGCAATATCATTTTCAGAGCGGACCATTCCAACGAGTTTGTTTATTAAACCCGTGACTTTTATTTCGTGTGCATGGGCATTTTCAAATACGCTATAGATCAAAATTATCGTTACTATATGTGTAATAAAAGGCCTCTAATTTATAACAGCATTTTTCGTACCAAAATAAGTAATTGAAGGATCTAACGGAATTTTTTAATTATTTAATATATCAATTTTTAAGTATATAATTGATTTATTATACTATTCTCATAATATTCATTTTCCCAAATCTGGAAAAATTTCTTATATTTGGAATAAATGAGAGATTTTATGAAGGTCTTACAGGAAGAATTTTCATTCTGGAAAATAATACATAGCCTTTATTAACTCCGCAATTCCCCACTAACTGTCTGACCACACATGGATCATAGGAGAACCATAGAAAAAAATATCATAATCTCACAATATCCACCGATAGGTTATAAAACTCAGTATCAGCTAGGCAATAATGAACATCGTAGCCATGTAACGATTTGAATGATTTTAAGGAGTAAATAATTCTAGAAGATAGCTTAAATTAATTTACTTTCATAATTTCTCAAACATTCAGCTTCTTTTCAATTTCCGGCATGTAGGGCAATTTGAGATACAGCATATTATTTTCACCATTTAATTTTGTAGCTGCTCTTTTAACATTAATCAATAATTCAATAAGAATATCATAGAAAATCTTCAGGTTTTCAGGCAAGTTATCGAGTGTCATTACATATAAAATCTTGTTATTCTGAGACATCTTTCTTATTCTGAAAGCTGCCTCACTTTTCATTCTTGGGAGTATTTCGTTTTTAATTTTTAATAGAAAGGAAGAAAAAGTTAATAGTTGATCATACAATTTTCTGAGATCGTAGCCTTCTGCCTCATAGTATTTATTTGTACTTATTAAATCCTCGATATCCAACCAATCATGTTTTTGAATATTAAAGTCATACAAATAATATTTTATGAACTGATTACTAATAAATAACTGGTAATGGATTCTTAATCTGTCGATTATATCTCGAATATTTTTATCCTTAAACTTCATTGGCTATAATTTTTTCTTTAAATAAAGAATTATGTCATTTATCAAATCTTCATTTGCATATTTAAGCGTATTAAAAACTAAGCTGAAATAAGGATCACTGTCATACCATCTTCTATTATCTGCTATTGAATAATGCATAATATATTCATCGATCAACCTAGGATAGCGTTTCGTTATTAATTTCGAAATACTCTGTATGATCTCATGTCTTTTATGTTTCTTCAAACCCCTTAGTGTCTTTATGGATTTAGCTAAATCAGGATATTTATCGTACCAGCGGTTATTATACTTTTCCTTCACATCAAAGAAATCAATAAATGAACTATTAATATGTTCTTGTATAATAATTTTATCATATTATCTGTTTTTTAGCAATGATGGATATTCTATTATTTTTTTCTCACCCACCAACCAGCTTAAAAACCTAATCCAAAGCTAATGAAAGTAATCATTGTTATGATAAATATGATTTTCAATGTGATTATAATATCCATTTATTCGTTTAATTCCCTCGCCAATTGTTCAAACCTATAATATTCTTCAACTTTCTTAATATTCTTTTTCAGTCGTTCTTTTTAATATACCTTCTGCTCAAGTGTTCGTTTTCGCAAAATACCACGATTTGCTGTAGATCAACATCAAATTGTTCATCGGTTATGAGCTTTCGCGGATTAAAAATACAGACTGGTTTATTATTTGCCATTACACTTTATATTCTATTGAAATATATTTATGATTTCGATCTAAAAGATAACCGTATGTTCGAATATGACAAAAAAGCTTCCAAATTAAACGAACATCATTTAAATTATAAGCAAACAAATCCGCCCATTTACTAGCTTTAATCAATTCCGGTGCATATGCACCAGTTCCAGTTTTCCTTAATCCTAGCGTTCCCTGTGCGAGTCCATCAAGGCTTATTATTCCCTTTCCATGCACAGTATTTTTACCGTATTTTTCTTCTGCTTCCTTAATAGAATCTAATCCAAACCAAGATCGACATACTTCAATTAGAATATCATAATCTTGCCAAAAAACATTTTTATCATAATCATTGCCAAGAACAACTTTATTATCAAATTCTATTCCATTAAAACTGATTACCTTATGTCCATATAATGATTCAATGAGCGGTTTCTTTTCCTTTGGTCCAAAAAATACATATAAATCTTTTTTACAATCATAAACTACCGCAGTACCGAATCCCATACCTTCAGGATTTTCCCAACCACCTTCTACTTCATCTGGTCCTCTTAAAATTTCAACATCATAAACAAGCATAATTTTCTCATTATAAAATCTATCGATAGATTATAAAACTCAATATCAACCAGGCCGTTATAAACATTGTAGCCATATAGCGGTTTGAGATGGATTAACCAGAAGCCAGTTTGCGTGAAAGCTTTAGGTCCAAGTCGGTTACACCGTATTATATAAAGTAGCGGGCAAATGGAACAATTATAAAATAAATTTTTGTTGGTAAATAAATTATAAAGGCTATATACTTAATTTTCTGTTGGTATATGTGGAATAATCTTTAATTATTGGATGATATTCTTCATTCATTAAATGTGAAGAGATCATAAAATCAGCTGTTGATTTGTTACAAGCAATAGGAACATTATATAGAACAGAGATCCGTAATAAAGCTTTCACATCAACGTCATGGGGAAGTGGCTGCATTGGATCCCATAAAAATACGATAAAATCAATTTTACCGTCTGTAACCATTGCACCCAACTGCTGATCTCCCCCCAATGGCCCGGATTTCAATTTAGTAATTTTGCTTTTTAG
>Ga0209636_10006514_pt1 | contig 11936 bp, 12 predicted proteins | sample DeeMarSWOR152_54_FD_187464 | JGI IMG/M metagenome (GOLD analysis project Ga0209636, IMG submission 187464) | Marine sediment microbial communities from White Oak River estuary, North Carolina - WOR-1-52-54 (SPAdes) (version 2) | ecosystem: Environmental > Aquatic > Marine > Intertidal zone >...
CACCAACGATAACAGACCACAAAGGACTAACACTCCTCCATTAAGCGTCAAAAATAGAGCCACCCTCCTCCGGGTGGCTCCTTTACTAAAAACAAAACCGGTGTTTCCTTACAACACGACTTACAACGCCGATTTTGACTCAAAAAGATAGGGCAGGCAGGTCCTCATTTCTCCAAATCTCACTTTGTCAGTTAGGACGCTCCACCCGTATCCATTTGTCAAATTTCATCGGCAGGCAGTATGGCAAAAACGACTTCTGAACTTTCCTGCATCAACCGTTTTGCAGCTCTTTTTAAGTTTCTTTGTAATCACTACGATATAGTATCTGCTCCTATTTGTCAACAACTTTTTCAATTTTTTTTCAAATATTTTTGCCGACGATTCATAAGTGTTTACAATACAAAAGCCTGCGCAAACTTCAATGTCATTCTGAGCACAATGAAGAATCTCCATAAATAATCATTTATCATTTATCCTTAATCATTTATATGGTTAGCCCCCAAGCCTGCTTGGGGGTTGTCATTCCTGCGCAGGCACCGAATCCAAATTGTTAGCCCCCCAAATTTATTTGGGGGGTCATCCTTTGAATTTTTAATTTTTCTATGACTGCCCTGCCTGTCCTGAGCAAGGTCGAAGGATTTATTTGGGGGTTGTCATTCCCGCGAAGCTTGCCCCTGTTGTTATCGTTGGGCTTGCCCCTACCTAATTGAGCGGACAGGAATCCATAAAAAATGTCATTGCGAGGAGGCCGAAGGCCGACGCGGCAATCTCAAACAATAATCAATTATCACTCATCCTTAATCATTTATACGGCCTGCCTTCGACTCCGATCGGGGGTTCACTTTCTAACTGGGCTGTGTTTCTCTTAAAAAACGCCGACTTTGCCATCCTCAACCGGCTAAATACTATCTGCTCGCTTAAGGCTTGTTCTCTGGTCGGGATTATTTATTTAACCACAACCTGTGCGGTTCAATCTTGTCGTGGCTGAGTAGAGCGCCCGACCAAAAGATTGTATTTTTTTTTTGATCGGGCGCATTGATTGCACAACGTTTAATTATCGTTGACCGCATTTAGGTTGCAGTTTTTGTCTAAGTGCACCTTCAATTCTGATCCGGTCGTCCTTTGTATACTCTTGACTCGGCATTCGGTAGATACATACCCAAATGTTTTGGCAATTTCGGCTCCAACAACTTTTTCTTTCGTGCGAGTCGATTCTGGAAGCAACTGAGCCGCTTTGTCCAACATCAAGAACTGTCCAACTGCCATTTGGAGAGACGCAGATAATAACATAAATAGCAGCTGAATTACTGAAATCTGCATCAGACAAAGGAACGCAGACAAAAGGATGACCTCCTATATTCAAATTAACCGATCTGGAATTCATTTTTCCTTCCTTAAAAAACATAAAATCCATTAAATATTTTCATTGAAGTGTTGACAGAACGGAGCGAGAAATGCTAATCTTCCCTATATCTATCAATACTATGTTGGTGGCTGTCGGCAAAACTTATCTTTTTGTCGTCAGCCTTTTTAACATTAAAAGGGGGCGATTTATTTCTTTTCATTATGAAATCTCCTTAGCAATTTAGAATAATACATTAACAGAGAGCCACCAGCAAAGGCAATAGACCGTTGCTGGTGGCTTCATAGCGCGCGTGTATTTGTTTAATCCATGAGTACTCTCAAATTTGTTGACATATAGCCTCGTATGTCCTCAAACAAAATAACGTTCTCATCGCTTCTGCTTTTTAATTCGGCGCTTGCCATAGAGTAAATTAGAAAGTCGATCGCTGTGATAAATGTTTTATCTGATCTCTTAGAGATGAGTATTTTTTCGTAAAATGGGTGGTCAACATTCCATCTTATTACGACTTTAGAGCCTTCCATGAACGGATAGAAAAGCGGCCCGATTCTATCCATTTTGGACTCCTCGAACCGGCAAATTCGTCTCAGTTTTTCTTGTGGTTTTTCTTTTCGATCCCGTTCACTTGGCTTAGGTTTGAGTTGTTTGGTCTTTTCTTTTTCTACTTTTTCAGGCGCCGGTTTGATCAGGAGTTTAGATTTCTTGGAGATCAGTTTTTCAGGTTCGTCATGAGAGAGCTCTTTTTCTGCTTTAGGCCTTTGTTCATCTGCTATACTCCGTAAATGAGCTATTTGGCTGCGAGTTATCTCTTTAATCTTATCTCTCAGCCCCTGTGACATGGAAATACTTCTCTTGGTAAAGTGTACACCCATCAATTCATCTACGGTACCGGAGAAGCAAATCTCTGATCTGAATCTATTGAGGTGAGGGTCTTGGCTGTACACCCCCAGTGTCTGAGCAGCGAATAGTTCTCTTTCGTTCCTCATTACGTAAAAACCTTGATTGCGAAGGTTTATCCCCTTACCTTCGTTCCCCGGTCCCCCAAAGTCTGGCAGCAAGACCATACGTATCCTTATGCTGTCTTCTATCGTCCCATTTGGCGTTTCAAACTTTATGGGATAAACCTCATCACTATATACATACGTATCCGGCTCCGACAGCATCAGGGGGTCTACCATAGTGACTAAATCCCCGTTTACATAAAAATTCTTTCCAGCTTCTATGAATCGCCTGAAAATCCGCCCAATTTCTTTCTTCAGAATGTTTGCAAAAATTGTCTGGTTCCTATTCTGGATTCTGTCGCTGTTACTGAAGATTACAACTGTTCCAGAAGGTGAGCCTTTAGTCAAGTCTTGGAAAAGTTTTGCGCTTTCACCATCTGCTTTGCCAATATAGCTTTTGAACTCATTGAGTTTTTTTATCCATTCTAAGTCGTTTATGCCTAATCTCAGTTCTGTATTTTCCTTTTTGGTTATTACTGTTGTCTTTTGGCTCATTGACAAACCGGCGGTGCACAGGCCCATGCCAAACCGACCTAAGTCGGAATAGATGTTTTTTTCTTCTTCCGAACCAAGTTTCAAGGCCTCCGTTAGAGTTTTCTCATTCATTCCAATACCGTCATCTATTACTTTTATGACAAAATCTTTTTTCTCTTGGTGAATTTCAATCCAAATGTTTTTTGCATTTGCGTCTATGGAGTTATCAACTATGTCAGCAATCGCGTTATAATTATCGTAGCCAGTATGCCTGAGAGAGTCCATTAGTTTGGCAGGATTGGGAAGTGTAGCTTTGTTTGGTTTAAAATAAACCATTTTAATCTCCTTATATTCTTATTCTCGATATCAAAAGATACCAAGAAAGATGATATTATTGTGATTAGTATACTATGTCTGAAGGATTTTTTAGGGTGGTTAAGGTGGCTTGAAAACTTCCATGGCATTCTCCTTTCTTCTCGATGTCAAATGGCATCAAGACAGGAAATAAAGCATTAAAATCATTTAGGTCTCGATGTAACACACACCAAGACTTTCGTATTAATACCATAGATATTCTTCTTGTCAAACTTTTTTTGATTTTTTTAAAAATTTTTTCCAAACTGAGACTAAAAAACAACTGTCACAAATCAATCTACCACCAAACTGCCAAAACAAAGCTTTCTGTTGAGATATCAAAAATCTAAGCTAAACGCAATTTCCAAACATAAAAGTTCATTAAACACTACTTTCTCTCAGTTAAGTTTAACACTCTATAAAAGTAGAAGCCTTTGCAAAACAAGGGCTTACGAAAAATTTTGAATTTTATGCATTCTTAGTAAAAGTAGGTTAAGATGTGCAACTTGCTTGCACACGCAGAACCATTAAATAGATCCATTAGAAAAGTAAGAAGCCTTTGACGAACCGTTAGTCAAGGATTCGGGCAATTTTTTTTCTAAAAAAGTTCGATTTTCATCCTTCGACTTGGAGTTTCCTCGCTCAGGACTTATAACCTTAGATTGAATAAACACTTATGTTTAAAAATGGACGATAAAGAATTTTGCCAATAATGTTATATAATTGTTGAACTTTTTAAGCAAGTTTGGTATAATATAAACGACAATTGAGAAGTTAGAATGTAAAATTGAGCAGTTAGAGATCAGGAGTCAGCAGCTAATTACCATTAACCAATTACCATTAACCAATTACCATTAACCAATTACCATTTACCAATTACCATTAACCAATTACCATTTACCAACAATCAAGCGGAGAACCGCCTGTCCTGAGCGCAGTCGAAGGGCAAGTCTTTGTATCAGCAGATACACAAAAAAGCATTATTTTGTTAAAAAAAGCCAGTTTTTCAAATATTTTGGTGTATTAATGGCTAAAAAACACTTATTTAGCTGGCTTCTGAAAAAGGCCATTTTGATGGCCTTGTGGACGAAGGCAAGTCTCTGCGGCAAAAGCTCGCTTTCAGAACAGAGTTTGACGAGAACACCAAGCCGGCTAATATCTCTGTGCTCTCTGTGGCTATATTCTTCGTGTTCTTCGTGTCTTCGTGGTGAAAAAATCTGTGAAATCAGTGTTAATCCGCGATTAATAAACGACTTACGACTACGAAAGATTACGTACGAAATTATAAGCAAAATATGCAAAACAAAGCCAATTTTCCGGATACTCAAATGAACGTAAGTAATGAATTAACAATGAATTATGAACAAATGGACACTTGGTCAAGTGGGAAAAACAAACCCAATTCAAACCCAATACAAAGCCAATACAAACCCAATTCAAAGCCAATACAAACCCAATTCAAAGCCAATACAAACCCAATTCAAACCCAATTCCGGAGGCAAAAAATGCTGCTTAGTTTGACGACTCCATATTATAATGGCAAAAACAGTACAATTGAACTGCTCCAGAGGTGCAATATAGATATGAGTGCTGCTTGCAATCGACGCCCAATCCTCGTTTTAGGGATTGGTAATATTCTGCTCCGTGACGAAGGCGTTGGCGTTCGTGTGATAGAGCAGATGCAAAAAATGCACCTGCCTGAAGATGTGGAACTGATTGACGGCGGAACGGCCGGCGCCGATTTGTTGGACGTGCTGGCTGAGAGGAAGAAGGTTATTGTTATCGATGCGGTCCAGGCTGATTGCAAGCCGGGGACTGTGCTTCGATTCACCGCCGAAGACCTGACCCGGCCTGACAGGGCGGGTATATCGCTGCACGAGCTCGGACTGGGCGAAGCCCTTACAATGGCCAGACAGCTTGGATGTGCGCCCGAGGATGTGGTAATTTTCGGTATTAAATCCAGGGATATTAGCTGTGGTTTGGAGCTTTCGGAGGAAATTAAGGCATCGGTGCCTAAGGTTGTAGAATTAGTTTTAGCGGAAATTGCAAATGCCAGGAGGCGTCCCTTTGGGGAGTGAATATGCCGGACAGAATACCAGCGCTTTGGCCAGTAAAATATATAAAATGGAGCCAATGGGATTCGAACCCACGACCTCTTGCATGCCATGCAAGCGCTCTCCCAACTGAGCTATGGCCCCGAAGTAAAACAATATTATCACAGAAATCCGGCTTTGGCAAATAAATTTTTCTGCTTCCAAACATCACAGTACCGGACCCGTTCATAACGGCAATTGCCTTTTTCACACCGTCAAATTACAATATTTGCCAAGAACTGCTGGTGCAAACAGCACGTATTAGAGACGGCTGCAAAAAAACATAGAAGATTAAGAGTTTTGATTAAAAGACAGAAAATATCCATAACCGGGCGTGTTCAAGGCGTTGGCTTTCGGCCGGCTGTATACCGGCTGGCCTGTCAGTTGGAGCTTTCCGGCGTTGTCTATAATGATACAAAGGGTGTAACAGTCGAATTACAGGGCGAAGACGAAAAAATAGATAATTTTTTAGTTCGTCTGCAATCCGAAGCTGACAGGCCTCCGCTGGCAGAAATAAAATCCTGTAAAACAGTCGATATAGCTGTAATCGAGTCCGAGGATGAATTCGTCATCGAGAAAAGCGATTCACAGGGTTCGGCCCTGTCACAGGTAACCGCTGATATCGCCACCTGCCGGGATTGCCTTTCGGAGATGGCAGAGAAAAAAGATTTTCGCTGCGGCTACCCGTTTATAAACTGCACTAATTGCGGGCCGAGATATTCGATAATAAAAACCATTCCTTACGACAGGCCCAACACCACGATGTCAGAGTTCGAGATGTGCGATAAATGCGCTGCCCAATACACGGATGTAACCGACCGGCGTTTTCACGCACAGCCTGTTGCCTGCGGCGCATGTGGGCCGAAGATATGGCTCACAGACAGCGAGGGAAAAACAATAACAACACAAACGAACAAAACCATCAACGAAACCGCGAGCTTACTTAGGTCTGGAAAGGTCGTCGCAATAAAAGGAATCGGCGGTTTCCACTTAGCTGTTGATGCGCTTAATAACGAGGCGGTGAAGAGATTAAGAGAACGAAAGAGACGAGACCATAAGCCCTTTGCTATGATGGCCGACTCAATCGAAACAATAAAAAAACATGCAACCGTGAGTGAATTAGCTCAGGAAGTCTTAAAGAGTCCACTAAGCCCAATTGTGTTACTGCCGAAGAGAAAAAACCCGGCTATAGCTCCATCGGTCGCTGAGGGCGTTAATACATTTGGCTTTATGTTATGTTACGCTCCGCTCCATTATTTGCTCTTTGCGCAAAACATAGAAGTTTTGGTAATGACCAGCGGTAATATTTCCGACGAGCCGTTGATTTGCAAAAATGGGCAGGCGCTCCAGAGACTGGCCTGTGTTGCCGATGCCTTTTTGATGCACGATAGAGAGATTTACCGGCAAGTTGATGATTCGATTGTGAATTTCATTGAGCAACAGCCGGTACTGCTGCGGCGGGCAAGGGGATATGTGCCGACGCCGATTTTGATTGAAGACAGTTGTCGTCAGGACATATTTGCCGCAGGCGGGGATTTGAAAAATACGTTCTGCTTTGGAAAACAAAATCAGCTTATATGCAGTGAACACATAGGCGACCTGGAAGATGCAGAGGTCTATCATCACTATATCAATTCAATCGAGCACCTGCGAAAACTTTTTGAGGTCGAGCCGAAAGTTGTAGCTTGCGACCTTCATCCGGGATATTTGTCCACGCAATATGCCCTTTCATTACCCGACTTAAAGACTATTCAGATTCAACATCACTGGGCCCACATTGCTTCTGTTCTGGCTGAACACGGCCTTGACGGACCGGTAATCGGCCTTGCTGCTGACGGCACCGGCTACGGTACAGATGGAACAATTTGGGGTTGTGAGTGCCTGATTGCGTCGTTGGATGGCTTCGAACGATATGGCCATTTGGCTTACTACACGCTGGCCGGTGCGGATGCGGCAAGTAAAGAGGCTGTAAGGTCTGTCATCGGACTCTTAAAGAAAACTTACGGGCGCGATTTTAAACTACAGAATTTTAGATGGCTGCTCGACCGAATCGAGACCGACGAAAATAAACAACAAATCATATTAGAGCAGATTGAAAAACGAATCAACGCCGTAGAAACTTCAAGTCTGGGCAGAGTCTTTGATGCAGTCGCCGCTATGCTTGGCCTGGGCAGCTACAATCATTTTGAAGCGCAACTGCCGATGGCTCTTGAAGCCATTGCAGCTGCAGATGTTGAGGATCGCTACGAAATTGAGATGTATTCGCCGCCGGGCAAACCCTGCTGGTTTGGCCTGGACAAAACCATAAAACAGCTTGTCAGTGACGTGCAGAACAAAGTCGATGCGGGAATAATCTCGGCAAAGTTTCATAACACTATTTCGGAAATTCTGCTCGGCTTCGCTATTGTCTACAGATCGGAGACGGACTTGAACACTGTCGCGCTTAGTGGCGGCGTATTTTGTAATCGGTATTTAACAAATCGTTTAATAAAGCAGTTGAAACAAAACGATTTTTCCGTATTATTTAACCGTGAAGTGCCGTCAAACGACGGCGGGATATCTTTGGGCCAGGCGGCAATTGCCGCAAGAACCGTGACCTGTGACCCGTCGCTCGTGGCTCGGGATTTTTGATATTTTCAGGAGTCACAAATGAATATTGAAGGTATTTTCAATGTATTAGGCCCTCTTTTTATTGGCGGCTTTATTGTACACTACGCTCATGTTCTATGGGAACGAAAGAGCAGTCAATTGCTAAAAAAACAAGAGTTTAAAGAAACCCGTTATAAATGCATAATAATACTCATGCTAAGATCATTAGATTTTGAAAAGAATATGCCAATGTTACCTTTGCATGGAAGAGAATGCATAAAAAAACAGAGAGGATTTAATGTATGAATTGAAAATAGAGTGGAATAATATGATACTCTATGCATCAGAAGAAGTACTTCAAAAAACATCTATTTTTATACAGAATCCATCGCAAGATAATTTCTATAAAGTCGCTTTGGCAATGAGAGAAGACCTCTGGGGAGGAAAGATTTCCCTTAAAGGATTCGAAAACTTTATATTAAAATAGAATATAAATGAAAGTAAAAGATTATAAGGATTTGAAGGTTTGGCAAAAGGGTATCGAAATAGTTGACAAAGTTTATGCATTAACAGCTAAATTCCCCAAAGAAGAATTGTACGGTCTGACACTTCAAATGAGGAAGGCTTCTGTGTCAATCCCATCAAATGTATCAGAGGGATTCGTAAGAGGCCATACTAATGAATATAGGCAATTTCTTCGCGTGTCGCTGGGATCATGTGCAGAATTGGACACCCAGTCGATTATCGCGAATCGAAGAAAGTACATAACAAAACAGGAACTGGATGATTTAGCGGAAGATTTAAATCACGAAAGTAGAATGCTTGTGAGTCTTATTAATAAACTCTGACCAGTCATTACGAGTCACGAGGCACGAGTAACGAGAGACTAATTATGTGTTTGGCGATACCGGCAAGGATAGTAGAGTTGGAGAAAGATAATGCGGTTGTCGATGCGATGGGCAACCGCTGGAGAGCCAAAACCACCCTGCTGCCGGAGGCCAAACTGGGGGATTTGGTATTGATACACGCCGGCTTCGCTATCTCGCTTGTTGACGAAGAAGAGGCAAAAGAAACCTGGCAGCTTCTTGCGGAAATCGCAGATTTCGATCAGACACAGAACAAACTTTCAGGATAGATTAAGTCTTATGCTCGAAAGAATCTACAAGGCACAGACTGTTATGGATACTGCCTGCAGGACTTTGGGTCGGCAGATTAATATAATGGAAGTCTGCGGCACGCACACCGTTTCTATTTTTCGCAACGGCATAAGGTCAACTTTGCCGAAGACGCTGAAACTTTTATCCGGCCCAGGCTGCCCGGTCTGCGTTACCGACCAGGGCTACATCGATATTGTTTTACAATTGGCCGACCGAGACGATTGTTTAATCGCCACTTATGGCGATATGATTCGTGTCCCCGGCAAAGGCGGCTCACTCGAAACAAAACGCACAAGAGCCAACGTCAAGGTTGTTCTAAGCAGCGAAGATGCACTGCAATTAGCGAAAGACAACCCCAATAAAACAGTTGTGTTCGTCGCGGTAGGTTTCGAAACCACTGCACCGGCTACGGCCGTGGTAGTAAAAGAAGCGGCTGAAAAGCACATCGACAATTTTTGTATCTTGAGCGGGCACAAGCTGGTCGTTCCCGCGATGAGAGCGCTCGTATCCGGAAAAAATCATAATATAGACGCCTTTCTTTGCCCCGGACACGTCAGTGTGATAATCGGTTATCGTGCTTTTGCCGAGATTGTTGAACATTTCTCTCGGCCGTGCGTGGTGGCCGGCTTTGAACCGTTGCAAATAATCGAAGGACTTGCCGAAATCTGTCGGCAATTGTCCGCCGGTAAAGCCGAATTAAAGTCGGTATATACCGCTGCCGTAACAGAGCAGGGTAATACCACCGCGCAGAAAATCATGGCCGAGTGCTTCGAAGAGGCGGACGGCCACTGGCGAGGACTGGGAAAGATAAAAAAAAGCACACTTAAACTAAGAGATAAATATAGTCGATTCGACGCCCTTAAACGATTCAACATAACTGAAACACCGGTTGAGGACACCAGCGGCTGTCGATGCGGCGAAGTGCTGTGTGGACTAATAGAGCCGCCGGAATGCGGCTTATTCAAAAAAAGCTGTACCACCAGAACACCTGTGGGTCCGTGCATGGTAAGCTCTGAAGGGGCCTGCGCAGCGTGGTTTAAGTATGGCCCTGAGAGAAAACACAAGCAATGAAAAAAGCCAAACATGACAGAATCTTACTTGCGCACGGCGGCGGGGGGCAGTTGACGGATGAATTAATCCGCCACCACATTCTGCCAAGCTTCAAGAACGACACTCTCGCTGAACTGGCCGACTCGGCAAAGTTAAACCTTGCTTCAAACTCTGTTTATTTTACAACGGACAGCTATGTCGTCAAACCGCTGTTTTTTAACGGCGGAGATATCGGGAAACTTGCCGTCTGCGGGACGGTAAATGACCTTGCTGTCGCCGGCTCAAAACCCGTGGCCCTTGCTTTGTCGCTGATAATCGAAGAAGGCTTTGAATTTGAATTGTTTGAAAAGATTTTAGCCAGCATCAGCCAGGCCGCCGGACAAAACAACGTCAACATTGTTGCCGGTGACATCAAAACCGTTGAAGCGGGTGCGGCTGATAAAATTTTCATAAATACGGCTGGGATTGGAGAAAAATTAGCCGGCGTGGATTTGGGCTTTGGGAAGATTGCCGTCGGTGATAAAATCATTATCAATGGCACGATTGGCGACCACGGCTTGACTATTATCTCACAGCGGGAAGGTATGAAATTTCAATCACGGTTGCAAAGCGACTGTGCCGGACTTGCCGAGCTGACCTGCCGACTGCTGGAAAGTACAGATGGCGTCAAGTTTATGCGGGACCCGACCCGCGGAGGATTAGCTGCAACACTGAACGAAATCTCAACGGCAACCACCCTGAGTATCGAAATTCGCGAGGCCGACATTCCGGTCAATCCGACTGTCCAGGCGGCAGCCGATATGCTCGGTTTTGACGTGGTAACAATTGCAAATGAAGGCAAATTTGTTGCAATCGTCTCGCCGGAATCAGCCGACGACTGTTTGAATATCTGCAAAAACCATCCGCTGGGCAAAGAATCAGGGATTATTGGCGAGATCGTACAAACCCGCGATGTGCCTATGGTGGAGATGATAACCAGAATCGGCGGCAGGAGAATTGTCCAGATGCCATACGGACGACAGCTTCCGAGGATATGCTGATGCACGAAACGATAGTGGCAGAAAGTCTGTTGGCGACAATCTCGGCTGAAGCTGAAAAACAAAATGCAAAACCTGTCAATGCCAGGATTAGCTGTGGAATGCTTAACGCCATCAATGATGAAGTACTTTGTTTTGCCTTCGAGGCCATTTCCAAAGGAACGCCGTGCGAAGGTATGAAATTACAAATAGAGCAAAAGCCGATGCAGGGGCGGTGCAAGAAATGTAACGAAAGCTTCGATATTGAACTTTCGAATCCGCGATGTCCGAAGTGCAATGACAAGGATTTTGAATTACTGCCCGATGCTCCCCTGCTTCTGGAGGAAATAGAATTTGTAACGGGGCAATGATATGTACAAGGTTAATATCGGCAAAAAAATCCTCAGTGCTAACGAAGAATATGCTCTCAAAAACAGTCAGTTTCTAACCGAGCAGAAAAAAGTATGCCTGAATATGATATCGTCTCCAGGTTCGGGCAAGACCACAATTCTGACAAGGACAATAAGCGAATTGAAGGACAAAATTAAAATTGGCGTGATTGAGGGTGATATTCAGACTGACTTAGATGCTGAGAGAATCAAAGAAACAAAGGCACCGGTTGTCCAGATAAACACTAATGGTGCGTGCCATTTATCAGCAGCTCAGATAAACGGTGCACTGGAAAAATTGCCCGTCGGCGATTTGGATTTGATTTTTATAGAGAACGTAGGCAATCTCGTTTGCCCATCGGCTTTTGAATTGGGAGAGACCGGTAAAATAGCTGTGCTCTCAGTTGCAGAGGGCGACGACAAGCCGGCCAAATACCCCGCCATTTTTGC
>Ga0209636_10006515_pt1 | contig 11936 bp, 6 predicted proteins | sample DeeMarSWOR152_54_FD_187464 | JGI IMG/M metagenome (GOLD analysis project Ga0209636, IMG submission 187464) | Marine sediment microbial communities from White Oak River estuary, North Carolina - WOR-1-52-54 (SPAdes) (version 2) | ecosystem: Environmental > Aquatic > Marine > Intertidal zone >...
GTCAACCGTGCCCTGGAAGTAACTGCCGCCGCCCGTAAAATTACCGTCATGAAATTTTGTTTGTGCATTGGCATACCCGATGGCGCAGTCGTTCGAGCGGCTCTGCAATTGACCGCCGGGCCCCTTACCGATCAGCTCTCCGTCCATCCACATTTCAAACTTGTCGTCTTCCTGGGCTGCGGTACCGTCTCTGACGACTATAGCAACGGCATACCATGCGCCGGAACTAACCGGGGCAGAGAAAAATGTACCTGTCCATTCCGGTGTATAATCGCTCAAGTTCCATCCTCCGGCATAGACCAGACTTTCGTGGACGTATATGGAGAGCCCTCGGGTGGTTCCGCCCTCATCATAGACGACCTGTTTCTCCGATTTAGTTACATCGGCACATTTGAATATTGCAATCACGGTATGATTCTGGTGAGTACTAAGGTTGATCATACTATCATCCGGGATATGAACGCCATCATCGACTCCATCGAACTGTAACGCCTTGCCCTTGAGGCCATCAACGACTTGTGGGCTTCCAATGAGATTGGCCGTATGGGTATTGGCTGAATCGTCTGGTACATCGCCAACGACATTCTCAAACAGATAGACATGACCATCAGTAACAGACGTCGGGTCGATTTGAGCCACGGCATTGCCGGCCAGTGCCAGCAGCAAGGTAAGACAAACTAAAAAAATCAATTTTTTACACATAATCATACCTCCTTAAAGAAAAATTAAATGATTATTGAATGCTTTGGCCACACACCAAAACACGCATTGTTTGTGACAAGTATCTACGAAAATTGTCGAATTTCGATTGCCAATTGACGATTGGATACGGAGATATCAAAATCGCTAATCGCTTGTGCTTGTCGCAAACAACTTAAAATAAAACGACCGAGGACAATTTTTACACTTATTAAATTCGATATTTGCCCAGGATAAGTTTTTTCGATATGTAACTACCTCCTTCCTTCAAAAAAACCAACATCGGCTGCTAATTGAAACGTACAAATGTCAGCCGCGAAAAAAAAAGTTCTTACTTGAAACTATGTATCTCACTCATTAAGCTTTCAGATAGGCTAATTCAGAGCAGGCTCTATAAAAAAAACACAAACTACATTATTCTTATTTATACAACATCAGCCACCTTCCCGTCAAGCAAAATCTCTTGATTATGTGGGATGTCCTTCATTTTCAGGCCGATCGAGTGTTTTGTTACAACTTCGTGCTGCCAGAAAAACTCGGTATTGTTATTGTACACAAATCGGTGTGGTAGCAATAACCGCAGCTCGTTCCAAGTCGTGGTGTCCTCGGAGATTCGGTTTACTGACGTAATTCTCATGAAAGACATCACCTCTCGCAAACTTCCTGACTAACGACTGAAATTCCAAAGGGTTTGTTTGCTTTAACGGTCGCGATGATGTATCATGGCGAATGATGACCTCGCCATCAAACATGGTCGTTGGCCATTGCCTATTCCGAGCAATGACGATGTTATATTCCATTGTCAAAAATCAGTGCAACGTTTCCTCGGCACAACCTGGGGCAAAAGGAGGTTCAAGAATGCGATGTCTCCGTGCCTGCCTGTTGTTAACTCTGTTCGTGTATCCCGCGGTTCGTGCCGAGTTTGTGCATCAAAGCTCGCGACAGATTCCGATTGTGCGCCGGGTCGATCTGGTCGTTGTGGGAGGCACCTTGGGTGCGGTTGCCGCGGCCACGGAAGCCGCCAAGGAAGGTGTAAGGGTATTGCTTGTTGGCTCTCGCCCATATCTTGGAGAAGACATCTGTGCGACGATGCGTCTCTGGCTCGACGAAGGAGAAACTCTCCATGGTGAGCTGACAAGGCAAATCTTCTCTGGTAAGCAGATCACCACGCCAATAAGTGTAAAGCAGACGCTTGAGGCGGTGCTACTCGACGCCGGAGCAGACTTTCTGCTCGGTTGTTATCCAACCGATATTCTGGCCGATGACGGTGGCGATCCTGCTGGAATCGTTATTGCCAATCGAGCTGGACGGCAAGCGGTTGTAGGTAAGGTCATCATCGACGCTACAGACCGTGCCATTGTCGCCGGGCTGGCCGGTGCCAAGCGACGGCCTTGGGTATCTGGTAACCGACGCTGCAACCGAGTTGTTCTTGGGGGCAAGGTAACCCGCGGAGTGCTTCCAGCCCGAGAGATACCGGCTGGGGTTAGGGCCGAGGGCCAGGAACTCTTCTATTACGAGTACACACTTGATCTGGATCTCGGTGATGGGAGCTTTGCCGCCCTGGCAGAAGCCGAGCAAGAAGCGCGGGACGTCACATATCGCGAGGGTCAGCTCAGGTCGGCCGAACGACTGTTCTTTGTTCCGTCCGACTCGATCGTTGGAGAAGCAACACCGGCCGGATGGCGCGTTGGGACCCAGCCTCCTCTACAGCGTTTTAGGGCAGAAGGCTGTTCTCGACTTTATGTACTCAGTGGATCAGCCGATATTCCACGTGACCAGGTACAAGCTTGTCTGCGTCCAGACAGGTTGGAGAGAATCGGACGCATGGTCGGCAGAGCAGCTGCACAACAAGCACAGAAGACGGGTGCTCCGGTCAATGTGTCCGTAAAGGCTGGTTCTGCGCCGCCCACCCGTCACGGAGATGTCCGCGAAGTGTTACGCGGGCTGCGACCCACTGATCGTAAGACGAAAGCAGTTTCTTCAAGCGCTTGTGGCGTGCCCGTCCTAGCAGACGTCGATGTCGCTGTCATCGGGGGCGGAACCTCCGGCGCATGTGCCGCCATCGGGGTCGCAAGGTACGGGGTCGATGTTCTGGTTGTCGAGTACCAGGAAGGACTCGGGGGTGTAGGAACCATGGGACTGATTGGGCGGCCATATCATGGCCGACTGCTTGGTTTCACCAGAGAGGTTCCCTTCTGCGACAAGAAGCATAACACGGAATACAAAATGGAATGGTATCGCAACGAGATCCGAAATGCCGGCGGAAGGATCTGGCTGGGTGCGCTCGGCTGTGGAGCGTTTGTTGACGGAAATGTTGTTAAGGGTGTACTGGTCGCTACACTCATGGGGCGCGGAGCGATATTAGCTGATGTGGTTATCGATGCAACGGGCAACGCCGATATTGCGGTGGCCGCAGGCGCCGACTCTATGTTCGGTGGCGATGAAACAGACATCGCTCTGCAGGGAACCGGTTTGCCGATGCGCAGCCCCGGGGCGACCTATGTCAACACGGACTACCTGTTGGTGGATGAATCGGACGTTCTCGATGTCTGGCGGGCCTTCGTCGGTGTGCGCATGACCAGTTCAGCGGCTTCGTATGATATGGGCACCTTGATCCAAAATCGTGAGCATCGGCGCGTGGTTGGCGATCACGTGCTCTCTTATGTGGATCAAATCGCCGGTCGCACGTACCCGGATTCGATCGTGCTTTCAGGGAGCGACTACGACTCGCACTGTTACCCGAGTGAACCCTACTTTTCTCTGATCCCACACACGGACCAGACCCGGAAGGCAAATCATCCGGCACCCGGCGGAACATGTTATACGCCATATCGCTGTCTGTTACCGCGAGGATTAGATGGCATTCTCGTTACTGGTTTAGGTATGAGCATGCATCGAGATGCTACGGCAATGGTCCGTATGCAACTGGACATACATAACCAGGGCTACGCAGCAGGGGTGGCGGCTGCCATGGCAGTCAGGGGCGAATGTCGGCCAAGGCGAATTGACGTCAAGGCGTTGCAGAAGCATCTCGTCGAAATTGGCAATTTGCCCAAAGACGTGCTAACGCACAGGGACTCTTTTCCGCTGCCCGATAGACTTGTCCGTGCGGCCGTCCAGGAGTATGGCGACAAGACCCAGTCGCGCAACGCGAGGTGTAAAGCGCTGGCCATCATCCTCTCTCACGCTGACAAAGCGCGGTCCCCATTGAAGAACGCATTTACCTCCGCCACAGGCGAAGCTAGGATAGCCTATGCGAAACTCCTGGGTTTTATGGGAGAGCGGGAAGTCGTGTCAACACTTATCGCGAAGCTAAAAGAGATTGATCAGTGGGATGCGAAGATCTATCAAGGTTCTATGGCTGAATATGCACATTTGCCGACCCCGCTCGACGCGCTGGTCCTCGCACTCGGCAGCACCCGCGATCGGCGTGCGTTGCCCGTTCTTCTGGAGAAGCTGGACACACTTGATCCCAACGTAACGCTCTCACACCACCGTTCATTGGCACTGGCGATTGAACAGATTGCAGACCCCGCCGCGGCAGAGCATCTGGCTCGCCTTCTGAACAAACCTGGAATGCGAGGCCATGTTATGATGGGGCTTGAGCCCCTCACCAACCATCCGCAGGAGAAGCGTCGCCGCCTGGCGTCCTTGCGAGAGATTGTGCTGGCCCGCGCACTCTACCGGTGTGGCGATTGGAAGGGGCTCGGAGGGGAAATCCTCAAAGAATATCGGCAAGACATACGAGGCTTATTTGCGCGGCATGCCAGCGCTGTGCTCTCCGCGAGAGATTGACTTAGCTCAGGCATGGCAATGGCGGCGGAGTGAATAGGAATAGGCCGAATTGCCAGAGGCTTGTTATCCGTTGCAGACCAATCTGACTGACATCGAACCGGGACTCTCTGCTAACGATATATCTGACTAAGAAAAGGCAAATGGCTCTTTCGGATCGAAAGGGATGAACCGGTTTTTGGGGTCCGATCCGGCACCAGCGGGCAGATCGGCTCAAGACATATATATTTGTGTGCTTCTGTAACCGGTCTGTTATATTGGAAGATTATATGTTGGGTATTTGATGTTGCGTATGTTGCCCAATAATGTTAAAATACTCCTGAACGGTTGCAGAAAGACATATTTTGCAGCAGGTAAAGGAGGTGAAACATATTTAAGCGAGACGCTTTTACGCTCATCGAGCTATTAGTTGTCATTGCGATCATTGCCCTGCTGATGGCGATCCTGTTGTCATCACTCAGACGGGCACGGGAACAGGCCAAAGCCTCGGTGTGCCAGTCAAATCTGCATCAATGGAGCCTGGTTTTCTCCATGTATGACAACGATTACGAGGGTCGGTTCTGCCACGGGTGCAGCAGTTATAATACCAATGACAAGAGGCACTGGGCAACAGCGCTGCGTCACTACTACCACCACGATCGGCAGATCACGCTGTGTCCGTTGGCCACGAAGCCCTACGACGAAGGCGGTGCAGTTCCGTATGGGGCCTATCGCGGACCGGACGATGTTCTGCTCAGCTATGGTCTCAACGGTTGGGTCTACAATGCAAGGGAGTCTGATGAAGCATTCGCCCGCCCGGTCGAGAACTTCTGGCGAGAACTCAACATCAAGGGCGCGGGAAATATACCGCTCTTCCTTGATTGCCTTCATGCCGAGGGTCGTCCTTTCGAAAACGACGAGCCCCCGGCGTTCGATGGGGAGATGGTTGCCTTCAACATAAGTTCGAACATGCTGCGATTTTGCTTGAACAGGCACCACGGCGCTGTGAACTGCCTGTTCATGGACGCGTCGATTTCGAAGGTCGGACTCAAGCGTCTATGGCACCTGAAATGGCACCGGAATTTCAACACGAATGGCCCGTGGACCAAGGCTGGTGAGGTCGCCGCCGAAGACTGGCCGGAATGGATGAGAGGACTCAAAGACTAACTATTAGCAGAACAACAACCGTATGAAAGAGCTGGAGTTCGAAAGGAGGTGATCAGATTACTTGACAAGACGTTGCTGTGTATGTTTGGCCTCAAGTTGTCCGAAATCTAAATCTAAGAGGAGGATTTATTATGTTTACGAGAGTGACATTTTCTATTTCGTTTGTTCTGGCGCTGGGTCTTGGCGCGGGCGTCGGCAATGCAGGTTCACTGGTGGGATACTGGTCTTTTGATGAAGGCCAGGGTACGGTCGTCCATGATCAAAGCGGCAGTGGAAATGACGGCACTATCAATGGTGCTCCATTGTGGATCGAAGGGCCCTTTGGAAAGGCGTTGCAGCTCAATGGTATAAGTGATTATGTCGATTGCGGTAATGCTGAAAGCCTCAATATTACCGACAAACTGACAGTGTCAGCATGGGTGAAGACAGTCGATGCTGGAGAGCCTGCTGAAGGGCAGCTGGGAGGCCAGAACCATTATGTATCAAAGGACAATAGCTATCAGTTCAAGCACAGAACCAATCTGTTAATATTCGCCATTTGGGACGGTGGCCCATACGCAACACGCATATCGATAGACAACTCATTTAACGGTGAATGGCACCATGTAGTTGGCACTTATGACGGCAGTGTGCTCAAAACATATGTGGATGGGAAACTGGAAGGTGAGGCATCACATGTAGGAAGCATAGATCTCAATGGGCGTAATGTAAATATAGGGAAGAATCCCGCCCAAAACGATCAGAACTTTGAAGGTGCAATCGATGAAGTCATGATTTATGCTCGTGATCTTTCCGAATTACATGTGCAGGATCTGTTCATGGGCAATACCTCCTTGTTTCTCAAAGCACAGAATCCACAACCTGAAGACGGCGCCAAGGGGGTTTCGTTCCTGCTGCTGAACTGGGTTGCGGGGGAAGATGCCGTCTCACACGCTGTTTACCTTGGAACGGACCCGAATCTTACCCAGGCCGATTTTCAGGTACAAACGGACTCGGAGTTTTACTGGCATACAGAAGATATCATTCCCGGCCAAACTTACTACTGGAGAATCGATGAAATCCAGGCAGATGGGACAGCGATTGCCGGCAATGTGTGGAGTTTCACTGCCGCCATGTTCGAAGCCTATGATCCCAGACCTCATGACGGAGCAAAATGGGTTGATCCAAATGACGTGGAACTTTCCTGGGAGGTTGGTATAGACGCTGCAACGCACGATATTTACTTTAGCACCGACAAAGCGGCCGTCGAAGCCGGCGATTCAAGTGTATTCATTGGCAATACAGTGCGGAATACACATGCACCTGGTACGCTCGACAAAGAAACCGCCTATTACTGGCGCATCGACGAGCATACCACGACGCAGGCTTTGAACAAGGGCAAAATCTGGACATTTACCACTTCAGGCGGACCGAGTGACGGTGTCAAAGCTGAATACTTCAACAATCCGGATCTAAGCGGCCAGCCCACAGTGGTCCGCACCGAATCCGAGATCGACTTCCTATGGCCTGATGGTGATGTTGAAGGTCTGAACTCACCAGCCGAGGGAATCCCAACGAACGAGTACTCCGCCAGGTGGTCCGCGGAGCTTCATGTGACCTACAGCGGGGCATATCGCTTCATCATAAATGTGAACAACAGTGGAAAACTGTGGCTGGATGACAGGTTGTTGATTGACAGATGGCCAAACGATGGAGGCATACCGGAATACACGACCAAGGGCATTGAACTCGTTGCAGGAAGAAGCTATTCTCTCGTGATGGAATGGAATAAATACAATTCTGGTGCGTTAGCCAAACTCGAATGGATAGACACATTTGGCGATAGGACGGTCATCCCATCGGGTCATCTTCAATTGCCCTTAAGAGCCAACAGGCCCAAACCAGGCACAGGACAAATCGATGTTACTCACACTGCAGTTCTCAACTGGAGTCCCGGGTACAAAGCCGCTCGGCATGATGTCTATTTCGGCGCCGATGCAGAAGCCGTGGCAAACGCCGATACAAGCTCACCCGAATACATAGGCAGCAGGGATCTTGGTTCGGAAAGCTATGAACCCGGAGAACTCCAGTGGAATACCATGTATTACTGGCGTGTTGATGAGGTCAATAACCTCGACTCTGGCAGTCCGTGGGTCGGCTACCTCTGGAGTTTTACCACGGGTGACTTCCTTGTCGTGGACGACTTTGAGGGCTACGACGCTCGCAACAGTCAGATATGGTGGGCGTGGAAAGACGGACTTGGCTATGCTGCGCATGATGATGAACCGGCCTACCTAGGTAACGGGACCGGCTCGGAGGTGGGTGATGAAACCACCTCTTCATTCACCGAGGAGAGGATTGTCCACGGAGGCAATCAGTCGATGCCGCTGGTCTATGACAACAACAAGCAGGGCTTCAAGAAATATTCGGAAGCAGAACTGACATTAACCGCTCCACGAGACTGGACCAAGAGCGGCGTTGGAGAATTGTCTTTGTGGTTCAGAGGCGATGTGGCCAATGCCGCCGAGCCTATGTACGTGGCGGTGACCGACATGTCGGGAGCCGCGGCAGTGGAGTACCATGATAATCCCGATGCGACACAAGCAGGCACATGGCAGGAGTGGGTGATTCCGCTGCAGACGTTTGCCGATCAGGGTATTGATCTGACCGATGTGGATAAGTTCGCGATTGGCCTGGGCACCAGAGGCAACACAACAGTCCCGGGCGGTGCGGGCAAGATGTATTTCGACGACATTCGGTTGTATCGGCCGAGGACTGCTCCCTGACGCTCGACACCGCTTTGAGATCAAAATTCAGGGTAAATACGTATATTCAGCAAAAGGCCCCTGCTGTGAGCAGCACTGAAAACTGCCTTAAAGGAAGGTGGGAAGTTAGTACTTTCAGGACCAGTCCACCAGCCGCTCAGAGCACAACGAGCCATGCACGAAGTACCCCCAAATGACCCCATTTCGTGAGTCGATGGCTACAACCAATATACAACCGTACAACCCTTTATCTGCTAATTTCCCAAAAATATCCATCTCATTAGTGCCTTAATAGCAGTGGTTTATTAAAAAGTGAAAATTTGGCACTGGATTCAATGTACGTTGGCTGACATGTCGCAGCAGGATGCCTCAAAAAAAATTTGTGGCAACAGAGATTTTAGTATTTGACTTTGAGCTCTTCATAGGTGGCCGATTTTAAAACGATGTCTGTTAAATATAGTTTTGACCCAAAATTTGTGCACTGGATCAAAAAAATAATCAATCTCCAATAGACAATTAGAAAGAGGCCTAAACCGAATTGGTATAGGCCCCGAGTTAATACAAATCTGCAATATCAACAAGACTATCTTAACTTTTCAGTAAACATTCTTACTGTGCCGGTGGATGTAGACGAATATCATCGAAGTACATCATTCCCGAACCGCCAGCGACCGGATTTACTCTGTTGCCAAGACCAAGAGTAATCGAATTGACATTGGCAAGGTTCACACCCTGGTCTGCAAACGCCTGCAGGTCGGTAGTCCATTGTGTCCAGGTAGTTACCTGTGCTGCGTCAGGATTATCATTAGTAACGATCGCATTGCCGTTGAGAGCAACATATAAAGTCTCAGCGGCGTTAGTCGAACCACCCCTGAACCAAATCGTCAGCGTGTCGACACCTTTCTCGGTCCAGTCACGCGGATAAGTCAATGTCAAAGTCGCCTCAGAGTAACCAACACTATTGTCGTAGAAAAACGGCATCGACTGGTTGCCGCTGTGAACGATAGTTTGCTCGGCAAATGGAGGATTATCGTAGCCAACTAAAGAGCCGTTTGTCGGGTCGTCGTATCCGTCCAGCCACGCATTAAATATCCTGTTGCTATCGGAGTCATCAGGGTCAAGGTCATTGTAAGATTCGAAATCATCCACGATAAGGAAGTTGGCTGTCGTAAAGCTCCAGAGGATGCCCGGCCACGGACTCTCTGGATTGGCGTCATTGACCTCGTCAACACGCCAGTAGTAGGTGGTATCCCACAGAAGTTTTCCTGGGTCATAGCTCTCGGCACCAAGGTCCATTGTGCCTTTGTATTCTGGTGAACCTGTGTCGGCATTTTTCACGGCATCTTTATCTGTGCCGACGTATATCTGATGCGAAGCAGCAAAGACACTCGGCGACCAGGTAATAATCTGTGTCTGCTTTACATCCACAGCGCCATTAGCCGGGTTCGGGTTCCCGACGGCGCCCTCAGTAGTAAAGCTCCAGATGTCGCCTTTATACGTGTCGATGGCGTCAAACTCATCAACCCGCCAGTAATAAGTCTTGGCAAATTTAAGTGTGCCGGGAGTATAGGTCGTATCTCCCTGAGGGAAACCTCCAGTGGCGCTGTTCACATCGTTAAAATTATCGCCAAAGTACACAGTGTGCAATTTAGAACCGAAACCTGCCGTCCAGCTAAGCTTCGCATCCGGGTCTACCTGCTCAGCACTATCAGCCGGGTCAGGTGCATAGGCGGTCTTGGGTGGTACCGAAAAGCTCCAGACGTCGCCTTTCCAGGGACTGTTCGGCTCGGTGTCATTGACCTCATCGATTCGCCAGTAATATGTTGTGCCCGGAACAAGGCCATCCGGATAAGGAAATCCGGGAAAACCAACAATATAATTCGCCGAGGCTTGATTGCCTCGGAATGTATCGCCGGTGCCGTCATTTACATCATCAAAATTATCGCCGAAGTACACATCGTGCGAGAGAGCAAAATCTCCCACCCGCCAGACAAGACTCACCCACGTATCAGGATGTAGGGCGCCATCCTCTGGGTTGGGTCTCGAGGGAAATGGATATCCTTCTCCACCACTGAGCATAACGGTTTGAATCTCCTCTTCTGTCAGGGCATGGTTGTAAATCCGCACATCATCAATCAAGGCATCAAGAAATTCAGTCACACTTTTGGCACCGCCGAACCACACATCGCCGGCGCCGGTGGCCGCAATTGTTACGCCGGTGTCTTCATCGATAACGGCACCATCTACGTACAATGTTTGAGTGTTCCTATCTGCATCGTAAACACCGGCCAAGTGGAGCCATCCAGTCATCACTGAGCCCGTATCCATGCGGACATTGGTGCCGCCGTCACCGCCGTCAAAATGCCATTGATTGCCGGGAGTAACCCATAGGCCATACCAAGAACCCAGATCTCTACTCTTGTTGACAATGCCGGCCCAGCTTCCCGGTAAGGTCCGTATGTTCAGCCAGACTGCAATCGTAAAACTATCCGTTGGTTCAAAAACCAGCTCATCCGAGTGTGGTATCTCTACTCTGCCATCAGTGCCGTCCACACTGAGCACTCTGCCTCTTTCGGGGTCGTCCGTGAACTGTGCGCCGCCAACCAGAGTGCCATTGTGACCACCGAAGATGTCTTTGGCGTCAACGTCCAGCGGCCAATGTGCTACCAGATCTGCGGAGGCGTTACCGGCCACACCCAGCACCAAAACAAAATAAACCAAATAAATCATCTTTCTACACATAATAATCCTCCTTCAAAAAGAGCAATAACAATTATGACTTATGCTTTGGTCGCACACCAAAACTCTCGTTCCCGCAGAGGCGGGATATGAATTGTCGGTTGAAATGTGAAAATCTCCATTTGCGAAGCACAAAGTTGCCGTTACAACTAACTCTGTGTTTTGCGTAATAACTCCTCCTTTGTCGAAAAATTACAAGAATTGCGCACGCTGGAGAAACTCAAAGCCACGGATGCCCAACTGCACGAGCACAAGCTTCACCCAGCCCCTGCGGCAGGGGCGGGGTTCACTATTTTTATCTATACCAAATTATCTACTTTCACGTCAAGGAAAATCCCTTGATAATACACTGGTAAGCACACTTCTTACGGTCCTTAAACGTACAACTACTACTCCTTGTGTCATCATACACAGCCAGTACGCTTATAATTGAATCTTTCCCAGAAAAACCTTAAAAACCTTGAAGTTTGAGTACTTTCTCCTTGACCCAAAGGCGGCTTTGTACATATCATTGAAATAGCAAGTCTTGCAAATGCTCATTTTTAGAGGCACTGTTACCCTTTGGGAATATGTCCTGCTCAGGATGCCACAGCGCAAGTGCGGGAACTTGTCTTTTTGAGAGTGACTCTTTGTAGCGTAACGCTCTCGAACGCTTGTTCTCAAAGCGGCAACCGAAGGAGAAAGTCGTGAAGATCCGAAAAGGATTTACATTGATAGAACTACTGGTGGTTATTGCTATCATTGCGCTTTTAATGGCTATACTAATGCCGGCGCTTCAGCGGGTGAAGGAGCAGGCGGGAAAAGCCGGCATTAGTA
>Ga0209636_10006516_pt1 | contig 11936 bp, 10 predicted proteins | sample DeeMarSWOR152_54_FD_187464 | JGI IMG/M metagenome (GOLD analysis project Ga0209636, IMG submission 187464) | Marine sediment microbial communities from White Oak River estuary, North Carolina - WOR-1-52-54 (SPAdes) (version 2) | ecosystem: Environmental > Aquatic > Marine > Intertidal zone >...
TGCTGGAACTTCGAGTACCCAGGTACAGTTGATGTGGTGATACCGATAGATGGGTTCCTGGCGTCGTGATTGGAGTAGAGCAACCGAAGTAAGGGCAGTAGCCTATTGATAGACCCAGCAGTGACCCCGAGGCAACCCGGGGTCACTGCTTTTTTGCCAGCCGCCTCGCGGGGAACAAGATTCCTCGCTTACGCTTGGGAACAGGCTCTGCAATCCCCCTCTCGTGTCGTTGCGAGGCACGACAGTGCCGAAGCAATCTTGGTTATGAAGGAGATTGCCGCGCCCCGACAAGTCGGGGCGCGCAATGACGAGAAGCGGGTGGGGACAAGCCCCGCCCCGACGAGCGGACAAAATTGTCGGAAAATCTGGAAAATCGGGGAAAACCCTTGACGAGGCTGGGCGACATGATATATAGTATCCGACAATTGCCTGAAAAGTGAAGGGTGGGCAATGCCAGTTAAGTTTGTCAAGTAGTCCTTAGGATTAAAGGAGACGTGGTCGAGCTAATCATAGTCTCTACACTGGTGACAGGAGGGGTATATGCCCTCCTGGCGACAGGCTTTTCTCTTATCTTTGGCAACGCTCGTGTTATTAACCTGGCTCATACGGCATTTTTCATGGTGGCAGCCTACGGCATGTGGTATCTTATGCGTGAACTTGGCCTGGGTATCATTGAATCAATCGCCATAACGGTGTCTGCCACTACCCTTCTAGGACTCCTAGCCTACTGGTTCCTTATTAACCGGATACGCGAGCATCATGCGGCGGTACTGCTGATGACCGTAGCCTTAGCCCTGGTTTTCCAGGAGATTTTCCTGGGGATTTTTGCCTCTCACTATCGAGCAATCCCCTTTCTTATCTCGGGATACTCGGAGATATTGGGAGTTAGAGTCCTTAACCAGCACTTGCTGTCACTGGGCATAGTGGCGGCGGTCATTATCATCGTGTGGCTGGTTTTAACAAAGACAAAACTGGGTATCGCCCTCAGGGCAACAGCGCAGGATGCTGAGATTGCCAACCTGATGGGGATAAGCGTACCCAGGACACTGCTGATAACCATGGGGATAGCCACAGCCTTGGCAGCGATTGCTGCCGTAGCGGTGGCACCGTTATGGGTAGTATATCCTTACATGTGGAATGCACCACTGGTGATGATTTTAGTAATTGTTGTCTTGGGGGGTCTGGGAAGTATCAAGGGAAGTATCATCGGGGCTTTCATTGTGGCATTTGTCGAGGTACTGGTTGCCACCCTGATGCCGTCCGGCGCTTACTTGAAGGTGATGTTTGCAATGCTGGTTATGATTATTGTACTTGTGGTGAGACCGGGAGGACTGTTTGGCATAGTCTTCGAAGAGGAGAGATTGTAAATTGTTGAGGCGTCTGGTCAAGGACTTTCGGTGGGGTTTGCTACCAGTCCCCGGGCGGGTTATTGCCCTTATTTTCTTTGTGGCTCTGTTCATTTTCCCGCTGATTGTGCCGACCACCTACTATGTGCGCGTTCTTACCTACGCCAATATATTCGTTATTTTTGCCGTTAGCTGGGACCTGTTATCCGGTTATACGGGGCAGGTAAACTTTGGGCATGCCTTGTTTTTCGGTGTAGGCGTCTATAGTGTGGCGATGCTAAATAAGTATTTCGGCTTGCAACCATGGGCGACGATACCAATCGGGGCTGTGGTAGCGGCATTGGTTGGAGTGGTGACATGCATTCCGGCTCTGAGGCTGAGAGGGCCTTATCTGTCGCTGCTTACGATGGCATTTCCTATCATGCTGGCGTACCTAGTCATGGCTTTTAAGGATGTTACCGGTGGGGAATTTGGCATAGGCGGGATTCCTCGTCTTGCCGGCACAGTGACAGGTGAATATTATATATGTTTGCTGGTGATGACTGCGTCGGTGTTCATAATGTATAAGCTCACTGATGCCAGGAGCAGCTTCGTCAGGACCGGTCTTATTTTCCATGCCATCCGTGAAGACGAGATTGCAGCCCGTGCCACAGGAATAAATACCATAAGATACAAGATACTGGCTTTTGCCATCGGCGGTCTTTTCGCCGGTCTTGCTGGCGTCTTATATACTCATGTCGCAAGGGCTGCCGGCCCTTCCTCTCTCTCCCTCACGATGTCCTTTCAGGCCATAATATGGGTGGTGTTTGGGGGTATCGTCAGCATTTATGGGGCGGTTGCCGGGGTTTACACCCTCTATCCTTTGGTAGAGTTTTTGCGGAGGACTCCTATTGGCCAGTACCGGCTGCTCGTTATGGCTGTTATAGTGATATTGATACTGCTTTTCATGCCTGAAGGGGTTGCCGTGTGGATACGGGATAAGATTGAGACAGAGTGTCCGCGCTGCAAGCTAACTAATGCGGCCTGGCGCCGGGAATGCCGAGCCTGTGGTGCCCCTCTACGCTAAAAAGGGGTCAACTCTATTTTTCTCCCAGCCTCCTGTGATTGCAGCCCTTCATTAGTATTGTCATTGCGAGCCCTAACCCATCGGGGCGCAGCAATCTCATGTCCCCACCGAGATTGCTTCGTCGCTACGGCTCCTCGCAACGACATGAAGGGGGTGTCATTGCGAGCACCTGAAAGGTGCGTGGCAATCCCACTGGCTAAATCCTAAACAAATCCATATGACAAGGCTCAAATGTCAAATCAAGCTCAAAATCCAAGGGACAAAACGAAGTAGTTTTGACATTTGGGATTTGTAGGGGTGGGGATAAAAACCCCGCCACTATCTCAGGAGAGGCTTCTGGGAAACTCGTAAATTCGATTTATAAATCTGCGGGGTGCTATTACAAGCCAAGGTATGTCTTTCTGATAGTCTCGTCGCCGAGCAACTCCTTGGCTGTTCCCTGGGCAATGATATGTCCCCTCGACATGACATAGTTTCTCTTGGAGAGGCTGAAAGCAAAGCTGATATCCTGCTCAGCCAAGAGTATGGTCACTCCTAACTCATGATAAATTTCCTCCACGCGTTTGAACAGGTCATCTTTTATCTTTGGCGCCAGCCCGCTTGACGGCTCATCGACCAACATCAATTTAGGCTGGCGCATCAGCGAGCGTCCCACAGCCAGCATCTGCCGTTCCCCACCGGATAAAGTCCCTGATAGCTGTTTTTCTCTCTCTTCCAGTCTGGGAAAAAGTTCATAAACTCTGGCCAGGCTCTCGTCGACTTCTTTCCTGTTCTGGCACAGATAAGCTCCAGCGAGGAGATTTTCCTTGACCGTCATCTCGACAAAAGGCCTGCCCATTTGAGGGCAGAGCTGGAGACCCTTCTTGGCGATTTCAAATGCCGCTAGCTTGTCAATCCTTTCCCCCTCAAACTCAATGCTGCCTTCGAAGGTCACATCTTCCATCCTGGTGCCTCTGAGGGCCTCCCTGTCCCAGTTTATTAAACCAGCTATAGCGCGGAGGAGCGTGGTCTTGCCGGCGCCGTTGGGACCGATGAGACCGACCAGTTCCCCTTTTCCCACCGTCAGGCTGGCTCCATCCAGGATGGTGGCTGTATCGTAGCGGACAGTTACATTTTTTACCTCAAGCAATGAGCACCTCCTTGCCTGTATAAGCTTCGATCACGGTGGGGTTTTTGACTATTTCTTCCGGGGGACCCTGGGCGATGATTTCTCCATAATTGAGGACGATCACTCGGTCAACTATTTTCATGAGTTCGCTTAGCTTGTGCTCGATTATCAGCATAGCTGGTCCTTCGCTATGAAGCCTGCCGAAACGACCTCCCTTGTGCAATCTTTTCATGGATTTAGCGACAAGCTCTGTTTCGGCAGGATTAAGTCCCCCGAAAGGTTCATCGAGGATAAGGAGCTCGGGCTCGGTAGCAATGGCCCTGGCTACCTCCAGTCGTTTCAAGTCTCCGTGAGACAAGGTGGAGGCTGGCTCAAGAGCCCGGTCGGCAATGCCCACGAACTCCAGCGCGTCCCGCGCTTTCACAGAGGTGGTCTTGGTCCATTCACCTCTCTTGGTTATTCGCGGGCAGAGGCAACCTATCATGACATTGGCAATAATGGGGAGGTGACGGAATGGCTTAACTACCTGGAAAGTCCCTACTACACCTTTCTGGACGACTTTCCAGGGACGCCATCCGGTCATATCCTCGCCCTTAAATCGGACTTTTCCGGACTCGGGCTTAAAGATACCGATTATGCAGCGTACAAGGGTGGTCTTCCCGGAACCATTGGGCCCGATCAGGCCCACGATTTCATCCCTGCCTATTTGGAAGCTAACATTATTGACGGCAACCAAGCCGCCAAAGCGCTTGGTCAAGTTTTCCACTTCGAAAAATGGCGCCATTCTATAGCTCCTCCTCTCTCAGTTCACGGCGGGATACCTTGCCGACGTCCGTCTTGGGCACCTCGCCCCTGAACTCGATTATCTTGGGTACCATGTAGGCAGAAATCTTACCAGCGCAATACTTCGTAATTTCCTCCTCCGACACCCTCCCTCTGGCTTCCGACTCAAGGACAACGAAGGCTTTAACTTTCTCGCCGACCTCAGGGTCGGGGACGCCGATGACGCCGGCTTCCTTGACTTGAGGATGAGAAGTCAGTACTTCCTCTACCTCTCTGGCAAATACCTGCAGACCCTTGTATTTAATCATGTCCTTCTTCCTATCGTAGAAGTAGAAATAGCCCTCTTCATCCATTTTTGCCAGGTCGCCGGTGCGCAGCCATTTTTCACCGTCGACTTCCAAAAACACTTCCTTGGTTGCTTCCGGCTTCTGCCAGTATCCCGCGAAGACATTGGGGCCTTTGAATACCAATTCGCCTGTTTCCCCAACGGGAAGAAACTTGGTGCCTTCCGCCTCAACTATGCCCGCCACGCAACCAGGCATAGGTACACCGAAGGAACCGATTTTCGCCCTGCCGTAGGGATTGACCATGCCGGTCGAGGTCGTCTCGGTCATTCCCCAGCCCTCGTGGATTCTAGCGTCGGTCCGCTTTTCCCAGCCCTGAGCAGTGTCTTCAAGAAGGGCATCAGCACCTGAGATAAGGACTTTTATCTTCTTCCAATTTACTCTGTTAGTCTTTTCATAGTTTTTGAGATAATCGTACAGAGAAGGAACACCGTAGAAAATAGTCCCGTTGTAATTTTCTAGTGCACTCAAAATGTCATCAGGGTCAGGAGTGGTGATTAGTATTGAGGTGTAGCCCTGGGTTAATCCTCCCATCATGACCACTGCTTGACCATAGATGTGATAAAAGGGTAAAAAGGCTATTACGGTTTCTTTTCCTTCCTGGACGATATCACCCCAGAATCCATCGGCAAGTTCTCGAGCGGCGGCGAAATTGTAATGAGTTATCACGGCGCCTTTAGGCTTCCCGGTTGTCCCTCCAGTGTAGGGGAGAGTTACTATATCCTCTCTAACATTGAACTCGATTTCAGGCGGATTTGGGGGATATTTTTTAATCAAGTCCTGGAATCGATAGACTCCCTCTCTCTCAAACAGCTCAACAGGTGGGGCGGCCATTTTCTGATATACAGCCCGGAGCACACTGCTGCCCATAAACCTTTTCATTGTAGGCAGGTATTCGCCGATGCTGGTCAGGATGACAGCATCCAGCTTGACTCCGCTTTTTTCCACGTTATCATAAAGAATATCCAGGCATACAATCATTCTCGCCCCGCTGTCTTCAAGCTGGTACTTGATTTCGGAGCTGACATAAACAGGGCTGATTGCTGTCAAGGTAGCTCCAGCTTTCAGGGCTCCCATATAAGCTATGATGAATTGAGGCGAATTAAGCAAAAGGAGAGCAACCTTGTCTCCTTTCCTGACCCCCAAATCATGTAGCGCCGTAGCAAACCTGTCAACCTGGTCGCGGAGCTCCTTGTAGCTTACTTTTCTACCATAGAATACTACAGCGGTCTTGTCCTTCCATTTTTCGGTATTCTCATTAAAGGTGTCCACCACGGACTTTTCCTCGACTGTAATATCCGGTGCCACGCCCGGCAGATACCACTTTATCCAGGGCTTGGCTTCATATTTGGCTTTGTTATCATCCTGTGTCATTATCTTACCTCCATTTTGTTACAAAAAGTGTTTGTAATTAAGCGCGAAATGTAATAATTCAGTGTTTCTAGAATTCAAACCCATCTTAGCCATATTTTACCATGCTGTCAAGATTTCTGTCATTGTGAGACCCTTCTCTCTTGTCACCGTGAGTGAAGCACGGCAGTCTCCCGTGAAAAAACAGAGTTGCCCCCATTTACTACTTGAGCAGGGCCTTTCTGCCAGTAACCTCGTGCCCAACATACCACTTCCGGATGGCCTCAACTACCTCATCAGGACGATCCAGGACTCTCAATAGGTCGAAATCACTCTCAGAGACATAGTTTCTGGATAGGACGGAGCTCCGCAGCCAATCCAGAAATCCCTCCCAAAATTCGCTGTTGAACAATACTACGGGAAAAGGTTTTATCTTGTGGGTCTGTATCAGGGTTAGCACCTCTGTTAGTTCATCAAGCGTGCCTAAGCCACCCGGTATTATGACAAAGGCAACGGCATACTTTACCAGCATGACTTTACGAGTAAAGAAGTGATCGAACGTTATCGACTTTGTGGTGTAGGCATTACTGACCTGTTCTTCGGGAAGCGAGATATTCAGCCCGACCGATGTGCCCCCAGCCTTTTGTGCCCCTTTGTTGGCGGCCTCCATCACACCCGGTCCCCCGCCAGTTACAATTGAGAAGCCCAACTGTCCAAGCCGAAAGGCTATTTCTTCCGTCTCCACATATAGCTCGTCATTCACTCTCAGTCTGGCCGAACCATATATGGTCACTGCCGGGTCGATACTGGAGAGATTGTCAAAGCCCTCTACAAATTCGCCTATTATTCTAAACATTCGCCAGGATTCTTCCTTGGCCAGTTCATTTATCTCATATCCGTTTGGCATATCACCCTCCCTAAAAAAGCACCCTTGGTATCCAGATAAGCCGTGTAGATTGGCTGCTGCAGCCTTAGCCTCGTATTTTATCATCGTTTGATTTCTGTGGGCAAACTGCTGGGGTCGACTCTATTTTTCTTGGCCTTTACGTAGTTGCCAAGCTGGCGAATTCAGCCGAAGCAGGCTTGATAGGAAAGTAGAGTCGATCCCATTCTGACTTGATTTCTTTTGTTGATGCAGGATATAATTCTTCGCTTGGGAATGAAAATTGCCGTTAGTGGTAAAGGGGGAGTAGGCAAAACAATGTTAGCCTCTCTCCTTTCTACTATACTTACCCAGCGTGGCTACTCTGTTCTGGCCATAGATGCCGACCCTAATGCTACTCTGGCAACTGCTCTCGGCTTTCCCCGCCCAGAGGAGATAGCCCCTATATCTGAGATGGGAGACCTGATTGAAGAAAGGACAGGGGTACGCCCTGGCCAGGCAGCACCTTACTTCAAATTAAATCCCAAGGTTGATGATATACCAGAGAAGTATTGGGTGGAGCATAATGGAATCAAATTAATGGTGATGGGGCGGTTAAAGAAGGGTGGCAGTGGTTGTTATTGTCCCGAAAATGCCTTGCTGGAAGCTTTAATTGCTCACATACTCTTGCGGAGGGATGAAGTGGTAATAATAGATATGGAGGCCGGAATCGAGCATCTGGGCCGGGCGACAGCGAGGGCAGTGGACAAGATGATTATTGTGGTGGAGCCAGGTAAGGGCAGTATTGAAACAGCCTACAGGATAAGGGAGCTGGCAAAAGATATAGGTTTGGAAAATATTGCCGTGGTAGGTAACAAAGTTCGCAGCGAACAGGACAGTAATTTGCTTACCTCCGCCATGCCAGATTTTGAATTTCTGGGCTTTATTCCCTACGACCAGAGCATAATAGAAGCTGGTCTTGGCAATTTTCCTCTAATAAATTCAAGTTCAGAGGTCATCAGCCGAGTGCAGGATATTGCGGCACGCCTTAGTGCTGTTAAGTCGGGTATTATCGATAAACCGACAAATTAAGAAAGGAGGTTTAGATGACGGCGAAGATAATTTCGGGAAATGAAGTAGCCAAGGAGATTAGAGCTGAGCTAAAAGAACGAGTGGCTAAGCTCAAGGGACAGGGCGTAACGCCGGGTCTGGTCATGATTCGCGTGGGAGAGGACCCGGCATCCGTTTCTTATGTCTCGGGCAAGGAGAAGGCGGCCGAGGAGATAGGCGTGTGGTCACAAACCATCGTCCTGCCTGAGAGCGCCTCAGAGGAGGAACTCCTCTCCAAAGTAGAGGAAATGAACAAAGCAGAGCATGTTGACGGCATACTGGTTCAATTGCCATTACCAAAACACATCAATGCCGATAAAGTGCTAAATCTCATCGACCCGGCTAAAGACGTGGATGGCTTCCACCCTGTCAACGTGGGCAAGATGCTCATCGGAGACCCCTATTTTATGCCCTGCACACCGCATGGCGCAGTGGAGCTAATGATCCGCAGCGGCAATCCCCCTGAAGGCAAGCATGTGGTCATATGCGGTCGGAGTAACATAGTAGGCAAGCCCCTAATGGCCATGCTGGTACAGAAAACAAAGCGCGCCAATGCTACCGTGACCGTCGTCCACACGGGGACCAAAAACATGGCCGAAATCACCAGACAGGCGGATATCTTGGTTGCCGCAATGGGCTCTCCGGAAGTTATTAAAGCGGATATGGTAAAAGAGGGGGTAGTAGTTATCGATGTAGGTGTAAACCGGGTGGGATGGAAACCCAGCAAGCTGGATCCCAACAAGCAGGTCGCTGATCTCAGAGGGGATGTAGAGTTCGAGACGGTCAAAGAGAAAGCCAGCGCTATTACCCCTGTGCCTGGAGGGGTCGGCCCAATGACTATCACCATGCTTATGGTCAACACAGTAGTAGCGGCTGAGCGCAGGGCCGAGCGTATGAGAAAATAAGAAAATAATAAATTACAAAGGAGGTTAACGTGGCTTACGATGCGACGAAAATGGAAGATTGGCAGATTGCAGAAGCTGCCGAAGAAAACATGCCGACCGCTGATGAGTGGCGGGAAAGACTGAACTTGCAGAAAGATGAGATTATTCCTTACGGGAGACTATGCAGGCTCGACTTCCTGAAGGTTATCGAGCGCCTCAAGAACAAGCCGGATGGCAAATATATTGAGGTAACTGCCATTACTCCCACACCGTTAGGAGAGGGGAAAACGACGACTACCATGGGTATCTTGGAAGGTATGGGCAAACGGGGTAAGAATGTCGGCGGTTGTATACGTCAGCCCTCAGGCGGTCCGACCATGAATATCAAGGGCACCGCTGCTGGCGGAGGCAATGCGCTGCTGATTCCCATGACCGAATTTTCCATGGGGCTTACCGGTGACATTAATGACATAATGAACGCCCACAACCTGGCCATGGTGGCACTTACTGCGAGGATGCAGCACGAGCGTAATTATAATGACGAAGAGCTGGCCAAGCGCACAAGAATGCGCCGCCTGAGCATTGACCCCACTAGGGTGGAGATGGGTTGGATCATGGATTTCTGCGCCCAGAGCCTCAGGAACATCGTAATAGGCCTTGGTGGTCGCATGGATGGCTACACAATGCAGTCTAGGTTCGGTATTGCTGTGAGCTCAGAGCTTATGGCTATGTTGTCTATTGTCACAGACCTAGCAGACCTGCGCAAGAGGATGGACGAGATTACCGTCGCTTTTGATAGGGAGGGCAAAGTTATTACCACCAAGGACCTGGAGGTAGGAGGCGCCATGACTGCCTGGATGCGCAATACAATCAACCCTACCCTAATGTGCACCGTAGAATACCAGCCCTGTATGGTGCATGCCGGTCCCTTTGCTAACATTGCCGTGGGACAATCTTCCATCATCGGTGACCGCATCGGGTTGAAGATGTTTGATTACCATGTTACCGAAAGCGGCTTTGCCGCAGACATCGGTTTCGAAAAGTTCTGGAATGTCAAGTGTCGCTATAGTGGTCTCAAGCCGCATGTATCGGTACTTACAACCACCATCAGGGCATTGAAGATGCATGGTGGTGGCCCCAGGGTAGTGGCTGGTCTGCCCCTGCCCGAGTCCTATACCAAGGAAGACCTGGGACTTCTGGAGAAGGGCCTTCCCAACATGCTGCACCACATCAACACTATCAGGACATCAGGTATCAACCCTGTGGTATGTATCAACTCTTTCCATACTGACACTAAGGAAGAGATTGCCATGGTACGCAAGGCAGCCGAGGCGGCTGGGGCACGTTGTGCGCTCAGCGAACACTGGCTCAAGGGTGGTGATGGCGCCTTGGAGCTTGCTGATGCAGTTATGGAAGCCTGTGAAGAGAAGAACGACTTCAAATTCCTTTACCCCACGGAAATGAAGCTGCGGGAGCGGGTGGACAAGATTGCCAAAGTGGTTTATGGGGCTGATGGTGCGGCATGGAGCGCGGATGCTGAGGCAAAGGCCAAGAGGTTTGAGAGCGATCCCAAGTACAATGAATACGCCACCATGATGGTGAAGACCCACTTGAGCCTGACGCATGACCCGGCCATTAAAGGTACCCCTAAAGGATGGAGTTTGCCTATCCGCGACATATTGATTTATTCTGGAGCGAAGTTCCTCTGCCCGTGCGCCGGGACAATTAGCCTGATGCCCGGCACCAGCTCCGATCCAGCGTTCAGAAGAGTAGATGTTGATACGAAGACAGGCAAGGTACAAGGGCTCTTTTAAAGTGTGATAGCCTGGTCTGGGAAGATGACTTCTACCCTAAAATTTGCTCTCCCTTGGGTGAGAGAATAAGGGGGATGATACTGGCCAAAGTTAAAAGCGTTTCTTTGACGATTGACGGTAAGACAATAAGAGCTGCCCCGGGTGAAAAGGTCCTGTGGGCAGCTCTTGATAATGACATCTACGTACCCAATCTTTGCGCCATTCGGGAAAAGAGCGAGCCTTTTGCTTCCTGCCGTCTTTGCTTTGTGGAGATAGAAGATGAAGATATGCCAGTTACAGCTTGTACTACTCCTGTGGCAGAAGGAATGGTGGTCAATACCAAAGGGGCAAAGGCGCAGAGGCTAGCCCGCACCGCTTTGGAATTATTGCTGGCTAGCCAGCCTGTAGATTGCGCCCATTGTCCAAAAAGTGGCTCTTGCGAACTTCAGAAGATAGCCAAGCATCTCGGCGTCAAGCTCAAAACAAAAAGGTTCAAGAAAATCCTGCCCGAGCTCCCCATAGATTGTAGCAGTCCCCTGTTCATTTACGACCCTAATAAGTGTGTGCTCTGCGGCAGATGTGTTTGGGTATGCCAGGAAAAACTGGGCAAAGGAATCATTGGTTTTGCTTACCGTGGCTTTCGGAGGATGGTCACCACTTTTGGAGATGAGCCTGTGGGCAGGTCTCTTTGTCAGGATTGTAGCGAGTGTGTCTCCGTCTGTCCTGTTGCTGCTCTCGTATTTCGTAAGGCGCTATAATTTGTAGTGTCCCCAAGAACACAAAGCAAAATCCATTAACCAGACTTGGCCTCGATTAAAGACGAGAAAGCTTACTCTAGTCGTTCCTTATTCTACAGAAGGAGAAGGCTCGATCTTCACCAGCTCTAAAAGGAGCCAAGGATAGAATCGGCAAAGGGTTCCCAGGCACGCCGCTCCTCATCATACGGGGCTTCTAGTGGCATGCATTGCTTCCCCAGGATCATGGTCTCCCGCTGCTCACCATAGAGTTCCCACTTGCCTATGCTTTCGGAACTGGGGCCCCCATTACGGGCAAAACCCGTCCAGGCGTCTTGGATTTTCCTCGACAGAGTCCGGGCTTCTTCGCCAGAACCAGTGAAATTGTCATCCAGAATCCCGAACACAAACCCTAGATCCAGTGCATGGCAAGAACCAAGAGTTCCGTTCATTACCGGTGAACACCAGTCGAACAGATACATGTAAGTCGGCTGTTGACGGCGATAATGTGCCTCGGCAAGCCGAATCGCCGGCATGCGAAAAGTCCTGTCCGACT
>Ga0209636_10006517_pt1 | contig 11936 bp, 13 predicted proteins | sample DeeMarSWOR152_54_FD_187464 | JGI IMG/M metagenome (GOLD analysis project Ga0209636, IMG submission 187464) | Marine sediment microbial communities from White Oak River estuary, North Carolina - WOR-1-52-54 (SPAdes) (version 2) | ecosystem: Environmental > Aquatic > Marine > Intertidal zone >...
AATTTCTATTTCGATGGCAACTCTACCTTCCAAAACCATGTATATTTTTTCCGCCCTTTCCCCTTCTTTGAAAATCAAATCCCCCTGTTCGAACTCTCCAAGTTTGGCCAGCTCAGCAATGTCCTTCAGCTCATCCAGTTTCAGGAATTCAAAGATATCCATTCCCTTCAAAATTTCAGGTGCAATTGTCATTTTAATCACCCTTTTGATTGTTTATTTCTTTTAAAACCCTTTCGGCTAGAGCGGGTAATTTTTTCATGACCGCCTCGCTCAAGCTATCGCCCAAGGAGACTTCGCCAGGTTGAATACCAACAATTCTCACGTTGCTAAAATTATAACCAATTCTTTTACCCACCTGTATGACATCAGCTAGACCGATTTCATGTAAGGAAAATTTCTTGTCTCTGGATAAGGAAAGGGTCTGTTCGGCATCGAAACCCGCAATGTGGCCAGGTTCCTTGCCCATGTCCACGGCATCCACAATCACGACCTTTTCAAATCCTTTCATTTCCTCTAGGAGGTCAAACCCCAAGGTAGCACCATCTATAATTTTTATTCCTTCATTTAAGCCACTGCTTCTCAAGTACTCAACGCACCTGACCCCAACACCTTCATCTTTCAAAAGAGTATTTCCAATCCCAATGACGAGTTTGCTCTTATTCAATGAAATCGACCTTCAGCATATGGGTCGAACATGAAATGCAGGGGTCGTAAGCCCTAACCAGCATCTCCAAAAGAAGGGTGATTTCCTCTTTAGGTCTGTCGAGTATCCCCGGTACTAATTTCCTCATATCCGCCTCGATGTTAGCCAAGTTTTGAGCAGTAGGGATTATGCAGTTTGCTGATTCGATCATGCCGTCATTATTAAATTTGTATTCGTGAACTAGGAGTCCACGAGGGGCTTCGACCACACCAACACCCCAACTTTTATTGATCGGTGGAAGCTTTGTTGCCCACCCTGCAATCGGCGGCCGCTCTTCCCTTTCGTCTTTTATCCCTCGGGACAATAGTTCATCGAATAATTTCATCATAAACTCCATGCAATGGACCTTCTCAACTATCTGGGCATAAGTTATGTGGTAAGGATTGTGGCTCGGGGCTTCTAATCCAAGCTTTCCTGCAACTTCCTTGGCTTTTGGCATCAGTTGGTCAAAATTGTTGTTAAACCGAGATAAGGCACCTACCATATACGGTTTTACAGGCCCGAAAGCTTGTTTTGCAGTGGAATGGGAGACAACCTGTTCGACTATTTTAAGTTTGTAATCCCTGTGTTTGTATTCTCCGGTTTCGGACGATTTTATCGCCCCGTCATAAAAGGCGTATTCACCGGGTTGGGTTAAACAAACATTGTCGGTTTTTCTTTCAAATGTAGGAATTTTCAATTTAGAGAAGAACTCAAGAGTTTTGGGCACATCATTTTCTAAGACTTCCTTTATTTTAGATCGGAGCTCCCGCATTTGATCCTCGGTTACCAGATTTGTAAAGCCGTCCACAACCATGGAAATGGGCTGGGTATGCCTCCCCACAATTGTGTCGCAGATATCATGGGCAAGTTTTTTCCAGCGAATGGCGGTTTTTACCACCTCAGGGGAAGTAGAAGCTAGAGGGATAACCGAGTTGGCTCCCACGAAGTCTGGAGCAGCAAGGAAAAAGCAATGGAGGGCATGTGAATCGATGATTTCCGCCGCCATCAATATTTTTCTCAGGACTTCAGTCTGCCAAGTGGGTTCAATTCCAAGCGCGTCTTCAATAGCTTTTATAGAAGCATTCGCGTGTGACACAGAACAGATACCACAGATGCGGCTGGTGATGTGCACGGCTTCAGGATAACGCCGGCCGACTAACATCGCTTCAAAAAAACGGGGGGACTCAACGATCTCAAGTTTAACCTCTTTCAATTCCCCCCTTTTTACATCCACCACGATGTTGCCATGACCTTCCACTCTGGCGATGTGATGAACATTAACGCGGATATCTTTTCTACTCATCTACGCACCCCCATAAGTCCGTTATACATGTGATAAAATTTCAAAATGTCTTCGATGGAAAGCCCGTATTCTTTCAGAACCTCCTCCCAGGCACTCAAATTTGGGTCAGGGATTAATCCCCGACACCCCTCACACGCGTTCCCGACTGATGGGCAGGCAGCACCACAACCTGCCCGCGTTAACGGCCCCATACAAGCGATGGGGTTCGGCTTGTGAAATAGACAGACATTTCCTTTCATTTTGCACTCAACGCAAACAGGATAATCTGGGATGAAGGGCTTTTTACCTAGTAAAATAGAGGCCGTGACCCGCAAAAATTCTTTTTTATCAATAGGACATTCTGGAATGACGTGATCTACCTTGATAACAGCGTCAATGGGCTGAGCCAAAATAGAGTCAAAAAGCCATGCCTTGTCCCCATAGGTTCTCCACCGGACATCGGATTGTCTTTGAAAGTTTCTGATAGCATTGACCCCCCCAAGGTGGGCACAAGCACCAAGGGCCACGCATATTTTCGCCCTAGCCCTGATTTCCTTAACCCTTTCGATATCTTTAGAGGTGGAAATCGAACCCTCGATGAAAGCAATTTCATAGTCCTGTCCCTTGTAGCTCGATGCTTCACGGAAGTTTACTATATCTACCGATTCGAATAAATCCAGAAGTTTGTCCCCCAAGGAAAGGACGGTTAACTGACAACCCTCGCAACATGTAAATTCAAAAAATCCGACCTTGGGTTTTTTCATCATATCGCCTCCGGCAAATTTTTGAGCTTCTCATAGTTGAATACCGGACCGTCTTGGCAAACGTAGATATCGTTAATCTGACAGTGCCCGCATTTCCCCACACCGCATTTCATCTTGCGCTCCAAAGATACCCAGATTTTTTTGTCGGGGGTTCCGAGATTTTTTAATTCCCTGATGACAAAGCGGTACATAATTGGCGGGCCGACAATAACCGCTTGGGTCTTTGCGGGATTAAACTGAATGTATGGTAAAAGTGTGGTGATAACGCCCACATTATCTTGCCACTTCTCGTCCCCAACATCAACTGTTACGTGATACTCAACATCCTCCCTTTCTCTCCAGTTCTTTAACTCTTCTTTAAAAAGAAGTTCTTGGGGTCTTTTTGCTCCATAAAGAATGTAAACTTTTCCATAATCTTTTCGGGATTTTAAAACGCTCCAGATAAGAGAACGGAGTGGGGCCAACCCTAACCCCCCAGCTACAAAAAGTATATCCTTACCCTTGAAATGCTTAAGGTCAAATCCTTTACCAAACGGGCCGCGGATTCCAATTTTATCCCCAGGTTTCTTGCTGCACAGGGCACTGGTAACATTACCTATCACCCGTACACAAAGTTGAAAGGGGGCTAGATCAGAGGGAGCAGACGATATGGAAATAGGAGCTTCCCCAACGCCAAAAACTGAGACCTCCACAAACTGTCCTGGCTGGTGGCCGAGACTTTTTCCCGATAAAAGCTCAATTTCAAGTAAACTTTCTGTTTTAGTAAGTTTTTCAATTCTATTTATTCTGGCTATCTCAGGTTTGTAAATAGTCATTTTTTCCACCTATCGTAGAGTTCATTTTCGATGTCGAGAGGATCAACAATCTTCGTAAGGCAAGCTTTTCCGCATCTCCCACATCCCGTGCAAAAACTTCTTTCCCATTTTTCAAAAAGGTACCAATCCTTCCGGTTGGTCCTGTGGCGCAATCTCGCCCCCCTTCCCTCTCTAAATATCTCCCCTGAGGCCACCTTGGTAAAATCAGTAAGAAGACAACCGTCCCAGAAGCGCGAACGAGTTCCCCGTTTCAAGTTCAACTCCATATAGTCTCTCACGTCAAAGCAGTAACAGGTTGGGCAGACCATGTTGCATGACCCGCAGCTGAAACACCTTGCCCCATGTTCATCCCATACCGGGCTGTCGTAATTTTCCCTCAGCAGCTTGGGCAGGTCTTCAAGTTTGGGCTTAAGCTTTCGCTGCTCTTCATCAAATAAATTGTCTCTCACCCTCCTAATTTTCTTCAATTTCTTGGTATCTGATGGGGTCGTTTTCCTAGCGATTTCTGAAATGAGAGATTTTCCTTTTTTTGAACCTACTTCCACAAAGAAATTGTCTCCAATATCTGTTAAGAAAAGGTCAAACCCCTCCAACGGGAGGACTGATTCCTTGCGATAACAATAAGATTCTGGGGAGCAGGGGACAAGACATTCCGACCCGATTATAGTTACAAATTCCCGCTTCTTTAGATAATGTTCATCCAAATTATTCTCCGCAAAAACTTTATCCAAAAGCGCAGTACCATTTATGTCGCAGGGATGGATACCAAGTAAAATTATTGGTTTCCCCTCTACTTTGACCTTTACCTTGATCTCATCGTTAACTTCATATTCCATCAATTCTTCCTCTTGAGGGAAAAGAAAAGCTTTGGGTGGGATGACCGTTTGAGGGCCTTCCCAGAGGATCTCTCTCGTGGACTTTATCCTTTTAAAATTGGCCTGATTTTCCTGTTTTACAGGAGCCACCACCTCTTTCCCTTCTCCGATCCTCCTGTCGATCAAATCTAAAAGTTCTCTCTTGGCCACCACACAATTTTTCATTTTCTCACCCAACTGTTCCGGCCCATCATCATATCATACTTCTTAATTAAAGTTGATTATTTAGTTAAATGGTTTAATGTTGGATTGAAATCCGCATCCATTGAATGAACATGCGGGAAACAGAACCAAGTCAGAGCTTAAATGGAGGAACCTGAACAACTGGTTGACGCGCGCTGAAAATCTGCGAATCGGGAGGACGCGAGAGATTATCCAAGTTTGTAGACGAGATCTCCCTCGCGCGCGCGCTCTACAATTTTTAACCCAATCGATTGCCCGGAACCAGCACTCTGCACATTCTGGTGCTCGATTTGCATAGAATCCACCGTCTGCTGTATGCTGGTGGTAGCGCCCTCGATTGAGATTCGGTCGCCTACTTTCAGCTCATCGGAAAGCTCAACGACTCCCACTCCTATCTTGGTGAAGTAGTGGGATATCTTCCCCACGAGCTTCTTTTCCATAGGTGCTTCTTCCATTCACCTCACCAGATTAAGGTAAGTTGCCCCTAATTTATGCCTTTTCCTCTTTCCACCAGTTGACGTTAGTAGCGACCATTGAGGGTCTCTCATTTGAAAATCTCACTTTTTTTGCCAATTTCTTTCACGATTTTTCCATCGTTGAGCAGATATGTTCGGTTACATAGTTTCATTAAATCTAAATCATGTCCCGCCACTACCATCGTGTGGTGTTTTTTAAGTTCTTTTAAAAGTTTCATAAAATCTTTTTTCATCCAAGGGTCGAGGGCCAATGTTGGCTCATCAAGAACCAAAATCTCAGGCTCCATGGAGAGTACGGTTGCTATTGCGACTCTTTTCTTTTCCCCGTAGCTTAGGTGATGCGAGCTTCGGTGTTCGAACCTTTCAAGACCCACCGCTTTCAGCGCTTTTCTAACTCTCCTTTTTACTTCCCATTCACTGAGTCCCATATTTACTGGCCCAAACGCGACATCTTCGAAAACCGTCGGCATGAACATCTGGTCATCTGGATTTTGGAACACAAGCCCCACTTTGCTTCTGACTTCCCTTGTTTTTTTGCGTAAATCCATCCCGATAACGCGTACACGACCTCTTTGTAGCTGTAAGATGCCGTTTAAGTGAAGAAGAAGGGTAGATTTTCCTGAGCCGTTGGGACCTATTAAGCATATGCTTTCCTCTCTTTCGACATCTAGGTTAATGCCACGTAAAGCTTTCGTACCATCAGGATAGGTGTAGTGCAGATTTTTTATTTCAATAGCTTTCATACCACCACTAAGATCAGTATTAGAAGTGAGAAAAAGCTAGAGAAGAAGAAGATATCCGATCTCTTGAATTCAAGTTCGTGTGTTAGCTTAATTTCCCCATTGAACCCTCTGGAGCGCATTGCAGTATAAACGCGCTCTCCTCTTTCATAGCTTTTTGCGAACAATGTTCCAATCATGCATCCAACGATTTTTACATGTTGTATTCTGCCAAGGCTAGGTGCCCTTGCATCGCGTGCCCTGCGCATTCGCCCGAACTCATCTATAGCGATGAAAATAAAGCGGTACATAAAAGAGAGAATCATTATGAAGATTTTTGGCAGTTTCAGTCTTTGAAATCCATTTAGGAGTTTTGGAAATGGGGTTGTTGTGGTAAGAACGATCATTGCGAGCACACAAAGCCACGATTTTACTAACACATTGAGAAAAATCAACAAGGCTGAGTGGGTTATTCTAAAAATGCCAATATTGTATGATCCAGCTGCGTCACCACCACCTAAGAACGGCAACCCTACAGCAACGAGCAGCACAAATGGAACTATCACCGAGGATCTCTTAAGGATAAATTTAAGCGGAACTCGTGAAATTAGGATAATCGAGAAGACTAGTGCCCCGTAAAAGGCGAATTTCGGAGCCTGAGTTATTGGGGTGAAAATTATGAAGAAAAGGAAGGAAAAAAGCGCGATTATTTTCACTCTTGGGTCTAAAACATGTATGGGACTATGCAAATTACTATGCTGGTCTAGAAAATGATGCTTCATATGCCGTTTCAGCGTCTCCGTTTTAGGATTGTACCCCAACCCAGAGTTATACCGGTAATAATAAACACTCCGACTAGACCCGCTAGCGATGTGGCAAGTGCTTCATTTTCAATGCCGGGGATAGCATAGTCAGGCATCAGAGAGTGAATGGCTTCTTGTCCCCCAGCTTTCTCTGCGAATCCTTGATCTTCTGCAACTCGTTCGAGACCATCTGGCTCGGAGGAGGCGAAAAGCGATAGCACACATGCCATAGAGATCGCGATGACAAGTCCGGTGATCCACCATTTTTCTTTGAGTTTCATTTTTTTCACCTATATTTTTGGTAGCTTCAGCAGGTCTGCCCGCGTCTTTAGGACGAAGCTAATTACCGCAATGGTGATGGCGGCCTCGATGATACCGATTATTACGTGGATTCCTACCATTGCCGGCAGAGCTATCCCAAGAGGCGAGGTTCCTGAAGCTGCTAACTCAAATGCGCATGCGGCCGACGCGAGCACCACAGCGATCCAAGCAGCGACGCCAGCTCCAATAATCATGCCTCTGTCCCCTTTCACAACTTTTTTAACACTCTGGTAGATGAAATAGCCAAGGATGGTGCCAATAAGCCCCATGTTGATGATGTTCGCGCCCATCGTAGTTATCCCTCCATCTTGGAAGAATATTGCTTGTACACCAAAGATTGATCCCATTACAATCGATCCAGCCAGCGGGCCGACAAAAACAGCGATGAGTACTCCGCCGAGCATATGTCCACTGGTGCCGCCAGCTACCGGCACGTTTAACATTTGTGCTGCGAAGATGAACGCTGCCAGCACGCCTAGTAGTGGAACGTGTCTATCTCCAAGTTTTTTATTAGTCCTCCAAACTGCGACAACCAGAATCAGCATAGCGACTACCCACAATGATGCCCATACCGCAACGCTTAGAAATCCATCTGGTATGTGCATAATGGCCCCATTTTAGTAATACTTTTTGGTATAAAAATATTACTATCATAGATAACTTGAAAAACACTTGGCAACTAAGTTTGCAGGGAGCTGGCATGCCGAAAAAGATAACGCGAGTGAGCTTGACGTTGCCTCAAGATTTGTTGGATGAGCTCGATTGCTCTCTTAAAGCTCAAGGTTATGCAAGCCGTTCGGAGGCGGTCCGTGATGCTTTACGAGATTTTTTGGCGAGCTACAAGTGGCGCAAGGAGCTCAAGGGCGAACGTATCGGGGTCGTAATGCTAGTGTACGAGCACGATGTCCGAGGGCTGATTGACGCACTCATGGATATCCAGCACGCGAGTTCTAGTATAATAAGCGCAGTCCAGCATTTGCATGTTGACGCCAAAAACTGCTTGGAAACGCTGATTGTCAGGGGCCCCTCAGAGGAGATTCGCAAGCTGGTCGATCACTTGGGCGCGCTCCGAGGCGTCAAGCAAGCCAAACTGGTGGTGGTTTAAGGTGAAATTGTGTGAGTTTCTCGGGCGACTAAACAATCTCAAGCGAATGCCGCGCACGGGCTGGTTGCTCTGCAACGTCCCACTCAGCGAGGTCGAGGATGTGGCGCAACACACGTTCGATGTTGCCGCAATAACATTGCTACTTGTCGATGAACTCGAGCGTAGAGGCAAGAAACTTGATCGGGAGCGAGCACTCAGCATGGCGGTCGTGCACGATTGGGCCGAGGCATCGATCGGCGACTTTCCCTACACAGCCTTGAAACACTTGGGCCCCACCGGCACGAAGAAACGTATTGAAAAAAGAGCACTTGAGTATCTCTTGGGCAAGCTGCCGAATAAAGAAAAATACCTAAAGCTTTGGCGGGAGTATAGCGAAAAGCGCACCCTTGAGGCTAAGCTCGTCCATGCGGCAGATTACCTCTCAATGCTCGTGCAGGCGGTCAAATATCGAGAGCGAGGAAATCGTTCGAAGGAACTCGATGAACTTTGGCGCGCGGTTCACAAAGATATCAAGATTTATGAAAAGGAGTTGCCACCAGTAATGGCTTTGATCAAAGAACTGGACGAACGCTATTCTGGTCTTCAATGAACACACAGTCTATTTGTTGGGGCTAGAATATTTCGCATTTAATGAAGGCTATGGAGTTTCAAACCGGTTATTTTTCCATCATTTTTCTGAATTCTTCATATGCCTGTTTTACTTCCTCTACGGAAGCTTCATCCTCCAACGTGGTGACATCACCTAATGGTATCTGTGAGGCTATTGCTTTCAAAACTCTTCTCATAATTTTGCCGCTTCTTGTCTTTGGAAGTTTTGAAACGAAGTGTATTTCCTCTGGTGTCGCAATAGGCCCAACAGAATTTCTTAGATGTTTTGTTAAATCTTTTTTAAGTTCTTCGCTGGGTTCATATTTTTTTCTTAACATAGCGAAGACTATAATAACTTCTCCCTTAATTTGATGCGACTTGCCGATTACTGCAGCTTCCGCTACCGCTGGATGGGAAACAAGTGCACTTTCCAGTTCCATGGTGCCTAACCTGTGTCCTGCAATCTTTAAAACTTCATCTGCCCTGCCAAGTAGCCAGAAGTATCCTTCCGAGTCTTTTATACAGTAATCTCCTGTATAGTAAACATTTGGAAACTTAGACCAGTAAGTTTGCTTATAACGCTCAGGATCCTTGTATAGTGTCATCAACATGCCTGGCCAAGGCTTCTTTATAATGAGGTAACCCCTTACGCCTGGAATCGCGGGTATGCCGTTTTCTTCTACCACATCGGCGTCAATGCCAGGCAATGGGAATGTTGCAGATCCAGGTTTCAGCGGGACCAATCCTATGCCAGGCGCGGGTGAAATCATCACACCTCCTGTTTCTGTCTGCCACCAAGTGTCGACTATGGGACAGCGTTCTCCGCCTATGTTTTTGAAATACCATCTCCATGCCGCTGGGTTTATTGGCTCCCCTACAGTGCCTAAGATTGATAGGCTGCTCAAATCGTGTTTTTTAGGCCATTCTTCTCCGTATCTCATGAACATGCGTATGGCTGTTGGCGATGTGTAAAAGATTGTTACCTTATATTTTTCGATTATTTCCCACCATCTGTCTGGTTTTGGATAATCAGGTGCTCCTTCGTGTACAACTATAGACGCCCCATGCATTAGTGGCGCATAAACAATGGAGCTGTGCCCAGTCACCCATCCCACATCAGCAGTGCACCAATATACGCTATCTTCTTTTATGTCGAAAACCCATTCATAGATGGAATTTATAAAGGTCAGGTAACCTCCTGTGCTGTGAACTATGCCTTTTGGTTTGCCTGTTGTACCTGACGTGTATAAAATGTAAAGCGGATGAGTACTTTCTACAAGCTCTGGGAGAATATATTCCCCGACATCTTTCGTTGTAATTTCGTGGTACCATAAGTCTCTCTCTTTCTTCATGTTAACCTCTTGGCCTGTTCTTTTCACCACTATTACTCTCTCAATTGATGGGGTATTCTCTAAGGCAGCGTCTACTATTTCTTTTAATGGTATTTTTTTCCCTCTTCTGAAGCCGCCATCTGCCGTTATGAGCACTTTTGCTCCAGTTTCGTTCACTCGATCCGCTAGTGCCATTGAGCTGAATCCTGAAAATATCACGGTGTGTATTGCGCCTATTCTTGCTGTTGCCAACATGGCAATGGGTAGTTCAGGTATCATAGGCAAATAGAGGGCTACCTTATCTCCGACCTTAACTCCGAGTTTTTGAAGCGCTGATCCTAAACGGTTTACCATCCTCCCCAGTTGCGAGTAACTTAATGCTCTTTCCTCACCGCTTTCTCCTTCCCAGTATATTGCTACTTTGTTTCTTCTCCAGGTTTTCAAGTGTTTATCAATACATAAATAAGAGGCGTTGAGCATTCCTCCAACGAACCATTTTGCAAATGGAAGATTCCATTCAAGTACTTTATCCCATGTTTTGAACCATTCAAGTTTTCTCGCTTCTTGTCCCCAAAACTCTTCTAGGTTATCCAGTGACTTTCGGTACATATCTTCATATTTCCTTATCGGCCAATATTTCAGCTCCGCAAGAAGATATTCTGGCTGCATTTTACACCACCAATGTTTTAATTCAATTTGTTAGATTAAAACTTTTTTCTATTATTTATATAGCTTCCCAAGCAAATTCTATCAATAGAGTCAGTTTATTAAGACCTTTAATCATGTCTAAATATCTATAATTGAAAGGTCATTAGAATGGACCAGGTCTCAATAGTCTTCCAGCCCTATGGCAAGAGGGTTCGCGCGTCTAAAGATGATAACATGCTGGAGATTGCAAGTGGGGCTGGAATAAATATCCGGAGTATATGCGGCGGCAAGGGGAGCTGCGGCAAGTGCAAGGTGATTATAAGAAAAGGGAGGATCGATTTTAGGTACAGCCCAAAGGAAAAACTCCTGACGGAGGAAGAACTCTCAAGCGGGTACGTGTTGGCCTGTTTGGCCCGCTGCGGGTCGGACTGTGAAGTGCTGGTTCCACCTGAGTCTAGGATCGAGGGACAAAAAATACTCTCGGACGCCGCGATACCCGAAATCCAGATTGACCCCGCGGTTAAGAAATTCTTCATCCCGCCCAAGCAACTTCGCGGCCAATCCGCCGAACAGCTCATGAAGGACTTTCAATCGTTTACGAAGGCTCGTAGCTTCTCGGGCGAAGTCGGTTCTAAGCTGAAGTCTATCGCGGACCGGTGCGGCGAGGAAGGAGCAACCTTGACCGTTGGGCTGTTAGAGCCAACGAAGATTTTAGATGTAGAGATCGGGGATACTTCTAAAAGGAACTTCGGCCTTGCGGTCGATGTCGGGACAACAAAGCTCACCGCATATCTCGTGGACCTTACGACGGGAAAAATCCTCGGAACTGAATCCGATTACAACCGACAGCTTATGTACGGTGAAGACCTGGTTTCGAGGATTGGGTTCACGGTGGACAGAGGGGATGGGATAAAAAACATGCAGAGGGCGGTGATTGATACGACGAACAGCTTGATCAAAAGGCTGGCCTTAAATTACAGCGTGGAAGCGAGTTGGATAACAGACGTGTGCATTGCGGGGAACACCGTGATGACTTACTTTTTCATGAGTAAGGATGCATCTCCTCTCTTAGAACCCAACGCCGAGATATCCAAGCGACCAATGGTCACGGATGCTCGGTCCGTGGGTCTTGAGGTGAATCCTGAGGCAAGAGTTTACGGCCTGCCTTGCGTGAGCAGGTTTTTGGGTGGGGACACGGTTGGGGACGTCCTGCTCTCGCGAATGTATGAATCTGAAGAAATCTCCTTGCTCTTGGATATCGGGACCAACGTCGAGGCCATCTTCGGGAGCAAGGGGTGGTTCCTGTCGACGACTGCGGCCGCGGGCCCGGCTTTTGAAGGG
>Ga0209636_10006518_pt1 | contig 11935 bp, 8 predicted proteins | sample DeeMarSWOR152_54_FD_187464 | JGI IMG/M metagenome (GOLD analysis project Ga0209636, IMG submission 187464) | Marine sediment microbial communities from White Oak River estuary, North Carolina - WOR-1-52-54 (SPAdes) (version 2) | ecosystem: Environmental > Aquatic > Marine > Intertidal zone >...
CTTTGCATTCCAAAATATTGTACAAATCGCAATTCTAACCCTAAGCACAGTATACTATCCAATTGAAGTTATTCAGAATTCCCTGCCACCCTTATTAGTAACAGTTGCTGCTGCGAATCCACTAAGCTTGGCTGCTGAAGCACTTCGCCAATATACTTTCGCAGGGGCTCCTATTGAACTCGACTTTCTGGCCAAAATTCTTCTCGCTAGCATCCCTTTCGCTGTAGTAGGCGCACTGGCTTATTTTGGTGCTCTTCGCAGATTCCAAGTCAAAGGAAAACTTTAGGTATCACGTTTGACTCGCTCACTAGCCAGTAGTTCCGTGTTACTACACGATCTTCGATAACTGTTGCATGCAATGTCATACTTCACTGTCCATGTTAGTCCGCCTATTGTATCACTAAACCATCGTATTATTGAAATTTTATAAGTATTCAGTGCACGCACATTTTATAGATTCAATAATTATTGATTGTGGTATCAGTAAGACTTCTCTAAGCGGGGGATGTTTCCGTAATCCTTTCTGTGTCGGTCTTGGTTCGACAAGCCTTAACACACACAACTTACTTTTATAGAGTGCATCAAAATAGTCCGTTAATGTTCTGTGGAAAGATGTAGTTGTGAATGGCTTTACAAGTCTCTCCATTTTCCATTGAACAGGATACTTGGCTGCTCCCAAATATCTTTTTGTCGTGCTTATTCTTTTTCCATCCGCAATTATGGTTTCGAAACATGGATGAGGAATTGAAAAAACAAATCGACCGCGATCTCGTAGAACCCTTGCTACTTCAGATATTGTCTTTTTGTAGTTTTCGATGTCTTGAAGAGACATGAAACAAGTCACTAGGTCAAAATGGTTGCTTGAAAACTCTTTAAGATCAGTGACGTTCAAAACATGGTAGTTTATGCCCAGTTTTTCTTTTGCTTCTTCTTGTTTTGCGAGTTCTGTTAGTTTTTCTGAGAAGTCTACACCAGTTACTTTGGTGCCTTTTCTCGCTAAGATTCTTGTGTTGTATCCTTCTCCACACGCTAAGTCTAGTACAAGTCGACCTTTTATGTCCCCTATTAATTTGAAAGCCGCAGGATTGTTGAGTTCATCCCTGTAATAATCCTTGCCTTTCCTCACGAAGTCTACCCAAGATTCCGCAGCATCATTCCATTCCTTCTTTATGTCCTCTTTTTTACACAAGAACTATTCCTCCTTCTCTTCGCATACATAACTAAGTAACTATTCATTCTAAAAAATAACTTCGCTTGCGCTAAAGATACGAATTACAAATCATTGCTATAAGTAGACGATACAGTCTCTTTAACTTATCAGTAAGGTTCCAACAAGCCTAGAGTCAAGTCTCACTTGTAAACTGTTGCGCTAGGATACACCTCTATGCCCTTGCCTGATATGTCGTAGGGCCTCGGCTGGTTGTCTATGGCTAACCCACGCATCTTCTCCACCTGAAAAACCCGAACCAATCTGCTGCCCTTAAGAAAGGTGCGAAGCAGAATAACCCCCTGAGCCAGATACTCCTCAAACTGATGCTCCCGCTCCCACCCAGTTCCCCTCAACTCCGAAATCAACAGATTAGTACACCCCGTCTTCCTCAGGTCCCTCATCAGGTCCCTCATCGCATATATGCGCTCAACCTCATCAGGATACTGTAACGTGAAGATCGTCACCGGATCGACAACCAGCCTCTTTGCATTCGCCTCTTTGACGCCCTGCCTGATCGCCTCGAGCAACTTTATCAGCCTGAACTCTTTCATACCAATCTGGATCAGGCCGCCCGTCTCCGATGGCGCAACACGAACTGGCGAAACGTTGATGAACACTAGCTTCTTTTCGTCTTCCAGCTTCTTCAGATCCCAGCCATATTTCGACATGTTCGTCTTTATGTCGCTCGGCTCTTCCTCAAGGGTAACATAGACACCCGATTCACCGTGTTGAGTTGCCCCCACGTAAAGAAACTGAATTGCAAATGTTGTTTTCCCACTTCCGGGTCCGCCGCAGACCAAAATCGTGTGGCCCCTCGGAATTCCTTTCTCCGCAAGAATTTTATCCACGCCTGGAACGCCTGTGGGAACATAATCCACCGCTATGTTAAACACCCCTCAACTCTCTGGACGTATGAATATTGTGGCATTAGTATTTTTAAATATCGTTCAGATAACTTAATGGGAGGATGCTGATGAACGGATTGACAGATGAGGAAAGGAGAAGGCTTCTCAACGCAGCAAAGAAGATTCACGCACACAAGCTCGTGCAAACCAAGGGATACACAACCCTCGCCAAAAGGGCTAGGGACAAGAAAATTAAGCAACTTTTGATTCGGATCAGCGATGACGAGGCGAAGCACGCTGAATTCTGGTCTGAGAGAATTAAAGAGTTAGGAGGTAAGCGCGAAGGGACAACCAGAGCGTATCTTAGAAAACGCAAGGTGGGGTTGATGATGAGCATCCTCGGCACAAAGGGATTCTATGAGTGGGCCGTAATCGGCGAAGAAGAGGGCATCCAAGATTTAGCTATTCAAGCAGGAAAAATCAGGGACACGACCACTTCCGAAGCTTGGAGTAGGTTTGCCTCTGACGAAAGAATGCACCTGGAAAGGATGAAGACAGAAGTGTTGGGCATGGAGGCTTGGGAGATACATGGCGGCGGAGGAGTGAGAGACATGGTCTTCGGAGCCAACGATGGACTGGTCTCAACCCTGGCCTTTGTAGCAGGAGTATTCGGAGCAATCACAAACCCCTACATTATTCTGTTATCAGGAATAGCAGAACTCTTCGCCGGAACCATATCCATGGCCGCCGGTGCCTACCAATCATCCAAGTCTGAGCTGGAGGTGTTTGAGAGGGAAAGCCAGAGGAAAAAAATCAAGAAGGGGAGAACCCCTAAAGAGGAGAGGGAGGAGCTGATGAAGTTCTATCAGGCAGAAGGCTTTAAGAGGGGAGAGGCTGAAGCCATTGCAGACAGGATAGCCGGGGAAAAAGAGCTACCTATACAGGCAGGCACCCTTGAAGAGTTGGGCCTCGCGCCTGAAGAATTAGGGAGTCCGGTTAAGGCAGGTGTTTTGTGTGGAGTATCCTTCGGTCTCGCGGCTCTGGTGCCGATATTGCCCTTCGCCTTTCAGGTTCTAAGCTGTACAGATGCCCTGATAGTCAGCATAGTTGCCACCGTGGCCGCCCTCTTCGGAGTGGGAGCCATGAAAACCATTTTTTCGAGGAAAAATTGGGTTCGAAGCGGGCTGGAGATGATGGTTATAGGAGCCTCGGCTGCGGCAATAACCTATATGATTGGAACATTGTTTTCTTTGATAGTCTAAGTGTGTTATGTCTTCTAGGGAATAAACAGAATGATTATCCCAGCGCGCGCTAACTGTAGATTTTGATTAAGATATACTTTTAAGATTGTACAGTGAAGTAGAAATTGTAAGAGGTTAGTTATGGAGAAGGTTTCTTGTCGTCTCTTAAACGCTTACAGAATGGTAGATATGCTGTTTTAAGGAAAATCGGTGAAGGCGGGAAGGCCATTGTATACAAGGCTAGGGATACTGTTTTGAACCGTGTTGTTGCAATTAAAATGCTTAAAAGTGCAGTTTTAAGCGAAGAGGCACGTTCACGTTTTATACTTGAAGCACAAGCAGTAACTAAACTTAACCATCCAAACATTGTTTCCATCTACGACGTTGGCAAAGAAGACGGAAAACAGTTTTTCATACTTGAATTTGTTGATGGAATAAGTCTACGCGGGCTTCTGGAAACGTATCCTGAAGGCAAATGTGACATACAAACGGTCTTAAGAATTGGCATGGATGTTTGCAGTGCCCTCAAGTATGCGCACTCTCAAGGCGTTCTGCATCGAGATGTTAAGCCAGAAAATATTCTTATTACTGATGAGGGTGTTGCGAAATTGATGGATTTTGGTTTGGCTAAAATGCTGGGGCAACCCAGTATCACACAGGAAGGAGCGCTCGCAGTTCCTGGTCGTATCCCTACGGGTTATGGAGAGGTTGACAGTTTATTGTTGGGGGGAATACCCGAAAACTCTGCAGTTATACTAACCTCACCTTCATGTCATAAAAGAGATTTGCTGATTAAGAAGTTTCTTGAAACAGGGGCAAAAAAGGGTGAAGTCACATTTTATGTAACCATCGACCCGGGTGAAGTAAAGGCCCTCGCAGAAGAATTCCAGTCAAACTTTTACCTTTTCATCTGTAATCCACGAGCAGACACAATGATGAAAACCTTGCCTAATGTATTTAAATTGAAGGGTGTGGAAAACCTTACTGATATTTTTATTGCGTTAAGCAAAGCTTTTCGCAGACTAGACACTTCGCTAAGGGGGCCAAGAAGAGCTTGCATCGAAATCGTTTCGGACGTTTTGCTGCAGCATCACGCTGGTCAAACCAGAAGATGGTTAACCGACCTTATTCCAGAATTGAGATCGAAAGGTTTCACCACTCTAGCAGTAATGAATCCCCACATGCATCCTTCAGAAGAAGTTCAGGCGATTCTCGGTCTTTTCAAGGGAGAAATAAACATTTACGAGAAAGAGACCGAAAAGGGTTTAGAAAGATTATTAAGGATCAAGAAAATGCCCGATCAGAGACGCCTAGAGAGAGCGAGTCGGGCAGTTGCCTATGTGGCTCCGGAAATAGCGCTGGGAAAAGATGCTGACGCTAGGTCTGACCTGTGCTCCTTTGGTGCGGTGCTCTATGAGATGGTGACTGGGAAACCGCCTTTCCCAGGAGAAGATCCTGTAAAAATCATTTTTAGTCATATTCATGACTATCCGGTTTCGCCAAGCAAGCTGAATCCGAAGGTTCCACAGGCTTTGACTGAATGTATCATGAAGCTGCTAGAAAAGGAACCTAGAAGGAGATATCAAACCGCATCGGATTTGCTTAAAGTGTTAAGGGAGATTACCGAGGGTTTCTTAGGCGAAGCTCTTGTGCCTTCTCGTAGGCCAAGTGTTCTTGTTCCGAGTCCCCGTCCTTCCGCTTTAAGAGAGATTCAACTCGTAGATAGAGTTGAAGAGATGGGCGTTCTTGGAGAGGTTGTTGATAAGGCACTTCGTGGCGAAGGCGGCGTTGTTTTTCTGTATGGAGAGGCTGGAATCGGAAAGACAAGGTTGGCTAGAGAGTTAGGGGCTTATGCACGTTTGCGCGGCATGCAAGTTTTATCCGGTAGATGTCCAGCGTTGTTCAAAATGGATGGTGTACCTCCTTATGTTCTGTGGAAAGAAGTGATTAAGGATTATTTGGGAGCTTGCCCTTCTGAGCAATTATATAGGGTGATTGGTTTCTACCCCAGCGAGGTTTGTAAGCTAGTTCCCGAAATTAAGCAGAAGCTTGGCGCAATTCCACAGTCTCTACCTATGAGTCCCGAGCACGAACGCGACAGGCTTTTTGAAGCTGTTTCGCAGTTTATCACTAACATTTCTAGGGAGGTTCCATTGCTGGTTGTTCTTGATGATTTGCAGTGGACTGATCTGTCCTCGCTCTTGCTGCTACATTATTTGGCTCGCGGTGTCTATAAGGAGTCTCTGCTTCTTTTGGGTGCTTATCGTGACACAGATGTGGATGACCGGCATCCTTTGTCTCCTGTTTTGACAGAATTGAACAGGGAACGTTTGCTTCAGTCCGTCCCATTGAAACGCATGTCTTTTGATGATGTTTCTGAGATGATTAAGCGGATTTTAGAACAAGACGACGTTCCGAAAGATTTTTGCGAACTGGTCTTTGAGAAGACTAGGGGGAATCCGTTCTTTGTTGAAGAGGTGATAAAGTCTCTAAAGGAAGAGGAAGTCATCTACCCTGAGGAGGATAGATGGAAGATCAAGGAAGTCTCCGGGATTGAGTTTCCGAGGACTATTAAGAGTGTTATAAAGAAGAGGATAGGTCGGTTAGATGATGAATGTCAAAATGTGTTGACTATGGCCTCTTTTGTTGGGAAGGATTTCACTTTTGAGGCTCTGTGCGGGGTTACCGGCATTCAGGAGGACACACTGCTTGAATTAATGGAAAAAATGCTCAAAACTGGGCTGGTTAAGGAAAGAATTATCCGTGGGGAAGATGTGTATTGCTTTGTCGATATTTTGGTTAGAGATGTTGTGCATGAGGAAGTTAGCCGTTTAAGGCACAAGAAGCTTCACGACGTTGTGGGATGTGCCTTAGAGAAGGTGTACGCTAAAAACATTGACGAACATTTTGGAGAATTAGCATTACACTTCCTTGAGGGCGGAGATAAAGAAAAGGCGCTTGACTATTTCTTGAAGGCTGGAGAAAAAGCTGCAAAGGTATATGCCAACAACGAGGCTGCTTCCTACTTTCAGTATGTCCTTCGACTTCTTGAAGACAAGGACAGTGAACTCCGGGAAAAGGCGCGTGTTCTTGAGAGGCTTGGAGACATCAAAAGACTCGTTGGAGAACTTGATGCCTGCATGAAGTATTGGAGTGATGCGTTGCTGTTGTCGAAACAACTGCATGAGAAAGAAAAGGCTTCTAGACTGCATAGTAAAATGGCGAATGTTCTTTGGGATGAAATGGGCGACACCGAAGAGGCTAAACAGCATCAAGATAAGGCTTTGAAGATTTTGGAAACCGAACCTGAAAGCGTTGAATTAGCAAGCCTCTACGAGGAGATTGCTCACATGTATTATCGCACTGGAGACATGGCTAAAGCTCTTTCTTGGGCTGAGAAAGCCCGTGAGCTTGCCGAAAGACTGAAAGATTTTGAAGTCATAGCAAGTTCAAACGTCAGCTTGGGAACAGTCTTTTCCTTCACCGGAGATATGAAGAAAGCCCGTGAATGCTTGGAGAGAGCTTTGAAAACAGCACTTGATAACGGTTGCTTGGAAACCGCGTTGCGCGCATATACCAACCTTCCTTTATCATTCCATGGAGAAGAAAATGAAAGACGTTTGGAATGTTACGAGAAAGGATTCAAGCTGGCAAAAAAAGCAGGACATATCTACCACCAATCTTGGCTTGGCACCAATCTGGCATGGATGTACGTTAATATGGGAAACATAAATGAAGCAGTTCTCTTGGCGGAAGAATCAGTCGCGTTGGATAGGAAAGCCGGCAACATGTCTCACCTTTCCACGCCTATAGGCGTTCTTGGATTTGCTTATCAAATATTGGGGAAATGGGACAAGAGCGAACAATATTACCAGGAAGCTTTGAACATTTCCGAAAGGCTAAACGATTTTCAATCAATCGCCTTCAGTTATTGGTTTCTCGGTTGGCTCCATTTTGACAAAGGGGAATATTTCAAAGCAAGGGAATTCTTTGAAAAAGGCCGTGAAGTCTATAAAAAAGCTGGAGCGAAATACCGACAAATGAGTTCCTCTGGATATATTATTCGGGCGTACATAGAGCTTGGAGAGATCGAGAAAGCCAAGAACTTAATTGACAATCTGCACGATTTTGCTCTTGAAGTAAAGGATAAAGAGCTCATTGCTAACGCGTATGCGTTGAGGGCAATGCAATTCAGGGCCCAAAGAAAATGGAGTGAATCTGTTGAGCATTTCGAAAAGAGTCTTCGTGAGTTCGAGTCCCTAGACGCAAGGCGATGGGATCTTTATTGGTTCGCCAAAATGGTCCTTTGTGAATACGCTCGAGTGTACCTAGAAAGAGACCAGGAAGACGACAGAGAAAAAGCTCACAACTTCCTCAACCAGGCATTAGAAATATTCCAAAAAATGGGCGCCAAAAGAGACATAGAAAAAATAACAGCAAGAAAGAAACTACTCACAGCCTAGAGTAAGCGCGCAAGAAGTAGTTTTGCAAAGGCTCTACAACATAGTTTTTCATAACTATGTTGAAATCAACATCGTGTTTTCGCGCGCGTGTCTATAATCAAAAGACTCTTTAATTCAAAAGAAGTTGTCCAGGAGTTGATGGGATGCTGGAAGCCAGAGGTGCAGAAGAAGCAGAGTATGAAGGAATCTTGGCGATGACTCAAGAAGCTTTCAGAAAAGCTGCGGGTGGGCGTTCAACAGGTGAATTTGAACGCAACATAGTTGAAGCTACAGTCACTGCTGATCCAGACTTTCGCAAAGGAGACTTGAGAATCGTTGAAGCAGAAGGCAAAATCGTCAGCATGATGCTCCTCATAAGGCGTCAAGCGAGAATCGGCACGGCAATAGTTAACAATGCAATAGTTTCTCCAGTGGCAACTCGTGTAGGCCATGAAAAGAAAGGTTATTGCAGTGCAGTCATGCGAGACGCAATAGGTTATATGAAACAGCAGGGATTCGACCTCACCACCTTGTGGGGACACCCATGGCTATACACTCATTATGGATATTCGCCAGCCATGGTAAGTCCAAGCGTAGCAATAAAGCCAGAAAGGTGTCACCCAACTGAAGTTAAAGACAAGTTTACGATACAGCCATATGAGAAAACACAAGCAAAAGCAGTCACGGACATATACCACAAAAACACCATCAACCAAGTACTAGCAGTAATAAGAAACCCAGAGCCATTCGAATGGAAGGTTCACAGCCCAAACGTCGAATTCCAGATGGTAATTGACAAAAAAGGCAGAGTGATAGGTTATTATTCACTCAGTCAGACTGCCCAGTCGGGTAGAAACCTACTGGAAATTGGAGTCGTGAATACGGAAGCGTGCAAAATAATCTTCAACAGATTCTTAAATTACGCAAAAGAGAAGAAACTGGCTGAACTAATCTGTCCAATGAGCCCGCAACATCCATTCGCGCAGTTCGCATACTGGCAAAACGCGGAGCTCAGAACAAGAGCCAGTGGTGCAGGCTTTGCAAGAATTCTGAACATGAAGACGTTATTTCGTAAAATGAAAAAGGAACTTGAGAGTCGATTGAATCATTCAGAGTTTTACGACAAGACATTGTCACTTGCCATAAGAACGGGGAAAGAAACAATAAATCTCCTGATTAACGATGGAGAAATTACAGTTTCGACTGAAGAAGAGAAAGCAGACTGCACAATAGAAGCACCATTATCTTCATTGAACCCCCTAGTCACTGGATACAAGAGTATATACGAACTCGTAGAGAAAAGGGAGGCGATGGTTAGTGGTGACAGAGCAATCACAAGAAAACCGAATAGCATTCGATTAGCAGATGTGCTTTTTCCGAAGAGCACACCCTATGACAGCCACTTACCGTTGGTTTGGGAGTGACCTGTAGATTTTGTTCTTCCGCTTATAAGCGTTTTAATATTTTCTCACGAGCCTTCTCAAGGCATAGAGGCAGCATAGAATTTCTGTTTGAACGTTTTCCAAATATTCCAGAAGCGTTGCTTTAAGTAAGGCTAAACCTTCTTTGTTTCGCTGAATTTCTTTCACGTGAAAATCTTCGATTTCAAAAATCTTCTCTTGCGGATGCAAAACCATGGTTGCAATAACATGTTTATCGTCGTTTTCCACTACATAGCAATGTTGAGGCACGATTTTCAAATGGTCGAACGTGTGTTCTTTAGCTTCTCTATAACCCTTCTCTGGATCATCATCATGATCTAAAGCCACCATTCTCGCCACTGTTTCCACATCTTCCACCCTCATGTTACGGATCTTAAGCATTAAACATCACCTCCTCCAATTTTCAAAATTTGATTGTTTGAGAACGAGTACGCAATAACTTCATGTGCTTGAACTGAGAGTTTGCAACAACTATAAGGATTTCATTGTAATCGCCCCCACAGGAGGCATCAAATTATTCCTTAATTCAATAATAAAAACTTAACGGAAACCAGCCTGAACTTAAAGCGTAAAGTGATGTTCCATTGGTTTTAAGTCCAGTTTCATATAATATTCTGATGAGGAGGCTAAAGTCGTAAGTGTTTGATATCGTTTCAGTGGGGCATTTGAGCATAGATTCTATTTTTCTGCCAGACAGGAGCACGCCCTTCGTTGTTTTAGGCGGTTCTGCTGCTTATGCTTCTTTTGCTGCCAGATGCTTGGGCGCAACTGTCTCCGTTGTTTCCAAGGTGGGTAGTGATTTTCCAAGCGCTTATTTGTGGTGGCTTGGGCAAGAAGGTATCGATTTATCTGGAGTAGTTAAGGCTGGGACTGCACAAACTACGCGTTTCGAACTGAAATATAGTAAAAATTTTTCAAACCGTAATTTAAGACTAAAAAACAAAGCTCCGCCCATCACTCTTAGCAATCTACCAAAATCTCTGAAAGCCAAAACCATCCATATTGCTCCCATAGCAGGTGAAATCGCATACGAGACTGTCGAGAAATTAAGAAACTGTGCTGAACTGCTGTCCCTCGACCCACAAGGACTAGTGCGATACTTCGACGAAAAAGGAAACGTCACAAGCGGTTCCCTAGCTGACAAGCGCGTATTAGAACTTGTGAACATTTTCAAATCATCCTCAGACGAAATTAAGGCTGCAACTGATATGTCAAACTTAAAGTCGGCTATAAAGGCAGTCCATGACTATGGTGTCGAAACAGTCATTGTTACCTTGGGAACGAAAGGTGCGGTGCTCTCCATCAAAGGAACCGCCTATACCATTCCAGCCTACAAGTCGGAAAAGGTTGTTGACCCAACCGGGGCTGGAGACGTTTTCATCGGGAGCTTTTTAGCTGAGTACATCCGTGGCGAAAACTTGTTATGGTGCGCATGCGTAGGTTCTGCAGCTGCTTCCCTTGTTGTTGAGGCTCTTGGTCCAACATTTTTCGGTAGCAAAACAGAGATTTATCGGAGAGCACTTGTACTTTACGAAAAAGAAATCAAGCGTTGATTTCGGATGTTTACGCGTGGTTCTGTTACTTCCGTTTTCTAAGGAACACTAACTCATCTTTTTTGCTGCTTCCTTGTTAATCTGAAAAAGAATACTGGTTGCTAAAAAATCAAAACAGTAAGGATCTAGGCATTCCACAACCCCAACTCAAAATCTGGTACAACCGACATTGATTTCTCTCCTTATGGTTCACTTCCCTCACTGCAATCTTAATTGATTTTCTGTCTCTTCTTTAACAGATGGCTACTCAAGCAAGACAAGAAAAATGGAAAATGCAGGGGATATCTCCACTGGTCGCGGGTTCGAGTCCTACCGGCGGCATCAATGCGGACTATGTGCGTGCAATCACTCCACTCAGAACAACACTAGAACACAGGGCGACTATTCTGCAGGCGTCAATCTGTACAGCGTGCACATCTTTAACTTTTCTTTTTAGGCTTGTATTCTGCACTCTGAAACAAAGGGCTAGAAATTATCAGATCTGCTGTCGCTCTATTGCAAGCAGTTGGCACATTATATAAAACAGCGATTCTAAGAAGCGCTTTGACGTCCACATCATGAGGAAGAGATTCTAGAGGATCCCAGAAGAAAATCAAGTAGTCCAATTTTTCGTTGGCTATTAAAGCTCCGATTTCCATGTCTCCCCCATGAGAACCGTCTTTAAGTAAGGTAATGTTTAAGCCTGTTTTTTCGATTATTTTTATTCCAGTTCCTCCTGTGGCATATAGGTTGTGAAGAGCCAATGTTCCTTTGTTGAAGTCAGACCATTCGACCAAATCATCTTTCTTATTATCGTGCGCTACCAACGCAATAGTTCTTTTCAAAACATCACCAATCAAATCTCAACAAATATAGTCCAACAGTTTAAACTTTTTCTAAGCGCGGTTCTGCAAAGTCTTCGTGGGGTTCAAAGCTTCCTGATTGTTGCGCGCGCATACACTACAGATACTCGAATAATACTACTCAGTTTCTAAAAGATCAACATGCATAGAAAAAAGAGGAGTTGCGGGTGATATCTCCACTTGTCGCTGGTTCAAACCTGACTCTCGGCACCACAATGTTTTTTGGCATGCACCACAGTCGCTTTGGCGCGCGCTAGAACTACCAGTCTACGAAAGTTTTCCTCTTGACACAACTTTTTATGATGACATTACCATAGAAGCACTTGCTAAAAGCGTCAATATTGAAGCATTAAAGAATCT
>Ga0209636_10006519_pt1 | contig 11934 bp, 8 predicted proteins | sample DeeMarSWOR152_54_FD_187464 | JGI IMG/M metagenome (GOLD analysis project Ga0209636, IMG submission 187464) | Marine sediment microbial communities from White Oak River estuary, North Carolina - WOR-1-52-54 (SPAdes) (version 2) | ecosystem: Environmental > Aquatic > Marine > Intertidal zone >...
TTAAGCTCATCCGGCTCGTGGAAATATGCTGTTGTCCAATAATCCAGGTTCTCGGTGTTGTTTCGATGCTGCCCGTCTTTCAGGTCGCGATTCATGATTTCGATAAAACGCGGGTCTGATATGAGATTCCTGAAATATCCGTCAAACATTGATGCATATCGAGATACAGCTACACAAAAAAGCATCCCGCCCTCAGACAAAACCCTCTTGGCCTCACTCAAGGCTCGTAGCCTGGCATCTTTCTCTGTAAGGTGGTATAAAGGTCCCAACATCAAAACGACGTCGAAGTATTCAGAATCATACTCCAAGTGCTGTGCTTCTCCAACAATCATAGAGGAAATCTTTTTGTGGGATTCCACAGCGTATTTTCTCGCATATTCGACATGCTTCGATACGGGGTCTAGAAGATGAACTTCATGCCCGAGTTCACTTAGCCAGAAAGAATAGAAACCGGACCCGGCACCGACATCCAATATTCTTGAAGGGGTTTTGTGTAAGTACCGTAAAATTATTTCCTGCGTTCTGACCCTTTCTAGCTGACTTACTCCTACGTGAAGACGGTCAAGTTCTATCCCAGAATCATAATGGTCAACAATATCTTTGTTAATCATGTTTGCTACCTCTTCATCACTGTATAAATAGTGATGTACAGTATTGCGGTTTCCTGCTTATAGGTCAAATCAATTCCTGGTTGGCACAATTGAATCTGTTTGAACAAAACTGACTTTTGTGCAATTTACCGAATTGCATAAAAACTCAGAGTGTTAAACACCGGCAGATAGTCACACTGCCTAGTGTAGGACAAGAAATGTTATCTATATAAGCCCTTGATTTTGTCAAGGTATTTCACAACACGCTGATCTAGAGAATATGGATACGAATAACTCAAATAATCGGCTATTTCTATGGCGACTTCACGAAAAACATTGATAGTTTTAAACAACGCTTCCCAGTTTTCATCTTTTCCTGCGCCAACATATGTACTCTCCAACTCAGACCAAATTGCAGGTGCAATGTATTTCTTCAGATTTTTCCCATAGGCACCTGCCTTCAACGACCAGTTGTGGTTAAGCTCTACCCTCCACTCCAACATCCTTCTTAGATGCTCTTGCTTTGCCATGCAGTCTAAACAATGTTTCAACGGCATCAAATCATCACGACAGATATGTTTCGCCACATAGATAGTTTCAGAAAAAAACGCTTCGACTAAAGTCTGGTATTCTTTCTCGGTTGGAATAACAGGAATATACGCCTTGTATGTAGGGGGTTTAAGTTGGTCGGTTAACCTGTCCTTGTCGACAAGAACAGTATAACCTACATCAAGGTCAGTTGGGAGTTCTGATTCTTTGACTATCCTTTTCAATAAATCAACTGGATAGACCGTGTAGTCAATCTTAATGCCGTCTTCATAATGTGTTACCCTAACGAATTTCTCCAGTCCGAACTCGGTACGAATGGGATCTCTATACACAGTGAGAACTCTTCCAAAATCTTCCAACCAGTCATCGCTCTCTGAATATTGTCTGAAATCTGTTACAGCTATGATGACATCGTAATCCGAAAACTCATCCACCGTTGCATGTGGATTGGTTCGAGTACTGGTCAGGAGCATAACTCGAATGTCAACTTTTTTTTCAGCCCACTGTACTAAACTGCTTACTACATCGTGTTCTTGTCTTCGCATCATATGTTTGCTAGTCAATGAAAGTATAATACATCTGATTTCTAGTTGTGAACTGCCATGGCGACCAGAAGCTTAGGAAGGCATGCTTCTGTTCCACAGGACTTTGAGTAGCTACTTTGGGGAGGTTGTTAAGGCAGGTTTCACCTTAGAAACACTTATTGAGTCAATCCCACAGAAGAACAAGCTTGGTCAGTATCCACAATTCATATATGACTTCAGTGTATGTCACTTCCTGGTCTTCAAAGTCAGAAAACCAGTATAGTGTGGGAAGACGTGAATCCTTGGAGGTAGATTGAATAGATGTTCGTAATGTCACATTAACTCATACTGTATAAAATGTTTAACAGCACGAAAGGAGGATACGAAAATGGATCATCCTTGTTCGATAGTCTCCGTGGTTGGTTTTTTACTAGCATCAGTAGTAGCAGGAATAGTGTTCGCTATAAGAAAACAAACCGATATGACGTTGGCTACACAAAATAAAGAAATGGATTGCAGATAGCGCTGAACAAAAACGTGATAGCAAATTTTGGCAAGCGTTAAGTGAACCAAATGCAATCACGTTCACAACAGTTACTATAGGAACCTTCTTAGTCTTTGTGGGGCAGTTAATACTACTAGTAGCCAATTGGTAGTTTCTGTAACTTTAGGAATGTGGTTACCATCTTCAGGTGACTATCACATGTATGGTAACTTCGTTATTCCTCCGATTGAAGTTCCTGCCAGTGGGGCTCCACCTCTTAGCAACCACCAAATGAGAATGTTACCCATTGGTCTTGTTCATCAATTCTCTCACTGCCCACCGCACCTGATCTCCTCCAATAGCCGGCGAATAGGGGGTATCAAGCTGGGCCAACTTATCAAGGGGAATCTTGCACTCTATTGCCAGGGCTAGCTCATCGATTGCTCCTCTTATTGGTGCCTCAGAGATGACCTGTGCTCCCAGTAGGTTTCCAGTCCCACGTTCAGCAATCATTTTACAGTAGATGGGTTCCCTTCCGTATTTTAGCCGTTTCGTGAGAGTCGTGGTGATGTGTGAGCTCACGTCTAGTCCCTTCTCCCGAGCGAGCCTCTCTGTGAATCCCACGGAGCCTACCTTATAACCAAATATTTCGATAATGAACGTCATAGTAGTGCCCTGGTAGGGAATGGTATTCCCCAAGATTAGATTCGTGGCTGCCACCTCACCGGTTATGCCCGCAGTAGTCACCATCAGGCGACGTGTTTTGGAGCCCATTATTACATCCCAGTTCTCCATGCAATCCCCCACCGCATAGATATCCGGGTCGCTGGTTTGAAGGTATTGGTTCACTGATATGGCACCCGTGCTGCCTATTTTAAGGCCTCCTTTCCGTGCCAGGTCCACATTTGGCTTGGCTCCAGTAGCAAAGAAGATAAAGTCTACCTCTAATTCTCGATCAGGCAGAATAAGGCGTTTCCTGGCTGATTCACTCCTTATACCATTAATCATAGCAGGTAGAATCAATTCTACCCTTTTCTGGCGCAGTCTTCCTTCAACCCTGTCCGTCATATCCTTATCCAAGCTTGCTGGCAAGATGTTCTCCATGATATCTAAGAGATAAAGGCTACGGTAACCCTTTGCCATAAGCGCCAAGGTTATTTCTATCCCGATGGCTCCTGCTCCGATGATGGCAGCACTGGTATACATTGGAATGACCGCGTCCAGAGTCCTGGCGTCAGCAATGTTAGTGCTTAAGGTAAATTCGTTTCTGCCGTCCAGTCCCGGTATAGGAGGGATGGAGGGAATAGCGCCCAAGCTAAGGATAGCTTTGTCATAAGCGTAAGTCTTTCCTTCAGCGATGATACGCTTCTCCTCTCTAAGAATATCAGTGACCTCGGTGTTGACATGTAGGTTTATCTGCCCTTCCTTAAAAAAGTCCCCAGGATAAAAGATATCCTCCCAGGTAACGATATTGCCCCGGAGCACAAAAGGTAATTCACAGGGCGCGTATCCGACTTCAGACTGTTTAGTGAAAATTTCTATCTGAGCTTCTTTATCTAGCTGTCGAATTCGTCCCGCTGCGCTTCTACCGCCAGCACCACCGCCAATAATACAAACTTTCATCCCTCCACTCCTTTCTCTTAGTCACAAAAATTCTGCAATTTGGCTCCCAAACTGCGGTTAATATTATGAACCGCATCATTTCGCATAGCAAGGGCAACAAGATGACGCTCAGTATGATGTGCTGAATTATTATTGAACAAAACTGATGATTGTATAGCGAAGCCCACCGTATATAGGGATGCACTCGGTTGAACCTTCTACCATATTTCTACTATAATACTTGGCCGTTGCCGGATACCCCTAAACTCATTTGTCCAATCATAGGGGGTTAGCAGATTTCTCTAGACAAGAGTATAATGCAAGATAGAATTCATTCTTGTTCCAGGTAAAAGGAGGTTGCTATGTCCAACGTTTATGAGAGACTTCGTGAAAGATTGGATATGTTTCCCCATGGATTCCCTAAAACTGAAAGTGGCGTGGAGCTAGAAATACTACAGCATCTGTTTACTCCAGACGAGGCTGAAATAATGCTCCACTTGCGTCCCGTACCAGAGAAGGTATCGACGATAGCAGAGAGGGTGGGTAGTAATGAAACTGAATTGGGCGAAGTTCTATACGATATGTCGAAAAGAGGTTTGCTCATGAGATATAGAGCACCTAATGGAGAAATCTACTACATCCTGGCGCCCTGGATGGTCGGGATTTGGGAGTTCCAATTGAATAACATGACCCCAGAGAACATTGAATTGTACGAAAAATATTACCAGGAGGGAATGGTACCTGCACAACGAAACCGAAAAACAGGGGGATTTCGCGTTATCCCTGTTGAGGAAGAGATAGAAGGGAGTACTGAGATTGAGCCCTATGAAAAGGTGTCGCAGATTATCGAATCACATACCAGGTTTGCCGTTGCCGAATGCATCTGCCGGAAAGAGAGGAGAATGGTTGGAAACGGCTGTGACAAGCTGTTGGAGGCTTGTATGAGTTTCGGACCGGCAGCAGATTTCTACATCGAGAACGGACTCGGCCGAGAGATCTCAAAGGAAGAGGCAAGGCAGATACTTCAGAAAGCCGAGGAGTCCGGTTTAATTCACTGCTCCTCAAACGACGCGGGTAACAAGACATTCATATGCAACTGCTGTGGCTGCTGCTGTAAGGCTTTGGCACATGTTACAAAATACGGTAATCCGCAGGCCATAACAAAATCAAACTATTATGCCGTAAAAGACCAGGAGACCTGTACTAACTGCGGTACCTGTGTGGAGCGATGCCAGGTAAATGCCATCCACGAAGAAAATGACTATACCGTCATCGACAGGGATAGGTGCATTGGCTGTGGACTCTGTGTATCTACGTGTCCCACAGAGTCAATCACCATGGTCCACAAATCACCTCAAGAAGCTTCTGCCATTTTCGCCAGTGGTGCAGAAATGATGCAGGCAATGGCAAAGGAAACAGGCAAGGTATTTCCTTTCGAATAGAATTAGAGACCTGCTACTCTTGTGATAAGAAGTCACTCCTCTTTCTTTGACTATCGTCTTACCGTTTTATACAATTGTTGGAACTGTCATAGGGTAATTGTTTAGAAGATGGAGGTTCATATGGAAGCCACTAAAAAAGAAAAACGTCTTGAGGGTAAAGTTGCCTGGGTGACCGGTTCCTCACGCGGCATCGGAAGGGTGATTGCCGGCCACCTGGCACAACTCGGGGCAAAGGTAGCGGTTCATGGCACCAGTCCAACCTCATCACGCGCTTTTAACGAGGCTGATTCACTGGAAGCAGTTGCCAAGATTATTACTGAGGACTGCGGGAGTGAAGTCTTGCCGTTTTGCGGGGATTTAACTGATGCAGCTACCGTCAAAGATATTGTTGCGCAAATCCGCCGTCAGTTCGGCCATATCGACATATTAGTGAACAGTGCCGGTGGCGATATAGGTGCACTGGGCATATCGGGCGGGAATTTCGGTAAACCGCTGGTCAATGATGCCATATTCGTTCCCTTGGAAGATGTACGGGCCATTCTTGATCGGAATCTCATGACCTGTATCCTATGCTGCCGTGAAGTGGTACCGGACATGATTCAACGCAAGATAGGCTGGGTTGTCAACATGGGCAGTGTATCCGGGCTTGGGGGCCATTCTCATGAAGCAATCTATGCATCTGCGAAAGCGGCTGTCCACGAATATACACGCTGCCTGGCAGCCTTTGTCAAGCAATACAATATCCGTGTCAATGCGATCGCTCCCGGATTGATTGTCGTTCCCCGCATTGTAGCCCAGGGGCGTGCCGAGGGCGCGGCAAAGATGACTGATGGGACTCTCAAACGCCCGGGTTATCCAATTGAAATCGCACGCACTGTTGAGTTCTTAGTCACCGATGATTCATCATACATGACCGGGCAGGTACTGCGCGTAGACGGCGGCAACCAGTTGTGGCCGGCTTAGAAGTTGAAACCAGTCGGCGGTAGATCATGTAAATATGTGAGAACAGCCAGACCTAAAAGGAATCACAGGGAAACAACCGAAGGGCATATTAACTCATCTTGTTCACCGAACATCTCTGAGGAAGTATATTTATATTCAGGAAAGGGCGATATTGCACTCGCTGGTGAATAATATATAAATATCCGTGTACGTTGAAAGGAGAGGACCATGTTGACAGGACTCCATTTTTTACTAACTTACATGTGCAATTCGGAATGTGACCATTGTTTTGTTTATAGCAGCCCAAGGGCTGCAGGCACTTTTACTTCTGACCAGATCAGAAGGATTCTTGATGAAGCAACTAAAATCGGCACAATAGAATGGATATACTTCGAAGGAGGAGAGCCATTTTTGTTCTACCCCATAATGCTTGAGGGGATTAAAATGGCTCGAGATAGGGGATTTCAGGTAGGTGTAGTAACCAATGCCTACTTTGCCACGGATGACAAGGATATCGAAATCTGGCTGAAACCTCTTTGTGAACTAGGAATTGCGAACCTTAGTATAAGCAATGACCCATATCATTACGAAGGTGAAACTGAAAACCCGGCCATACATGCCCGGAAAGTGGCGCTAAAATTGAACATGCCTGCCAAAGAAATCCGTATCGAGAAGCCTTCGTTCACAACAGGTGTAGCTGAAAAGCGGAACACAGGAAAGCCAGTCATTGGCGGCAGTACCATGTTGAGAGGTAGGGCTGTGGAGAAATTACTGGCGGATCTCCCGCAAAGATGCTGGGAGGACTTTATTGAGTGCCCGTATGAAGACCTTGAATCTCCCAAAAGAGTCCATCTTGACCCATACGGTAATATACATGTATGCCAGGGGATAAGCATAGGTAACGTATGGGAAGAACCGCTATCAGATCTGGTTAATAAATATGATGCTAGTCTACATCCCATATGTGGCCCATTGGTTAGAGGAGGCCCTGCTCTCCTGGCTAGAGAGCATAAGGTTGAGCATGAAGATAAGTTCGTTGATGCCTGTCATTTATGCTATATGATTCGTTTGAAGTTGTTAGACAGGTTTCCACAGTACCTTACACCAAGGCAGGTGTATGGACTGAAATAGTAACTTTCTAGCGGATTGTTACCTCATTGTATGATTTAACACTTATCATCTTCTCACTCTCGGAATATACAAATCCCTTCTCCTTAACACGCCAGCGATCAGCACTGAGCCAAGGCCACTAATAACTAGGGCATATGCTCATACACCCACTGGAGATGGGGACGTAACAATTAATCAGCTTGTTTAGTCATGGTATACAATAGCTCGCCACATTGTCGAATATGACATCCCATTGATTCTATCAGATTTTTATACCCGTGTTGACAAACCCACAAGCGAGGGCTAGAGTATGGTTAAAGCGAGTTGAAGTGGGCAATACCAATTGAAAAAAGGACTTAGTCACATCACTGATGAATCGTCAACATCACTTGAAGTGTGGGAAGAGGAATTACTCGCCCAACACCGCTGGGGACAGCACGGAGACAGGGCAGTAAGAGAGCTGTCAAAGCTCAGGAAGCTCTGGGATTCTATCCAGCCGGTCGACGACAGCACTAAAGGAATTGCTTTCCAAATTGCCTCTCTTGAAATCTGTAATTGGAACCTTGAAGAGAGTATTTTAACTCTTTGCCGGGCAATTGGAAATAAGCGTCCCTCCGAGATGGGCATTGGTCATGGGGCCTCAATGACTGAGGATCGCTGGCGGGAGATCTGGGCGTACTATTGTGCGCTTCGTAACTGGCTACCCTCTCCAATAGGGAATGGCTACGGGCTCCTTCTCCGAGAATATGACTCTGATAGGGCTATTCAAGATCACGTTGCCGACTTACTTGGAGACAGAAACGAATTGAAGGAGCTCTACGTTATGCGTCTGTGTCTCTGTCTTGATTACTGGCTTGGGGGATGTCACAAGCGAGAGCAATACTCATCACAGAAGACAGCGCATACCGGTGCCGTTACAGCAGTTGAACAAGAGATTAAACAGCGTGACCATGACAATGACATACTCAGTGTCTTTCAGTTGGAGGGTGATGGCAAGCTGAACCCCTGTCATCACAAGCTGTTTCGCCGCTTAGACATCATAATCTCAAGCATCGGCGTTGGGAGATTGTTCGGTGCAATGCCGATGAGGGGAACAGATGGCTATGATCGAGCCGACCTCCTAGAAACATATCTGTCGCCAATCGAGTTGTGGCTCAATAACAGGGGACAGGACAGGATGAACAAAGGAGTCTCTGGTGCAATCATCTCCAGTTTAGGAGAACGGGATGATACGGCGGTTTTCCTAGCATCACTGCTTGTTTCACTTCTTCGTTCACAGCAGATAGCCGCGCGCCAACGAGCTGAAAGCAGATTCAAGAAAGCAGCTAGCTGACTCCAGATGCTGAACATCTCAGCCTCCTTGATAACGCTGACTTTGTCAATAATTGGCAGTGGCTATCAAGCGAGGTTAAGTAACAGCCGATTAAACCAATACTCGGGAAAGCAGGATTTGAAATGATACAATATTGGAATTATTTGGCTGGAACCCTCTATTTCAGATACGGGGATTTGATTACTATCGTTGGACGGAAATCTTTATGAGATTATATACAAATAACATGCTACAGCAGCAGATGAGCAAAGCAGCCGCTCAAATTACAAAGGACATTCCAGCAAAAGTATACCTTGATGTGACACCGGACTGTAACCTATTCTGTATTATGTGTAGAGAGTCCGTAGAGAACTCTGGCCGCGTGATGGACTTTGAATTATTCAAGAGGATAGTAGATGAAACTTGTGAAGGTGTCACAAGTTATTCTCTATTTAACTCCGGAGAATCTTTGCTCTTACCAGATCTCAAAGACCGGGTTAAGTATCTTTCGAAGCGAAAACTATCTAACGCTACAATTGACATAGCCACAAATGGAATGCTGCTCATAGAAGATACGAGCAAGTTCTTAATTGATAGCGATGTTGAAGTCTCAATATCGTTTGATGGATCAAATGCCGAGAGATTTGAAAGGATACGCCGGGGCAGCGATTTTGGAAATATATGCCAGAACATAGAAAGGATTGCCGCAATCGCCTCGCACATGAATCCATTCCGTGCACCGGGCATTGGCATAGCAATTCAGAAAGACAACTGGCATGATCTGGCGAGTATTATCACTGTGGCAAACACGTTAGGTGTGAAGCGTGTTAGCATGTGGCCCGTCGTCAACCCCAAGCAGTTCAGAATAGAACCAGACGAAAGAGTAACAAGGGAATTAACTAATGCGATTCACCATGCCGAAGATCGGGGAATGGCAGTTGACATGTATCCAATAAGACTAAGGAACTACGTCTGGGATGGAAACGAATATATTGAAGTTGATGGTTCTTTCATAGACAAGAAATGCAATGCACCGCTTATTTGCACCTCAGTAGCGTGGGACGGTGAAGTATACCTATGCTGTAATTACGGTGACGCAGTTGAGAACCTAGAAGGCAAAAGTTTCCAAGATGTGTGGAACGGCGAGAGATATCAGAAGTTGAGAAGACAGGTAAATGATGAGAACAACCTACCTAGAAGCTGTATGAATTGCTTCTGGGTAAACAGATATTGAGAAACCTTCCTGAAGGAAAAAGATATGAAAATACTAGCACTTAACTCAAGTGCCCATACTGGTGACGTGAGTAAAACTGAATTAATGTTGAATCACCTGGCAGGGGGCATACGGCAGGCTGGCGCAGCTCTATATTACACACCAAGCTGAGCTATGTATAAGACTGTCAAGGTGCCTCTGCTTATCTCAGATGGTACCTTGATCAATGTATCGTCCCATTAAAAAGATGAACAGACCAGCATACCGAGGCCACCCATCTTTACAACCACGTTAGTGCAGGTCGACAGCTCAGCAATCTCCTCCTTCCATCACTGGAACACTTCTTCCCGCTTCTCAGTGTATGGATCGATACCAAGTAGTTCTACAATGTAGTCCACCCGCACAAGGACAATACAGACGCGAAGAGGCACAATATTTAGTAAGTTTCAGGCTGTTGACAAAAATAGTGCGGCTACTTGAGTAATCGGTAGTGAGCTAGACCAATGTTGTGGCGAAAATTTGTATAAACGTTGTATCATAGGAAAACTTCCAATAAGGTGCGAGTATAGCAAAGAATAGGAATAACGGTAAATAAGGAGAATGATATGAAATTACTAAAATTAATAGTAGGTATACTAGTTTTAGCACTGTTCACATCATTTGCCTTTATCATTAGTCCAAAGGAAGAGGTAGAGCTACAAATTGATGTGCCGGCTGTCACCTTGACAAGCAGTTACAGCATAAATGGAGAGCCATTTCCTGAGTCCCAGTATACTAGGGCTTTTTTCTCCTTAAGGAATCCAGATAGCGGCGATACCATAGCACTGGGTCATAGCAATGACCAGTACCATAGCACTCTGATCATACCGGATGTTTACGATTTGATCTATGCACATACACAAGGCTCCGAAATTCCCCAGAACAAGGACTCCATTTTCAGGTCTACAGTGGCTATACAGACTGATCAAGACTTAGATATCAACGTTTCTTCGGTTGTGATCAGGCCGCACTTCACTCTTAATGGTAAACCTTTCTCCACTAGTGTTTATAATAGTGCGGAATTCTATTTACAGCACATCTCTGGTGGTGAGCGTATTTCACTAGGTAAAAGCTACCAAGCAGGCGAGCCTATTATCATATTACCCGGTATTTACAACGTAATCTATAGTCATCAAAATGGCAGTGGTGTTCCCCAAAATCAGGATGCCATTGTCAAAGCTGCGGTGACTATTGATGTTGACCAGGTATTAGAGGTTGATGTACCGGCTGTCACCTTAAGAAGTACCTACAGCCTGAATGGAGAACCGTTTTCTGTATCCCAATATACTAAGGCTTTTTTCTCCTTAAGGAATCCCGACAGCGGTGATACCGTAGAACTAGGTTATAGCAATGACCAGTACCATAGCACCATGATCGTATCGGGTGTTTATGATGTAGTCTATACCCACACAATTGGTACCGAAATTCCGCAGAACAAGGATGCCATTGTCATGAGTGATGTCGACATCAGTTCTAGACGAGCCCTACCAATTGATGTGCCGGCTGTTACCTTGACAAGCAGTTATACCATGAATGGAGCCCCCTTTCCTGAGTCTCAGTATACTAGGGCTTTTTTCTCCTTAAGGAATCCCGACAGCGGTGATACCATAGCACTGGGTTATAGCAATGACCAGTACCATAGCACGCTGCTTATACCGGGTGTTTACGATGTGATTTATGTACATACACAAGGCTCCGTAATTCCCCAGAACCAGGATGCCATTGTCATGAGTGATGTCAACATCAGTTCCAGCCAAGCCCTGGCAATTGATGTGCCGGCTGTTACCTGGACAAGCAGTTATACCATGAATGGAGCCCCGTTTCCTGAGTCCCAGTATACTAAGGCCTTTTTGTCTTTAAGGAATCAAGACAGCGAAGATACCGTAGCACTGGGTTATAGCAATGACGAGTACCATAACACCATGATCATACCGGGTGTTTACGATGTGAATTATACACACACAATCGGCTCTGAAATTCCCCAGAACGAGGATGCCATTGTCATGAGCGATGTCAACATCAATTCCAGCCAAGCCCTGGCAATTGATGTACCGGCTGTTACTTTGACAAGCAGTTACACCATGAATGGAGACCCGTTTCCTGAGTCCCAGTATGTTAGGGCTTTTT
>Ga0209636_10006521_pt1 | contig 11929 bp, 11 predicted proteins | sample DeeMarSWOR152_54_FD_187464 | JGI IMG/M metagenome (GOLD analysis project Ga0209636, IMG submission 187464) | Marine sediment microbial communities from White Oak River estuary, North Carolina - WOR-1-52-54 (SPAdes) (version 2) | ecosystem: Environmental > Aquatic > Marine > Intertidal zone >...
GGCCGCCCCTCGTCGACGAAATCTTCCACAACCTGTTCCAAAAATTTTCCCACGTCGCCAACGCGCACGTCATTCGGGTGGCCTCGGGCGACGAAGGCGCCGCCGCCGAACTCCGCTACCTCGAAGCCGAGCTCGTTCAGCGTCTGAAGGCACGCTCGCAGGTCGGCCGCGGCCGCGGGCGCGAGCGTAACCGTAACGGGTATAAGGAGCCTTTGGCACCCCTCGGTGCCGCCGGCGCGCCCGAGCCGCTCGTAAAGAACCCGCTCGTGCGCCGTGTGTTGGTCGACGACGATTAAGTCGCGGCCTCGCCGCGCGATTATGTAAGTATTGTCGAGTTGGCCCAGAACTTCAACTCCCTCGTCGCAGCGCGCGCGGCCCGCGGGGGCGAAAGTCGGCGACCGCGGCCTTAACGTTTCCTCGGGGCGGCGCGGGCCCGGGCGGCCCGCCGCGGCCTCCGGCCACAAGCCGTGGCTTTTCAGGTAAAGCTGGACCGTTTCCCTTATGTCCGCCGTTACTTCCCCCGCGCGGGCGGGGCGCGTCTCGGCCGGGACTTCAAAAGACGCCGCGGTTACCGCGACGCCGGCGCGCGCCAACCCCTCACGTAGCGACGCGCTGACGAATTCGAATACGCCGTTCTCGTCCGCGAAGCGGACCTCCTCCTTGCGGGGATGGACGTTGACGTCGACCTCCTCCTCCGGCAAGTTGAAGTACAATATGACGAGCGGATACCGCGCACGCTCCAACCGCCCCTCGTAGGCCGACATCACGGCCTTGAACACCGGCCTGCCCCGCGCGGGGCGGCCGTTCACGACGGTGTATATATTGCCCGTTATCCCGTAGGAGAGCGACGCCGGCGAGAGGTACGCCTCCAGCGAAAATTTATCTTTTTCTATCACGACGGGAATGAGTTGTTCCATAAGTTCCCATCCCAGGATCTCGCCGATGCGCTGGCGCGCGACCGCGCTAGCCGAAGCGGTGTACTGGAGGCGGCGGTCCTTAGTGAGCGAGAACGTCGGCCCGAGCTGCGCGAGCGCGAGGCGTTTGAAGACTTCCGCGGCCCGTCGCCATTCGCTCGTCGGCTTACCCGCGAACTTCCGCCGCGCCGGGACGTTGTAGAAAAGGTCGCGGACGGCCATCGCCGTCCCCAACGGCGCCCCCTCCCGCGAGACGACGACGTCGCCGCCCGCGGCCACGGCCTTAAACCCGGTCGGCTCGCCCTCGGCCCGGGTATAGGCCGTCACGCGCGAGACGGCCGCGATGGCGGGAAGCGCCTCGCCCCGGAAACCCAACGTCGCGACCGCGGCCAGGTCCTCGGGCCGGGCGACTTTGCTCGTCGCGTAGCGCTCGAAGGCCAACGCGAGGTCGTCGGCGTCCATGCCGACGCCGTCGTCCACGACCTTTATCTCTTTGAAACCGCCGCCCTCCACGGAAACGTCGACGCGCCGCGCGCCGGCGTCCAGGCTGTTCTCCATAAGCTCTTTGACGACGGACCACGGCCCCTCTACCACCTCGCCCGCGGCGATGAGGCCTACCATATTCTCGTCCAGCTTTCGGACCTTGCCCACGGTATCACCGATATCCCAGGCGCCGGTTCAACGCCGCGGCCCGCTTGACGACGTCGGCGACGCCTTTCGCGGTCGGCTCATGCGTTACGTAATCGACGGCGTCGCGCAAGGCCGGCGCGGCGTTAGCGACCGCGCACGATACGCCCACCCTCTCGAGGAAGGGCATGTCGTTGAAAGAGTCGCCGACGCCCGCGACATTGGCGGCGGCGACGTCGAGGCCGAGTTCGTCCCGACAATACCGCAACAGCCAATCGAAACCCACGCCCTTATTCAACGGCAGCGGCGTCACGTCCACGACGCCCACGGACCGCGTTACGAAAAAATAAGGCGCCAGCTCGGCGGGCATGTTACGCGTAACGTCGAGCAGTTCCTCCACCGTGCAACAATCGCCCGCGGCGAGGCTCGTCGCGTACCGCTTGCCGAGTATGAAGCCCGCGCCGCGCTTCGCCACGAGTTCCCCCTCGGCCCAGGCGCGGAACCGCGCGACCGCCTCGGCGACCCCCTCCGCCGCCAGCGCCGGGTGGAAGATGTACTCGTGGCCGAGCGCGTTTTGGGGAAGGTGGATGCCGCAGCCGGACTCGAAGAGCGACGGCAGCGGCGTCGCGATGAAGCGCGCGAACGCCTCGAGGTACGAGTGCGGCCGGCCGGTCACGAGCGATATCGGCGGGTAATCCCGCTCGCAGCGCGAGCGCTCGTTGTAGCGCTTCAAGACGGACAAGCCCTCGCAGTCGACGACCTTGAGCTCGTCCGCGGTAACGGTGCCGTCCAGGTCCGCGAGGACGAGCTTTACGGGGAACTCGTAATCGTCGAAAGGGCTTTCGGGACTCATACCGTTCGCGGGTGCGAGGCTATTCGTCTTCGGAATAATTTAACTTCATAACAAAATCGGCACCGACGCCAATACCGGGCGACGCGGAAAAAGGACGAGCCGGCGCTAAATTATGTTATATAATTTAACATATAAAGGCCGCCGCGGCACATGTTTAAGGACCGAAGAGACGCCGGAATAAAGCTGGCTCACGCGCTCGCGAAATACAAAGACGGGAGCGTGCTCGTCTTGGCGATTCCGCGCGGGGGCGTCGAGGTCGCGTACCGGGTGGCCGAATTCCTGGGCGCGGACCTCTCGCTGCTCATATCGAGAAAACTGCCCTACCCCGACAATCCGGAAGCCGGGTTCGGGGCCGTGGCCGAAGACGGGAGCACCTTTATCTTCGACGACGCCGCGAGGCGGCTAAGCCGGGAAACCGTAGAAAGAATTATAAAAACGCAAATAGAAGAAATCGGCAGGAGAATCGAGGTGCTCCGAAAAGGGCGGCCGCTGCCGGCGATGGCGGGGCGGACCGTCGTACTGGTCGACGACGGCCTCGCCATGGGCTCCACGATGCGGGCCGCGGTCGCGTTGTGCAGGAGGGCAAGGGCCGGAAATATAATCGTCGCGGTGCCGGTGGCTGGCGCAGAAGTTGCGGGAGAGCTCGCGAAAATGGTCGACGAACTAGTCGTCCTGGAGACGCCGGCGTTCTTTTACGCGGTGGCCCAAGTTTATGAAAATTGGTACGACGTCCCGGACGAAGAAGTATTGGAGATAATGGAGAGCGTAAAATGAAAACGGAATATTTAGTCGGCACCTCCGGGTGGAACTACGACCATTGGAAAGGGAAGTTCTACCCGGAAGACGTGGCGAAGAAGGGTTGGTTCGGTTTTTACGCAAAAGCGTTCGACACCGTCGAAGTTAATTATTCGTTTTACCGGTGGCCGAGCGAGAAGACCATGACCGGTTGGTACGAGCGTGCGCCCCGGGAGTTTAAATTTACGTTGAAGGCGCCGAGGACGATCACCCACGTCAAAAAAATCGTGAACGTCGAGAAGTGGGTGAAAGACTTCTACAAGCTCACCGCGCTGTTAAAGGAAAAGGCCGGATGCCACTTGTTCCAGCTGCCGCCGTCGCTGAGGTGCACCGACGACAACGTCGAGCTTTTGAAAAAATTCCTCCGCGCGCTGGACCGCGGCCGCGATAACGCCGTAGAGTTCAGACACAAAAGTTGGTGGGACGAGAAGGTTTACGATCTGCTGAGGCAACACGGCGCGACGTTCTGCGTCGTATCCGGCTTAGGGCTTCCGGATGACGTCGTCTCAACGCACGACGTCGCCTACTTCAGGTTCCACGGCGAGAGGTATTCAACCCGCTACCCCAAAGCAGCGATACGCGAGTACGCCGAAGCGATGAAAAAGCTCGCGTGCCGGAAAGTGTACGCGTACTTCAACAACGACGCGGAGGCGTACGCGGTGGCCAACGCCAAAGAATTAAGGCAAGCGCTGGAAAATATTACGCCACCGTGAGACGTTGGAAATAAGCCGACGACGTACCTACGAGCCGTCGGCAGCGCGCGACGAGAGCGTGCCGCGTTCCCCTTAAACACTATAACCCTCGCCTAACGTCACATACCGTCCGGCCTTGCCGCTACGATTCCTCTCGCGAGGCCGACGGCTTTCTCAATAGGTAAGGCCCTCGCCTTTATATCTTCCCATTTAAATAATTTCGGCTCACCCCATATCGGCGAAAAAGATTCCTCCATTCCTCGCGCGGCGTCGGCCAAGCCCTCGCGCCTTACCTCGTTCAAAGAGCCGACGGTCCAAAAGAACAACGGCCACGCCGCGGCCGCCGCCTCGCCGAGCTCTATCATATAGTCAACGATCTCCAGGTGGGCTTTGTACGTTCGAGCGTCATAGGGCGGTAGGCCGCTCGCGTCGAAAGATTCGTAAGCCGAGCTAAGCAAGTTTCTAACCCTTCCTTTCGCGAAATCGCGCGAGCCCAATACGTCGATAACCGCGTCGGGATAGTCGTAAAAGGCGAGGTTTTGGGAATCTTTTTTACAAAAAAGGTACCCCCGGGAGTTCGTGACCGGCCTGTTCAGAGCCGCCGAGGGAATAGCAAATAGATGCCTGATTATCACGAATAATTTAACGAGAAAGGCGTGGCGCCCGTCTTCCTCGCGGGCATTTTTAAATTCTTCAAAATTACCTTCGACGATCTTCAACTGATTAGCTGCCCGCCGTTTTATAAAAAAAGGGTTCGAATACCCTTGCCTGAGCTTGCTTTGTACTCCCGTCAGGAAGCCACGCGGGTCGTACCATATCTTCGCGGACACGAGGTCGTGGACGAAGCCGGCGCCGCCTAGAATCGACGCGACGTCCTCGTAATGTTTTTTATCGAAAAAGCCCCACTCGAAGAGGACGCCGTCGATTATCCTGCGACGTATTTTGTATCCGGCGGGAGGGTCGGCGACGATTAGGCCGATATCCACGTCCGAGCCGCGGACCATATCGCCGCGCGCGAAAGAGCCGTCGCTGTACGCGGCGATAACTCCCGGATTTTCCCTGAGGAGAGAGGCGACAACGACCTCCGCGTCGGCCGCGATCTTTTGCGTCTGAGCCGGTTTCACGTTCAATAGAAACGAAGGCCCGCGGTTATGCGGACCTTACAGGTTACGGGCACGTCCGCCCCCTTCCGCCGCCGCCCACTTACAATTTCGCGAGGTACTTCTCGAAGTCGGCGACGACGTACTTTTTGCCTTTTGCGGCGACGGCGTGGCCCTCCTCCTCCAAACGCCTCTTTTGCCCCTCCGCGCCGGCGGGGTACTTTTCGTTGAGGACGCCGCCGACCCTCAACGTCCGCCAGTACGGCGTTATCCTCTCCTTCCCCTCCGCTCGGTCTTCCTCCGCCGCGCAAGCTGAGATCTTCGCGAAGATCCCGGTGGTAATGCGTCAACCGATGGTGGCGCCGTGCCGGCGGGCGAGCGCCGCGCGTACGTCGTTTATAGTGGTGAGCTTGCCGCGGGGGACCTTCCGCATCAGCTCGTCCACCTCGCGCGGCGCCGGGATGACGCAGGTCCCCTCTCCCCAACGCTTACTCATCCGCTCGTCGATTTTTATGACCTTGGGCAAACCCTTGTCGTCGGCCAACTTCTCGCGCCAGGATTTCTTGGCCTTAGCCATCTCAACCTCCCGCTAACGTAAAGGCCCTCAAAAGGGCCCAACGTAAATGGCGGAGAGGGCGGGATTCGAACCCGCGAGGCCTTGCGGGCCCACACGCTCTCCAGGCGTGCTCCTTAAACCGCTCGGACACCTCTCCGCCAAGAAGTCCGACTCAATTCCTTAACGCGAGCGCGTCCGTCTCCACCGCGGCCCGCTCGCCCCGCGCGGCCGCGGCGTCCCAATCGTCGCACAGGCCCACCGTTATCGGCACCAGGACGCCCGCGTTCTCCACGAGGTACATAAAGGGCCGGTCGAAGAAGCGCTCCTGGCGGGGCTCGAGGCGAACGCGCCGGCTCGAGGCGTACCCGTCGAGCCTCGGCCTAGCCATAATTCCCAAAAGAAATAAACGGACTTTCCCGCCGCGCGATGCCATATCCAAAACCGTAGAGAATTCGGAGAGGGTGGGATTCGAACCCACGGTACCCAAAGGGCACAACGGTTTTCGAGACCGCCCCGTTCAACCGCTCCGGCACCTCTCCCTGAAGCCGTCGTTATTCTACTAAAAAGGGGTCGCCGCGGCAACCCTTAATCGATTCCCGGCGCCGCCAAGGCCGCCTCACGCCGCGGCGGCCAACGCCTCTACCGGGCAGGTGATAACGCAATCGCCGCAGGCGGTGCACGCCGCGGCGTCGTAGGCGAGCGATACGGCAGTAATTCGGAGCGCGAGCGGCGCGCACACCGCGACGCAAGCCCCGCACAAGTCGCACCGTTCGCGTTCGACCGTAATAAAGGCTTCGGCGACTACCACTAGAAATCGTAACCCAACGTGAAGTAGAAACGCGGCGGCGTCTCGACGTCGCGGAGGTTGGTCCGCCACCCCCAATCCAACTTCACGTCGAAGTACCCGAACCACCACCTGATCCCCGTCCCGAACGACATCTTGCCGTGTACCAGGTGCCAGCCGCCCTCCTTCGTCGCGAAGGTGAAGTGGTCGTACTCGAGGTCTTCGTCGTTGGTGGACCATTGCCAGTCGTCCGGATAGGGAGAGCGGTCGTTGTAGTGGCCCCACGCCGAGCCGATGTCCACGAAGAACAGGCCGCGAAAGCCGCCGATGACGAAGCCCTCGATGGGCCACACGAGGAAATCCAAAAGCGGGAAGCGGAGCTCGAAGTTGCCCAGGCCGAAGCGCGAGCCGTAAAGCTCAGAATATCGATAGCCGCGCAGCGTCGACCCGCCGCCGAGGAAAAAGTTCTCCGGGTCGCGCCCGAGGCCTGCGCCCCCCACCGCCCGGAACGCGAGGCTTATCCGCCGCGAAACCCGGATATAGCGGCGGGCGTCGAGGATTTGCTCGGTGTAGTACAACGACGACGACGTTGCCGGCACCGTTTGGCGAACGGTGTACGCCATACGCATACCCGCGGTGGGGTGGTAATAGCCCCACTGCGTCGTATCGCGGCCGAAGCTCCCGACGACGCCGAGCATGTTATCGCCCTGGAGCGGTATGGGCTCCTTCTCGGGGTCGTAAAAGTATCTCCGCCGCCGGTCGTAGCCGTATACGCCGCCGTCCACGCGGTTCCTCATGTCCAGGGGATAGGAGGCGATTGCGGACCCGCCGGAAACGCGTTGGTCGAAGGCGATGCGCCGCGCGATATAATAGTCCTGCCACGTTATGGCCGAGAAGATGTACGCCGTTCGCCGCGTCAGGTAGTAGTAATCCAGGGCGAGGTCGATGTCGTGGAAGGACCCGATGCTCGTGAGGTCGGCGAGCACGTCTATGCGGTGGCTGCCGAGGATGTCGCTCAAACCGAACACCGTGTAGTTCTGCAAAACGCCGCCGGTGGTATACGAAAAAGTCGTGCTCAGGTAGTCTGGACTGAACTTTATGCGATACTTGCGGCTCTCGTCCACGACGTCGGACACGACGAGGTCGCGCACCGTCGGCGCCTCGGCCTCGCCCTCTTCCCCGGTCCCGGCTTCGGCCCCGTCCCCGGCGGCGGCCCCTTCGCCGCCCGCGGACGACTCAGCTCCCTCGCCGCCCTCCTCGTCGCCGCGCGCGCCGGGGTCGGCCGGCCCCGGGTTGCCGGCGGTGCCGGCGCGCAGCGCGAGCCACGGGTCGTATCCGAAATCGCCCGGGGCGGGCTTCTCCGCCGCGACTTCCCCTACCGGCTCGTCGCGCCAGGGCATGTTCCATATCGAGTAGGTCATATTCTCGAAGGAGGTGAACGCTATCGTCTCGCCGTCGGGGGACCACGCCGCATCCATCACGCCCGTTACCACGTCCGTGTACTTACCCGTCTCGCGCGTCTCGAGGTCCATTACGAAGATATTAAAGATGCCGTCGTCGCGGTCGGACGCGAACATAAGCCGCGAGCCGTCGGGCGACACCGCGGGCGAGATGTCCTCGCGGTCGCCGAAAGTGATTTGTTCTTCGCCCGTGCCGTCCGGCCGGGCGCGGAATATATTGTGAAAGGTCTGCCGCTCGGAAGCGTAATAGACATATTCGCCGTCCGGCGACCAGCTCGGGTAGCCGTCGGAGTAGAAGTCGTCGGTAACGTTTTTAACTTCGCCCGAGGCGACATCCAGCACGTATATGTCCCGCTTTTCGCGTTTCACTCCCGCGAAAGCGATCTTGGTCCCGTCGGGCGAGTACGCGGGCGAAAGGATGTCCTCGAACTTGGGGTTGTAGCGGCGCGCGATCTTGCGGCCGAGCACGTTCAAGATATATATCTGGTCGTACGTATCCTTCTTGCCCACAAAGGCTATGTAGTTTCCGTCCGGCGACCAGCTCAGGCCATTTTGTAAATACATAATGTATTCGTACTTCGACAACGAATATCCCTTGGTCAAATTCTCGAACTTCTCGCCGGTTTTCGCGTTGACGAGGAAGATGTCGAGAAAGCGCTCCTTGACCGTAAGGCAGGCGACGAGGTCGCCCGAGGGCGACCAGCTCGGTTTAAAATAAGAAATATAATCGCGCCGGTCCTCGGCGGGCGTGAGTTGGGTCGCGAATTCCTTTAGCTGGACTTTCTCGCCGATTAGCGGCCAATAACGCCGCCGCAACCAAACCTTCCAATCCTCGTTGACGTCGTCGAGCTTGACGTCGAACGCGTCTTCTAAGGCGTCGTCGGGCCGCCGAAGCGTGGTCTTCTCGAACGCGCGGAGGAGTTCAGCCGGTGCGTCGTCGCCGTACGTCTCCACGAGATATTCCATTACCGACTGGCCGAGCTTGTACCCCAAATACGGTTGGGGTAAATAGTCGAAATCGTGCAGGCTGTCCAGGTCGGGGACGTTCTCGCTCATGACGGCGTCCCGCAATACCATCTCGCCCTCCGGGTTTATGTCGTTGCCGATGTACTCCGCCATCCCCTCCATAAACCAATCCGGCGGCGCGGCAACGGTGAAAAGAGCACCGAATGTGGGGAACAGGAGTTCGAACTGGAAGATGTGCGTCATCTCGTGGGTCATGGTCTCGTCGAATTGACGTTGAGAACCGTTATACGGCATGACGAGACGGCCCTTGAGTGGTTCCGCAAAGCCCCCCACCGCCTCACCGCTGACGGTGCTGATGTTGTTCTGTTCGAAGTGGCGCGCCGACATAAAAACGACCACGGGTACCCTCTTTGAGAGGTCGAAACCGAGGTTGTCGGAAACTTTGTCGTACGCGTCTTCGGCCAACTCCGCGGCCCAATCCAGCAGGAAATCCTCTTCCTCGTAGTAGTATATGTCGAAATGCTCGGTCGCGAGGACCCGCCACGAGAACTTCTCGTTGCGGACTACGGACTTGCCAAAAGCCCCGGCATTTGCCGCGGCAAAGCTGGCCAGTAAGGCCAGGAATAAAACCCGTCTCGCTTTAAAATTTCGCAACTTCGCGCGTCTGCGCCACTTCGTGCGATTGGAGCGTGTACACAAAATCATCCACGACCTCGTCGAGAAGCTCCTCGAAAATCTCCTTCTCCTCGCGCGAGGCCGTATTGACTTCGCGTTGCTTGTACGTCCGCATCGTGGTGGCTTCGAACTCGCGCCGGCGCATCAGCCGGCCGGTCCTAACGTCGAGGGCCTTTATCGTAAGCCGCACCGAGAATTTCATATTGACGTCCAAATACCGCGTGGCGTACGAAGAACCGAGCTCGAAGGGCGCTATCGTTTGGCGGTCCGCGGTATAGAGCTCGTTGCGTACGTCGCCCTCCGGGCTATAAGTCCTCCTAATGAATTCGACGTTCCCCATTAGTACGCCGTCCACCCCCAAATCGCTGCCCAACGCGACCGCCTGTTCCCTACTCGCCGCATCGAAAGTATCCACCCGGTCGAGTGCGGCCTCGACCGTCTCCGCCGGTTCGACGAGGAACGTCCCCTTGTCCTCCATCTTCTCGCGCACCGCCTTGGCGGCCAAAAGGCCCTCGTCCTCGTCACCGCTGAACGGCAGGACGGCAACCCGTCGGTATAACGAGGGGTCGATGTCGGGCGGCTTTTTTACTTGGATGACGATCGCCTCGTTTCGACAGGCCGCAACGAATAACCACGCAACTGCCGCCGCGCCGACCGCCGGAACCCACTTGCGCGAACCCCCGGCCCTGGTTCCCTTTTTACGCACCATCTACGCGCTTAGCCCAAACCGTAACTTTTCCTATCGCGTTTTATCTTGCGGTTGAGGTCGGTACACAACTCGGCGATTTCGTTAAGCAGTTTGCTCAAACGCTCGCGCCGTTCGGCGCCGCCCCGTTCGCGGTACTCTCGCGCCACCTTTAAAGATAAGAGTACTTTGTCGATATAAAGAATAAAGCCTTCGTTCAATTCGTGTGTATGTTTGTCGTAGGTCAGGATCGAATCGAAGCCCTCGCGGATTTTCGCGAGCCGCGAGCTTATGTCTTCCGCGTCCTTCTCAGAAAAGTCCCCGCTCTCAAGGTCCAAGCGTTCTACGTCGGCGGCCAGCCCGTTAACCGTATTTATAAGCGTCGAGGCCGTGGCGTAGTAATCCACGAAAGCTTTCTTGCCGCCGGCCGCCGCAAAGGCCGCGGTTAAACAAAGGGCAATAAAAAGCGCTCTCGACTTAGCCAACGTTATCCCTCGCGTTATCGCTTCCCAATAATATTAACACCTAATTTGCGCGTTTGCAATCTAAAAGCAACGCGTAAGTCGGGCGCGGGCCGTGGCTCGAGCCCCACCGCACCAAGCGAAAGGCGGGCCGAAGCCCGCCCTTCGGTCACAAGCGCGTACGAAGTTACTCAGCGGGCGACTACCATACGCCGCGCCGCGCCGTGCCCGGGCGCTTGCAGGCGGTAAATGTAAACCCCGGGCGGAACGGCCGTGCCGTTATCGTTGACCAAATCCCACACTACTTCGCCCTCCCCGGCCGCCGCCATGCCCGAGTACAGCGTAGCCACGCGCCGCCCGCTCAAATCGTATACCTCGAGCGTCGCCGTGCTCGCCTCGGGCAGCGAAAACTTGATCGTCGCCGCCGTGCGCGCCGGGTTAGGAAAGCTACCCGCCAAAGCGAAAACCGGCTTTTTGCCCGCCGGCACGTCCACCCGCGCCGGCCCGAACCGCTCCTTCTGGCCGCTCAGGTCGACGGCCTCCAGCAGGTATTTGTACGCCATCCCCGCTTCAACGCCCTCGTCCTTATAGCTGTAAGGGGAACGCCCCGTAATCAGGGCCTTGTTCAACTTCGCGTATTCCGCCGCGCCGCCCGCGTCCTCCTTACGGTAGAGGTTGTAGCCGGCGTGGTCGACCTCGAGTACGGCCTTCCACGCCACCTCGACGTAACCGCCGCGCGCCCTCGCCGTGAACGAGTCCAGCTTAACTTCTTCGCTGCCGTAGATGAACCTAATGCCGTTAACGTCGTCGTACGCGAGGGTACGTTTTTTCGTTTCGCCGAGTGAGGCGTAGCCGTACATCGTGAACTCCCGCGAGGCGTAGTCGTACAGGTCCGCCAGGACGAGGTTGTGCCCGAATTCGTGGGTCGCGATGTTTTGAACGTCCATGCGGCCCGCCTGGCCGCTGTCGGACCACGTGTAGTTATAGCCGTTGAAGCAAACGTCGTTTTCGACGACCTGCCAGAACGAGCCCGCGTCCTGCATCCAGAAGGCGTTTACGGCGATAGCGTTCGACCCAAAAGGCCAGCCCGGTTGCCCGGAATAGCCGGGCTCGTACCACACGCAAAGGTTGATGCCGTCTAAATCGCACTTTATCTTGCTCGTATTGGCGCCACGTTTGTTCCGGTACCACTGGCAGCGGACGTTGGACCAGGTGTTCAGCCCTTTCGCCAGCGCGGCGAACTCGTTCGCGCAGTCCGGCGTGCCGAGCTCGTTGAACCTCACCGTCCACGGCATCTGGTCCTTGGAATGCTTGCACATTTTGCCGTAGTGGTAGTACACCTCGAAGGCCAACGCCGGCGC
>Ga0209636_10006522_pt1 | contig 11927 bp, 11 predicted proteins | sample DeeMarSWOR152_54_FD_187464 | JGI IMG/M metagenome (GOLD analysis project Ga0209636, IMG submission 187464) | Marine sediment microbial communities from White Oak River estuary, North Carolina - WOR-1-52-54 (SPAdes) (version 2) | ecosystem: Environmental > Aquatic > Marine > Intertidal zone >...
GAACACATTCCTGGCCATGGCTGTGGACACAGAGACAAGGAGGCCGAAGCTGGCCAACGTCTATGGAGGGCTGAGCGGTCCGGCCATCAAACCCATCGCCCTCCGGATGGTTCACCAGGTGGCCAGCCGGGTAAAGATCCCCGTGATCGGCATGGGCGGAATCATGGAAGGAAATGACGCGCTCGAATTTCTGATCGCAGGTGCCAAAGCTGTGGAGGTGGGCACAGCCAACTTTATCGACCCTGAAGCCACGAAGAGGATCATCGATGAGTTGAATGAGTACTGCCAGAAAAAGGGAATAGACAGGATCGAGACTCTCATCGGGAGTCTGAGAACCTGAGTTCCAGCCATGTTCAGGATATTTCATGATGTAAGTTTTCGCCTTGAAAAAGCGCAAGATAAATATATTATCTCAATGAGTGCACAGGCCTGAAAGAATATCTTGAAAGGAGGGCCAGGATGAACAAAGAGGATATGGCCAGGAGAATAATAGTCGCCCTGGATGTGGACACAAAAAAGGATGCCCTGACTCTCATCAAAGAGCTTGAAGAGGTGGAGATCTTCAAGGTGGGACTCAAGCTCTTCACAGCAGAAGGTCCTCCACTGCTCGATGAAATTCACAACCTGGGAAAAAAAGTTTTTCTGGACTTGAAACTTCATGACATACCCAACACGGTCGGGGAGGCGGTCAAATCCGCAGTCGGGCACGGCGTCCATATGCTGACCCTTCATTCCTCTGGAGGTGGAGAGATGATGAAGAGGGCTGTGGATTCAGCGGCCGAAGCCGCAGAGAAAGAAAAAACAGAAAGGCCCCTCCTTCTCGCGGTGACCATTTTGACCAGTCTCAAGAACGAACAGCTCGAGGAGATCGGGATGGTTCCCGATACTGTGGCCCAGGTCTTCAGGCTGGCCCACCTGGCTCAAGAAGCCGGTGTGGATGGAGTCGTCTGTTCACCTCAGGAAATTGAGATCGTCAAGAAGGAATTCGGAAAGGAATTTCTCGTCGTTGCTCCTGGCATCCGGCCTTCCTGGTCAGCCGCTCACGACCAGAAGAGGATCATGACGCCCGGTCTGGCCATCCGGAAAGGCGCCGACTACCTGGTCATTGGGCGTCCGATCACCGAAGCCCCTTCTCCCCAGGAAGCATTCCTGAAAATCCTGGAGGAATCAGCCGATCTTTAGGACACCCCAGAAGGCAAAAAGGATTCTCAGGAACACTTCAACATAAGCCACCAGAATCAATCCGAACAAGCTGCTCACCACGAAATATCCTAAAAACTTTCCTCTTGAAGTCTCAAAGAAAAAGACAGCAAAACCAAGATAGAGGAGATAAAATCCGTAAAATCCTGCCAGGATCTTCAAGGCCCATCCAGCCTCAGGGATGAAGTAAAACACGCCTCCCAGCCAATAGGGACTCATGCTCAACACTGCCAGCTTCAGAGAGGCACCTCTCTGGCAGCGAGTAGAAAAAACGGGGCCAAAGATGGAAATTATCCATGCCCATAGATAAACGATCATCAGGGATAAGATGTAGGCGGCAGCACTAAAAAGAAGCTCTCTGCCGGCAACCGCCCAGCTCCATCCCGTATAAGGCCTCTTATAATGACCGTAAGCGAGGCCCGCCAGCCACCGAAACACAGGAGGAACCGCAGCCAGGGCCAGGGCATAGGAGAAAAAAAGACGGGAAGCTGGAAGGGATTCCTCCTTGGTTCGTGTCCATTCCTGTCGGGATCTGGAAAGCAATCCGATAACTCGGCGCACCACTTCTCCTCAGTCCTCCAACAGTGACGTTTAAGGATAGCAGCTTATTTCTGTATATGACTCTGGAGGCGCGGGTCGGATTCGAACCGACGAATCGAGGTTTTGCAGACCTCTCCCTTAGCCACTTGGGTACCGCGCCTTGTTCATCATCGCACAAATTTTAAAAAAATGTTGGAGCGGACGATGGGATTTGAACCCACGACCTTCTGCTTGGCAAGCAGACGTTCTACCCCTGAACTACGCCCGCTCGAAGAACCTTTTTCAGGAACGAGGGTCTGGATTTAAACTACCAGAAAGCGAAATTCCTGTCAATAAAAAGGAGAAAGGGAAGAATCTCCATGTTCCTTTTTTATTTTTTGCCGGCGGTCTTATGGAGAATGTTCTTGATGATATAAGCAGCCATGGCTGGGTTGGCAGCCAGCCGCCTTTTGCAGTAAGCAATGGCGAACTTCCACTTCTCGGCAAATGGAACATAGAGGCGGACGAGGATACCGTTTCGAACGAGCTCATCCTGAAAGACCTGTTTGGGGACACCCATGAGCATCTGGACTTCATACCGGTCTTTCTTCATGTTCAACCTATCGGCGATGTTGAGGGCCTCGTTGATGACCGCCTCATCATGAGACGCGATCTCGGGGTAATGCCCCTCTTTGAACAGAACCTCGACCTGCTCGAGCATCTTTTTTTTCATCTCTGGCTTGCTCTGGAGAGCGACTTCTTTCGGTTCGTTGTATATCCCGATACAGATGCGAATCCGGGCATTCAAGCCTCTTAAGGACTTGATGTCATCGTCGGTGCGAAAAAGCCGCGACTGGAGGACTGCCCCAAAAGTGGGATGGTCTTTTTTCAAAGCCCTGAAAATATCCAGAGTCATGTCGGTGTAATTATGGTCCTCCATGTCCAGAGTGACTTTTATCTCCTGCTCTTCAGCCTTCGCCACGATTCCCCCGATTATTTTCTGACAATGCTCTGTACTCCGGTGACTCCCGAGTTGAGTGGGCTTGAGAGAAAGGGTGGCAAACTCCTGACGGCCTAAGCTAGCGATAAGTCTTTCATAGACACCGACTGTGTACTGGACTTCCTCATCACTCTCCAGCTCTTCGCCCAGAAGGTCTATGGTCGAGCAGATATGCCTCTCATTCCAAAAGTTCTGGGCAGTGTCGACTGCGGCCTGGATGCTGTCACCTGCCACATAAGGACCGGCAAAAAGCTTCACCAAAGGAGAGGGAGCAAGGTTGACAATGAACGTTTTAAAACCCATGGATGACTCCTTTTATGTTATGAAAACCTGAATGAAAGCATACCATTCAAAGACGATTTTCAAGACATATGAAATTAATCCATTTTTCGACAAACTTCAAGGATTGATTGAAAATTTTAGAAAAAATTTCTATCTCAGCCGGAATAGAAATGGTTCTGAATGCGACCGGGCAAACGCTCATACGCGCTGGCCTTTTATAAGGAAAAAATTGTGGCTGTGTTTCACTTTCGGATATTCAGCGTTTCCATGATCTTTTAACGAACCGTTATCCGAGAAAACAATATCAAGGTGTGTAAAATTCAGTCAAGAAATGCTAAAAGATGAGATCCATCCCTTATCGATTCTATCCATCAATCATGAGAAATGTCGAATATGGGGATGCAACCGCTTCAATAGCGGGGTTGTACTCTGTCGCCCAGAGTCAGAGCATCAATAGTGGAGAGGATCTTCACCGTAGAAGAATTCTCCTGAACATCGATCACGATTAAACTTCCAAGCTTCTTGATCGTCCCTTTTTTCTTTTCCGTTTTTCTGTAGATGACCAACTGCTGTCCGAAATGAATCCCGTCTTCCTCTCCAAGATCTATAATGGCCCAGTGCCCTTTAGAGATCTGTCCGTAATCATCCTGAAAATAAATCAGGGTGCCCTGCGTTCCTTCCTCTTCATTGATGTCAACGTCGTAACCAAGGTCTGAGCCCAAAAGCTCGCTTTTCTCCTCAAAGGGTACCAGGAACTGTCCCAATGTCACCTGTTCGCAGGCCTTTTCCAGTTTGGCGAAGGCCTGTTTCTCCTCCACAGAGACAATCTGGGCTCTGCCTCTTTTTTTGATGAGACGACCATAGTTTTTCCCGGTGAAAGGACTTCTGACTTTTTCTCCCACCTCTACAATCGTGAATATCTGACCCGTCTCGAGGCCGTCTGCACTCCCTTTATTCACGAAAAATATATCATTCTCCCTGAAAAGCACTCTTTCATCCTGTTTCTCAGCCCCGACTATCTGAATGTCCAGCTGGGGTTTTTTCATGACAAAAAAGGAACAGTAGAGGTCCGTCTCAGAGATCAGAGGAAAGACATCCTTGTATAATCTGGCCTTCTTGGCCTCCTGTTCCTGGCTCATATCTCCGTTCACGGGACTCAATCCGGTGCCCTCTCCTCGAAAGGAGAGGAGAATAACTATCACAAAAGAAAACAGGATCTTTGTCACAATTTTAAAGGTGCGATTTTTCATAATTGCTCCTTTTCACTGGTATTTTATCCACCTGAATTTTGCCCTCATTATATTCAGATGGTTAAATTCTGTCAATAGAAGCATCTTTTTCGGAGAACTTAACTGTTTCTCTTGACATCAACAGCCTATCTTCATAACATAATTAAACCCGCATTTAAACGGAAATAAGCTAAGGAGGTTGACTGTGAATAAAAAAGCAATTACCGCCAAAATGGCAAAGGATTCCGGCATCACCGGACTTCAAGCCGAAAAGGCCTTCACTTCCCTGATCAGCGGGATCACAGGCACGCTGAAAAAGGGAAGAAGAGTGACATTCTCCGGGTTTGGGAGTTTCGAAGTCAAAACACGAAAAGCATGGAAAGGAAGAAATCCCAAGACCGGATTTCCCATCAATATCCCCCAAAAAAAGAGAGTCAAATTCAACCCGAGTCAAAGCCTGATCGACTCTCTCTAATTCTTTATCCAAAATATTTTACCGTTCATTTAAAACCCACAACAGCATAGCCGCTTCTTTTTTCTGGATTGGACAAGGACCTTCCATTCCTTTAAAATAATCCCAGCTTATAAGACTATGACGCCTAAAAAGAAAACGATCGCTCTCCTGTTTGGCGGACGCTCTGCTGAACATGAAATTTCTCTTCTCTCCGCTGCTTCGATCTTCAATAATCTTGACAAAACCAAGTTCGAAATCATCTCTATCTTCATCGATAAAAGGGGAAAATGGAGAGTGGTCGAATCTCCGCTTCTCTCCCCTGAAAAGCTGAATAAAGGCTCATCTGCGACTTTTCTTCCCTGGGAGGAAAATCGTTTCTCGCAGCTTATCGAGGCTGACATTTATTTCCCTGTCCTCCATGGTCCTTACGGAGAAGATGGAACGATCCAAGGACTCCTGGAGATGGCCGATGTCCCCTATGTGGGTGCCTCTGTCATGGATTCAGCCATAGGCATGGATAAGGCCATGACCAAGATAATCCTCAAGAGTAAAAAATTGCCCGTAGTCAGACACCTTATCATCATGGAAAAAGACTGGAAAGAAAACAGGGAGAATATTCTGAACCAGATCAGAATGGAATTGCCGCTTCCCTTTTTTGTGAAACCTGCATGTCTCGGTTCGAGTGTGGGTATTTCTAAGGTCAAGCAGAACAGTCAGACTGCTGCTGCCGTCGATGAAGCGTTCCGTTATGACCGGAAAATCCTGGCCGAAGAAGGAATTCAAGGACGAGAGCTGGAATGCAGCGTTCTAGGAAACGATGAGCCTGAGGCTTCGCTGCCCGGAGAAATTTTTCCCTTCCGGGAATTCTACGATTATGATGACAAGTATCATGAGGGAAAGACGCGTTTCGGGATCCCAGCAGAGCTCACACCATCCCAGACAAAAGAAGTTCAGTACCTCTCTGTTGAAGCCTTTAAGGCCATCGACTGTTCAGGCATGGCCCGAGTGGACTTCCTGATGGACGGGAGAACCGAAAAAATCTACGTGAGTGAAATCAACACCATCCCGGGCTTTACAGAAATCAGCATGTACCCCAAGCTCTGGGAGGTGAGCGGCCTCACTTTTCCTCGCCTTCTGGAAAGGCTGATCCAGCTGGGCTTTGAACGACACAAAAAGAAAAAAAGAGGCAGGGAAGATTACAGCCGATGAGAATCCTTGGAATAGACTTTGGTGACAGGAGCATCGGATTGGCAGTCAGCGACCCGCTTCTCCTGACCGCTCAAGTACTGGGCCGCTACCGAATTCAGAGCAAAGAAAAAGATAAAGAGTACTTCCAGGGACTCGTTTCACAATACGAGATTGGCGAAATCGTCATCGGACTCCCGTTGAGAATGGATGGGAGCTCAGGCACGAGGGTCGAAAAGACGAAAAAGTTTGCCCGCTGGCTCGAAAAAATACTCAGCCTCCCTGTCATCTTCTGGGATGAACGGTTGACAACACAGCAAGCGCTCAAAATTCTCAGCGGAAAAAAGACTGATTTCAGGAGGAAGAAAGCCCTCAAAGACCAAATATCCGCTTCTCTTATTTTATCCAGCTATCTTGAAAGCAAAAAAGCCAGACACGATGATCCTCAAAGTCATTAAAACCGCGCTCGCCGTATCAGCAGTCATCCCTCTTCTTCTCTCCGTATGGTTCTCTTTCGAGCTTTACCTTGCTCCCAAAACCATACCCCAAAAAATATTCTTCGTGGTCGAAGAAGGAACTGGAGTGCAGGGCATTGCCCAAAAGCTCAAGGAGGAAGGAATTATCAAAAAAACATGGCCATTTCTTCTGGGATACAGGCTCTACTTTTTTTCAAAAAGCCTGAAGGCAGGAGAGTACGAGTTCGACCTGCCTCTGTCGACAAAGAAAATCTTGAACTTGCTTTCAGAAGGGAAAGTCTATCTCCATTCCTTGACCATCCCTGAGGGCCTGACAAGAAGAGAAATCGCACAGCATCTTGCTTCCCTGGAAATCATAGCCGAAGAGGATTTCCTCGAAATGTCCTCCAAGACGGACATTATCGCCTCTTTGGACAGTCAAGCGGAAAACCTGGAAGGATATCTATTCCCCGAGACTTACAACTTCACAAAAGGGACATCTGCAGAGACCATCATCTCCGCCATCGTCTCTCAATTCAAGGAGGTCTTTAGTGCAGAATGGCAGAGAAGAGCGGCCGAGATAAAGATGACTCCGAGAGAAGTCGTGACACTGGCCTCTCTGATCGAGAAAGAAACCTCGATTCCGGAGGAAAGAAAACTGGTCTCAGCCGTGTTCCACAACCGTCTGAGAATAGGGATGAAACTCGACTGCGACCCAACCATCATCTACGCCATGAAAGAGCAAGGGATCTATAAAGGCCGCCTTCTCAAAAAACACCTCAAATTCAACTCCCCCTATAATACCTATCTCAACCGCGGCCTTCCTCCCGGGCCCATCTGCAACCCAGGCAAGCCGTCTCTCGAGGCAGCCCTCTATCCCTCGGAGGAAAAATACCTCTATTTCGTCTCGAAAAACGACGGAAGCCACGTCTTCAGCCGCACCTTTACAGAACACCAGCGAGAGGTGAGAAAGTACCGACGATAGTATTTTGAAGTGGAAAATAATGTATGATTCTGCTATATTAAGAATTGTGAGAGGAGGAATGAAATCCTCTCAAGAGATTAAGGAACGCCCGGATTAAAACAGTCCAAGTCACTCAGATTTGAGAGCTGGAATTTAGGAGGAAACATGAAAATGAGAAAGCGAGCGATTCTGGTTCTTGCATCAGGACTCATCTTGAGCTTACTCCTGTTACCTAGCCTAAAAGCCCAGGGGCAAGAGCAAGCCACAAAGGCAAAAGAGTCGAAGGTCGTCATTATCCCCGATCAAGTCAAAAAGGTCTTTGAAGATGGAATGCAGACTCGGCAGGTTCGTTCTGATATTCCATTCACAGTTGTCCGGCATCTCTATTTTCCTGCGGGTCAAAATTTCTATACAGTCATCCTTTTCCAAGTGAAAAACGCTGACCTTGGTTTTGCTCCTCTTGGAGAAGCCCCGGCAAAGAAAAAGGAAGAAGCATTGTCAGCCTTCGAAACCGAGGCATCCAAGCTGCAGGCCCGCTCCCATCTTTTCATGCAGTTCAACAAGATCGAAAATGGTGTGCCCGGACAAGTGTCTCAAGAGGTCTATGTGCCGATCAACCTGCAGGAAGACAGCTCCACCTATGAACCCGAGAAAATGGAAATTTACTCGGCAGGATATCCTCTGACATCAGGTCAATATCTCCTATCCCTGGCTATCTGCTCCCAGAAACTGGAAAAAATCGGAACCCAGTACTATGAATTTTCTCTGCTTGACTTAGCCTCTCTCGCTGACAGACTCGAGACCACCCCGATCTTCTTCGTTAATAACCAGGAGTACATGGATTCTGCGGAAAGAAAGCCCACGTTACACAAAGACTCTTTCACCTACTCCATCATGAACATAGAGCTCAATATTGACAGAGTCTTTGCGCCTGGAGAAAGCCTCGGGCTTTTCTTCTATATTTTCGGTGCCCAGCCAGATGAGAACGGGAAATTCAACATTGAGGTTTCCTTTGATGTCTTGAAAGAGGGAGAAAAGGCTATCCTTTTTGCCCCCGGCCAATACGATGCTCCCCTGATCATCCAGCAGCTTCCGCTGGTCAAAACCGTGTTGGTCAAGTCAGAGTCAGGAGAAACAACAGAGAAGCGGAACGCTGAGCCCGGAAAATACACGCTTTCACTGACAATCGCGGATAAGATTTCAGGAAAATCGGTAAACAAGAGTATTGATTTTGAGGTGAGATAGAAGTCTTTAAAGCCCCTAATTCTTCATATAAAAAACAGGGATCCCGTTAAGAAACCTTAAGGGAATCATCACGCTTCATTTGAGTCCTGATTTTTTTCAATATCCGTGATCAGCCTTTTCACATCTTCCTGATCGGCATTCAGGTTGAGGGAAGCCCTGAGGACTTCCAGAGCTCTTTCCTTCCGTCCTGTCTTGTAATAACAAAAACCCAGAGAATTCAAAAGCCCGGTATCACTGTTGTAAATCTTGTTCCCCTCTATAAGGTTATCTATGGCTTCCTCGTATCTTTCCATTCCCATCAACGCTCTTCCCTTGACGAGGAAATAGTCAAAACTCATGTCCTGTTCATCTTTAATAAATTCGATCAATTCTAAACTCTTGTCGTACTTTTTTACTCTGTACATAAAATTGGCGTACTCGACCACTCCTCTTTTATAATCAGGGTTGGCGCTGAAAGCCTTCTCGTAAGCTTCCTCTGCTTTCTCGTATTCTCTGAGCTTGGCATACTGATGAGCACGCATGTAATAGAAAAGGAAGCTGTTGGTCAGCGATAAGATCTTGGCTCGAGTGATGGGATGCGAAATCGCGGCTTCCGGCGAAATGATGAATTTTCCTTCCTTCTCGTCGATTATCTCGCCGTCCTTTCCGACCAGCTGCACTTTCATCTCATAATAATCCGGAGTAAATTCTTTGGCAGGGATGGCATGAGGAATATTGATGATTTGAGTGAAAGGATAATCCTTTAACCTCAAGGTCAAAGATTTCTTCAAGGGATTCACTTTCTTCATTCCGTCGATAAGGACCTTGACCTCTCCTTCCTCCCATAAGCTCTGGGGAATATTGACAAGGTCCATAAGGAAAGCCACTTCATCTGATGAAGAGAATATATTCTTCGGGTCCACAACCAGCTTCTTGTCAACCATCTTGAACGGTATGTGCATGTTGCTCTGGTAATCCTGAAACATGTAGCCCAGAAAGGGGCCGAAGATCTGAGGTTTCCCCGATCCTTTCGGAACAGAAATATTCTTCTCAAAAATGCAGAATTCTTTGCCGACCGAATTCTGCAGGAGGATAGTCAATCTGTAATCCCCCTCCACCACTGGAAAGGCATCTTCGATCGAAATCCCGTTGGCTCTAATCCTGTCCAGGTCATCAGGGGCAATATAGAGAGGGAACTCCTTTGTGTATTGAAAGATGATATCCTCTCCTATCCTCAAGCTGACGTTAAGTGAGAAATTGCAGAAATACTGGTCATTCTCCTCATAATAATCTATGGAAATGGTCTTGGGAGCTATGGAAAAATGCAGAAAATCGATCCCGACGATAGGATCAGGAATAAGGGCTGTGCTCGTTTCACTCTCCACGATATTCGTCATATGCTCTGTACTGACAACCCCTCTTAAACTCAGAAAATGGGTGGCATACGTGGGATTGATATCCTTTTTGGGTGAATCGATGATGTTCGCTATAAGGATGGCGTTCAGCGGAGAAGGCCGATAGTCATAAGGGGTTTCACCCGGAATCAGGGATATGGACACAGAGGCCAAGGTCGGAGCCAACTCAAAGATCCTATCGTACATGGACTCATAATCCTCGATCGCGAAATCCTTGCCATGAACCATAAGGGAACCCGGGCCATCGGAAACCGGGTCATACAGCTTGTACTCACCAGCACCGCCTCTTTGAAAAAAGACAAGCACGAAATGGGAAGGGAGTCCTTTTGTCGTGTCTCCGTAGTACGACCAGACTTCGCAGGGGTAAAGCTCGAGAGGACTGGGGAACCTTTCTATGCTCACCGGAGGTCCGAGAATAATGTAAAATCTCCCCTGGTCTGTCATCCAGCCTTCCCGAGGTGATCCTCTTCTAAATTGTTTGCTGGCGTACATGAAACGCTCGATGTGCTCATCTTTGAACTCGTTCTCCGGAGTTCCGGGTGTAGGATCCCTCAGCCTCCAGAACATCTCGATAAAAACATCTCGTTCGCGGTTATTTGTCAACTGCAGGAAAGCCTCTCTCTCTCTCTCGTGCATGATATAGCCGGTGAGCTTCAGAAAATCCTGGTATTTTTCGGGAAGGTCCTTAACCTTTACCTTTTCCTGCGGAGATAAAAAAGATGCGAAAAACAGAATAAAAATGAAAACTGCGAATATCTTGGTCTTCATCGTTCCTTATCCTCTTCAATAATTAAAACTCCGATTCCCGGATATCGTTTCACTTTAAAAGGGAATCCACAACAACGACTGGGCCGTCGTCGAAAATCTAAACCTTTATCTCAAAAATCTTTCTCGTCTTGCCTAAGCTTCCCTTTCCGAAAATGATGATGTCCAGATAGTACTTGCCGGGTTTGATCTCGTGAAGAAAAGTAAATACCATTTCCCCCATCTTCAGCACCTCATCCTCTGGCTTGGCGAACGACCTGGATTCCCGGAATCTATCCTTCCGGACGCTATCCTTCTCATAGATATGGAAATCAAAATCTAGATCAGCCTTGAGCATCCCTTCTTCCGCGAGGAAGTTGACATTCTTGACGGGAATGGTGATGACAATCTCTTTCTTCTGGACATCATACTCCGCCTTGAAATCCACGTATCTTTCAGGCATCCGGCCGTCCTCATAAGAGACTCCTAACTTGGCCATCTCGAGAGCATCAGGAAGGCTCCCGGCTAATCCGGTCATGGGATCAAATGTAAATTGCCCGTTTCCACGAACATCCATAAACTTAATCGCCAGATTATAGCGATAATAGAACCAGATCAGAACCGGGCCTCTGACCCTTTCTCCTTTGTAATCAACCTCAGTATGGACAAAATACTCCTCGAATTTATCCGGCGGGCCTAAATAGATATATATCCTTCCCCTTTCTGTTTTCCAGCCCGGAGGCCCCTCCTTGAATCGCTGGTTGGCGTACTCGATCCTCCTGTAAAACTCCGCCTGGTATTCGTTCTCCTCTGTATCCGGAGTGGGATCCCTCTTGGCCCAAAAATCCTGGATGAACTCCTTCCTTGATTCCTTGTCCGGGAGATGGCTGAAAATATTCTTCTCCACCCTGGTCATGATGAGCGATGCATACGTATAAAAATCCTGACTTTCAGGATCGAGGGCTATTTTCTGCCCGGACCCGCCGCAGTACGTCATTCCCAAAACAACGAGGACGACGACGGGCAATAACAGAAAAGATTTTATTTTTGTCTGCATTTTTTTATCAACTCCTCCAATCTCTCCTTTTCCGAGGGAGAAATAAATCGAGAAAATTTTTCTCTATAACTCACGAATAGACCAAGAGCCTTAGCTTTATCCCCTTTATTCAAATAAACCAGGCCAAGATTGTAAAGGGCACGACCAGAGTCAGGCTCTATTTCCAACGCTTTCTCCAAGCAGTAAATGGCTCCATCTA
>Ga0209636_10006523_pt1 | contig 11926 bp, 6 predicted proteins | sample DeeMarSWOR152_54_FD_187464 | JGI IMG/M metagenome (GOLD analysis project Ga0209636, IMG submission 187464) | Marine sediment microbial communities from White Oak River estuary, North Carolina - WOR-1-52-54 (SPAdes) (version 2) | ecosystem: Environmental > Aquatic > Marine > Intertidal zone >...
AATAAAACTCGTTGGCCTAAATCTGCTAAACAAACTGCCAGGTTTAGTGCTGTGGTGGTTTTACCAGTGCCCCCCTTTTGGCTGGCGATAGAGATTATTCTTGTTTTTGGCATAATAAAAATTCTTTTGTACAAAAACCTAACCAATTAAGTGCCAATGTACAGATACTTGACCGCACTCTGATTTTTCAGGTCATCTCATATTCATCATGTATGGATTAAATCCATACGAATAATGATATTTATCCAGGAATTTAACCCAGCCCATGTTTGATGGATCGCTGGCAAATGCTAATGATAGATATTTAGCCCGGTAATTGTAATAAAGAAAATCATACGCCGGAAACCAGACCGAAAGTCCATTTGCATTTTGAACGCTGCTTCCCAATGTCTTTGAAGATAAGATACAGTCTTTTGTAGAAGCTATAACCTTGTTTGCTGTTTCTTTAATATTCTGGTCGTCGATTTTTTGCGCGATGAGTTCACACAGGTGAATTATATCAACATAATCAGCCATTTCAAAAGTTTGTAGATCCATTCTGATTTCTCTAAGACAATTTCGACAGGTTGATATTTCTTCTGCTAATAAATTTCCTAACTCGCTGAGTCTATTGATAGCATTCTCTGTGTAAATGAGTTGTATGGCAGATTGGGTCAGTCCGAATACACCATGGTTGCGATAATAAGAGATGTACTCGTCTACAATTTTTTTTGCTACTGTGTGGCTATCTCTGGATTGTTTGACCGCTTTTAACACTTTATCATAAGGCCAGCCATCGGCAGGTTCAGTTTGTTGGGAGCCAATAATTATATCTGTCTGTTCTCGAAAATGATGAGCTATTTCCAGCATACTCATTAAACATGCGTCAAAACCCATAATTGCAATTTTATTATCCTGGTTTATTCCAGCGCGTCTCAACGCATTTTCAATTTCAGGCATATCCAATGATGATCCGAAATCATCATAGCCAATATCTCGTCGGACGTGGCGGAAACCAGAACCATGATTCCAGACAACGAGCAAATAATTTTCTGCTTTATAACGGTTTAATCCCCAATTTAGAAATGACAACAGCGTCTCCGGATCCCCACTGTCTTTTTCGGGTAGGCGGTCAATAACTGTTCTATGAGCTTTCCCGGTCCAATCTGGCTCTGTTATTTCATATCGAATCGATCCGGTATGCTCACCGTATGTGTCGATTTCTACTCCAACATAAACCTGATCAGATGAGCCTTCGTCACATAATTCCTGGATATCCGTTAATCCGTAATCACTCAGATTGTTATCTCCGGCGATGTAAATTAATAATGCCCATTTCTTCTCTGGCGCTAATTTCTGACTGATGTATTGCATTTTTTCGCCCCTGGTATGAGGTGTAAATCCAAAACAAGCTACTACCTGAACTTGATCATTAAAATTTAAGTGCGGAGAATACTCTCCGCACTTTAGTTAATCTTTAACTTACTGCTTCTGTTATTAAATTAGCGTTGGTAAACCATATATTGCATGGGACGCTCATATTGCCAATGCGGACCCACATCAGGGAAAAACAACCAGTGGGGATCATAATCAGGATCAAATATCCATGTGGCAAATCCTGCAACTGGCTGTTCATGTTCAATGACATCAATAGTCGTATGCAAATCGTAAAGATCAGGTTTCCCTTGTTGTGGTTCAGGAAACGGACCCATTCTTCTCCAATACATCTGTATGCATTGAGGTGCATTTGAGAATGTGTCTTGTATTTCTCTTAAATCTGGTCCTTGTGTAACATATGTGAGATTAACGACCTCGAAGTTAACCTGGAACTTTCTACCATTAAGCACTTGGCATGCTGAAGGCGTTCCTGGTATCCAATTAATTGGTGCAGGATTACGCCATACAAAAGTGAATATGTAAGCTGGGTCACGATACGCAATGATTTTCGATGGTTTAAATGGACCACTGGGAGGAGCACCAACCGTCTGGAAAGGTCCTGCTACAAGAATATTTATCCATGGATAGGGTGGCCAACCACTAATAGGTTCACCTATACGACTGGCGCTAGGTCCCTTTTTATTTAGCTCCATCGCTTTCTTGACATAGGCGTCTGTACGCCTTTTAAACATGTCTTGATATTCTTCAAACTGTTGTTGCAGTTCTTGAGGAAGTTCAGCCATTGTTTGCCTCCATTTGTTTATGGTTCAATTTTAGTGAATTCACAAAGATTAGTTATTTTTAAAAAATTACTCATTATTGAGTCTAAAATTAACGACGCAACATTAAATCAAATTTTCATCAGTAATGCGTCAATGCTAAATTCATTCACCTCCTTTCTAAAATCGAAGTAGTCTTTATTTATACCGCAAAAGTGCATTTACCCTTTCCACGATTAATGCGATTTTATATGGCATCCGAAAAGCATCCTTGACACCATTTTTAAACGCCTTAGCCATTAAGGCTCGATCCCTTCCACCATTTATTAAAATAATTTCTATATCAGGGTACTGGCTCTTGATATTTTTAATAATTTCAATTTCTGAACAGTTTTCCTTCGATATTTCAAGCAGGATAATATCAACCCGGGTACTTTCTATGATCGATTCAATATTACTGTTATCCAGATTCGTCAATACCGTAGCAGTTTTTTGAAGCTCACTTACTAATTTTGTGTCAATGGCAGTAGTGGATCCCGAAATTAAAATGCAGTTTTTCATCATAAAATTATCGACTGTTAAGAGAGATGATAAGTCAAATTATTTAAAATATCTTTATACCATTTATTAAATATATGTTATACCAGTAATCGTTAATAAGTTATCTTTAATCAATTCCCAAGATATCTCATATAATGGTATTCTAATATTGTGCCAAAAAAGAAAGATAAAAAAATGAAGAGTAGTGGATTATACTTAATTATTTGTTATTCTGTAAGTTGTTTTGTATGAAAATATAAAATGTGTCTGAGTGTTCTAATAAAAACTCATGGTGTTTTTACCAAAGATTTGGCAAAAATACCATTTTTCTCTTTGACATAACTGAAAGTGGAATTACAACCTTGTTGATTAACCTTTTGGTATTTTTACCAAAGTTCAGTAACGAAAATGATGAGAATGGAATTTTGTTTATTCTAAGATTAATAAAAAACTGAAAATCAAAATTCTGAAAATAGTAAGTTATTTTTTTTCACCTCCTGGCGCAGCGAACCTGCAAATATAAATTTAAAAAAAAATCGAAGATTTGATCGAGAATACTACAGTGCCTTAAAATCCTGAGGATTAATCCTATATTTTTTCATCTTTTCATAAAAATTTTTTACATTAATTCCAGCAATTTTTGCAGCCAGACTGATATTTCCTTTAGATGTTTTTAGACAGTCTGTAATGTACTCCTGCTCGAAAGTTTCAACGACGCGTTGCTTAGCAATCTTAAAACATGAGAGATTGGTTTTCGAGATTGTACCAGAATTTTCAATTCTTACACAAGCTGGCAAATGGCGAGGTTCAATATATTTATCTTCTACTAATACTACCGCACGCTGAATAATATTTTCTAATTCTCGAATATTACCAGGGTAATCATAAGCCAACAGCAATACTTCAGCTTCTTTCGAAAGGCACAGCTCGGGAGTATTTCCCTTTTTACCGAAGATATTCAGGAAATGTTGAACCAGTAAAGGAATGTCACATTTTCTTTCCCGCAAGGGTGGCAACCAAATATCGATCACGTTTAAACGATAGTATACTTCTTCTCTAAATTTACTTTTTTTCACCAGTTCCAATAAATTTTTACTGGTTGCTGCGATGAGACGGACATCGCATTGGCAAATTTCGGTGCTGCCAACACGGGAATATTCTCCAGTCTGTAGAATGCGAAGGAGTTTTACCTGAAGCGCCGGTGTCATTTCGCCGACTTCATCTAAAAATATAGTACCGCCTTCTGCTCGTTCAAACCACCCAACTTTATTATTAACAGCACCCGTAAAGGCCCCCCGGACATGTCCAAACAGCTCCGATTCCAATAGATTTTCTGAGAGGGCTGCACAATTAATCGGTACAAATGGTTTATCTTTGCGGCTGCTATTGTAATGAAGTGCCCGGGCAATCAGTTCTTTACCGGTACCGCTTTCTCCCTGAATTAAAACGGTCGCATTGGTATCAGCAATCTGAGCCACGAGTTTTAAAATTTCAAGCATTTTTGGATGATGCCCTATTATAGAATCAAAGCGATAATTGTCACGAAGATCAGCCTCTAAATTATTCATCTTGTTTTCAAATCGTTTCTGCTCAAGTGAGTTATAGGCTGCAAGGGAGATAAGATCAGTGTAAGCTTTAACAAATTGATAGATCTCTGGATCGAATACTCCACTTTTAGATCGGTTGTCGAGATAAAGAACACCAAATACTCTTTCATTGAAGACTAATGGAAGGCAAATAACAGAGTGTATCTTCAACCGCAATACGCTGTCACTGTTTCGAATGAGTGGATTCTCCAGGGCATTCGTGAGGCAGATTGGTTCACCTTTTTTTCTTACTCTGTCTACAATCGTGCGACTGATTTCAAATTTCGGATTCGCAATGTCGGTTTTATTTAAATTCCTTGCAGTTTCGAAAAATATTTCATGATCTTCGCTGAATAGAATAATCATTCCGCGCTCAGCATCTGAAATTTCAATAGCACGATCCATGGCATGCGTTAGAACTTTATCAACTTCTGACTCAGCTAATAATTGCTTTCCCGTTTCAATCAGAAGATTGTAAAGAGCGGAATTAATTTTAGTGCTATTTTTCGCTTTATCTCCTGAATACATGGAAGACAACGTCCTAATTCATCAATGTTTGTATATTTTCTATGAGGATCTTCTTCAATAGCTTTTACATAATGTTCTTAAAAATAATTATATTGCCATTTAAAAGCATAGAAAGAGATTTTGGATTCCCTAGTAATATCGAGTCATGATCACGACACTATCAGTGACAGAAAAATGAGGATCCCCAATTAGTTACCCGATTTATAATAACTGAAAATATAATAAAATGCGTAAAATAAGCAACAAAAAAATAAATAAATTTTTTTAAAATTAAAATAGAAAATTAATTAGATTTAATAATAATTATAGATAAAAAGCATATAAATACATTTTTTCCTTCTAACAGTATTGATAATTTTATTTTGAACAGTTGTATATTTAATATAGTAGTTCATGAGTATTTTTGATATATCATTCTTTATCTCTAACTCTTCCTTGACTTTCCCAAAATATTTACTTATATTTCTAAAAAATATCAACGCTGTCATTAAAATTACAACTGTTTAAATTCCTGCGGTATATTTATGAACTATTTGATTATCAAGGATAGTAAAAAAGTAGTATGAAATCTTACCTTGAAATCATGAGATCACTATGAATCGCAAATATTAAAGCTTCTATTCATTCATTTTAGTTAACAGGTGCAAAGATGAAAAATAATAATTCTTCAAAAAAAACAGAGAAAAATTCTGCTCTGAATAACACATCGATGCTGCAATTATTGAGCACCAAATTTTCTTTGCCTTACATTATCATCGCCATTTTAATAGCCATTATCATTTTCGGAGTTGTCTATTTCGGTCTGAAAAGCAAAAAAGAAACCGTCCAAGTTCAATCATTTTCACCTATCGATGAAGTCCAGCAGGCGACAAATTTTACGATTACTTTTTCAAAAGAAATTGTCGATGATTCATTGGTGAATGTCTGGCTGGATAAGGTGCCAATCTCTTTTGATCCAGCTATTCCAGGAAAATTTCAATGGATCGAACGAAATAAAATCCGTTTTTATCCCGATGTTTTGCTTCAGCCTTCTACCGAGTACACGGCTGATATTTCACCACGATTGTTTTCGGAATACGGTTATTCGCTGCGTGGGAATCGTCCTTTTAAATTTCATACGCCACGATTTAAAGTCAATAGCGCTTCCCTGACGTTTGAATTTATCCCTGGTACAGATAAAGAGGCGAAGCTGAAATCGACCATTGAATTTAATTATGAGGTTAATCCAGAGGAAGCGGTTAAGCACATTTCGATCCAGTACAAAGATGGCGGCTTGATTCCTTTTAAATTAATCACTTCAAAACCAGGACCAATTATCGAATTGGAGGCGGAAAAAGTTGCGCGAGGGGAAAAAGAGAAAGAAATTCAGTTGAAAATCGATGAGAGATTAATTCCTACTGGCGGAAATTTGGGACTATTCGGCGAGTTTATCAAGCCAATTATAATGCCCAGGCAGCAGGACTTGAAAGTTGAAAGAATGTCGCCGAAGTGGGACTCACCAACATCGGCTCATATTCAAATTCAACTCAATCTTCCGGTGGATACCAAAACCGCAGCCCAATTCATCACTTTGGATCCTGCTTTAAAATATCAAATAACCGCTTCTCACCTCTACTTAGACCTTCGAGGTGATTTTAAAATCGGATCAGCTTACCAGGTTTCCATCCGAAAAGGGTTACGGGCGATTGACGGCTCTCAGTTGAAAAAAGATTTTTCCAGCGCGGTAAATTTCAGACGGGAAGATATTCCACCACAGCTTGATTTTGTGGGAGAAGGATTTTACCTCACAAAGAGCGGAAATTTAAACATTGGACTTTCAACGATTAATGTCGAAAAAGTAACCATTGAGATAGATAAAATTTATGCTAATAATCTGGTTTATCTGCTCAATCAAAATGACCTATCAGGAAATCGCACCCATTATTGGTATGATAAACGAACCCTGGGCAAGCAGGTTCATACTTCAGACCTGGTCATTCAAAAAATACACAATGAAGAGGTCGTTACGCCGATTAATATAAAGGAATTTCTTGCTGATCAACGGCTGGGTATTTTCAATATTACGGCTCGTCAAAGCCAGCGGCGGTGGCAACAGGCATCGAAGTGGGTGTTAGCAACAGACATGGGCATTGTCGCTAAAAAGGCTGGCGATGACCTCTGGATTTGGGTGAATTCACTTTCTTCTTTAGCGCCGATTCAAAATGCTGAGATTAAACTGATCAGCCAAAACAATCAAGCGTTAATGACGGCAAATACAAATACAGAGGGGATTGTTGTTCTTGAATCTTATAACAGATTTAAAGAAGAAGAATTTGAACCTTTCTTAATTACAGCATCTTATGGAAACGACTTTTCGTTCTTAGAGCTAACCAGGCGCCAGATCGCTACCTCAGATTTCGATGTCGGCGGCGCAGCTTATCTTGAGCATGGTTACGAAGCTTTTCTTTATAATGAGCGGGGCGTCTATCGTCCTGGTGAAACCGCACACCTGGCAGGAATTGTCCGGGGCGAAAATATGACCGTGCCGACGCCTTTTCCAGTCATATTTCAAGTTAAGGGTCCAGATGAAAAAATCCTGGAAGAGCAAAGAACCACACTTAATGAACAAGGTGGAGTGGAATTTGCCGTTTCGATTCCCGATTATGCCATGACAGGTAACTACACAGCAATACTGCTTATTGGAGAAAATGAAGAGATCGGTAGAACTTATTTTAGTGTTGAAGAATTTATCCCCGATCGAATGAAAGTGAATTTGACAACAAATAAAGATGCCTATAAATCAGGCGAGACCATTGAAATTAATGTTGAAGCGATGACGCTGTTCGGACCCCCAGCTTCAGGACGTCGCGTTGAGGCTGATATTGAAATTGAGGCTTTTCCATTCTCTCCAGCAAAATGGAAATCTTTTTCTTTTCGGGATGATAAAAAAACATTCGCAAAAATTAAAAGTGATCTCGGTGATGACGTTCTGGATGGCAATGGCAAGTTTAAATATAGCTATCAAATTCCGAAACAACTTGATGCCCCTTCATCGCTTCGGGGGATTATATCTTCGACCGTACTTGAGCCAGGTGGGAGGGGTGTGAGTGCTTATCGCAGCGTTGTTATCCATCCTTATGAAACTTATGTCGGTTTGAGAAAAGCCAAAGAGGGATATGCCGAACCGAATCAGAAAACCGAAATTGAATTTGTCGTGGTTGACACTGAAGGTGAAACTGTTCCAAGTCGAAATGTCGAAATAACATTTTATCGTGTCTATTGGCATTCTATTCTTAAAAAGGTAGATAGTCGAGGACGCTATCGCTATGTTTCTGAAGAGGTAGAAAACCAGGTTGATAAATTTACTATTGCTTCTGAATCGAATAAAAGCAGCTTCACCGTCACTCCCCAGGAATATGGCAGGTATCGCATTGTGGCAAAAGATGTAACATCGGGAGCAACATCATCGATCTGGTTTTATACCAGCGGCTGGGGCTATTCGCCCTGGGCGATGGACAATCCTGATCGAATTGAGCTTGATCTGGATACGGATTCTTACCTACCAGGAGAAAATGCCACGGTTCAGGTACGGGCGCCTTTTTCTGGCAAAATGTTACTAACGATTGAGCGGGAAAAAATTCTCAGCCATCGTATCGTCACGCTGGCTGAAAACACTGCTTCGCTGGAAATTCCGGTCTTAGAGGAATATAAACCGAATGTTTACGTCTCTGCCCATCTCATTCGATCTACGGAGTCGCTGGAACGGGATACGCCAGTGAGAGCCTTTGGCGTTATACCGCTTCAATTGGATAATCGCGCCAATCGGCTCGATGTTGAATTATCGATTCCAGAAGAAATTAGACCGAAGACGAAACTAAATGTTGATTTCAAACTTTCAGGACAAAGTGCCGGACAAACATACATCACTATCGCTGCGATTGACGAAGGCATTCTCCAATTAACTGATTTTCAAAGTCCTGACGCCCATGCCTATTTCTTTGGCAACAAACGCCTGGCAATTGATACTTATGATATTTATGGTGTTGTATTGCCTGAAATCGAAGCCATTCAATCATCAGCCGCTGGAGATGTTGAAGCAGCAAGAAAGCGACGGATTACACCAGTCAGTGTCACACGAGTCAAACCTGTAGCGTTCTGGTCTGGTTTGATCAAAGCCGATAGCAGGGGACGAGGAAAAGTTAGTTTCGATGTTCCACAATTCAATGGCACGCTGAGAGTGATGGCTGTTGCGTTTTCGGGAAACAAATTCGGCAACCTGGAAAACAAAATGTTTGTACGAGAACCAATTGTATTGACTCCAACTTTTCCACGTTTTGTTGCCAGCGGCGATCATTTCGTTGTTCCTGTGAATATCTATAATGCAACGGGTAAAACAGCAGGTTTTGAAATCGAGCTCAAAACTAAAGGTCCTATAAATCTCACTGATAGCGGAATTAAAACCGTAACTATTACACAAGGAAAAGAAGGACAGGTTTATTTTCAATTGCAAGCCGAGCCAACGATGGGAAAATTAGAATTCCAGCTATCAGCTAAAGGCGCTGGCGAACAATCTGAGATGACAGTCGATGTTCCACTTCGACCGCCAGTTCCATTTATTACGCTTTCGGGAAGAGGATCAGTCTTAGCAGGGAAACCTGCCACTTTTACTTTTCCGTCGGATTGGATCGCTGGCACGACCGATTTTTCATTATCAGTCTCCTCATTTCCAACAGTTAAATTTGCCAGTAGTCTGCAATTTTTATTGCGCTATCCACATGGATGTATCGAGCAGACAACTTCAAAAGTTTTTCCACTATTGTACTTTAATGACCTGGCTAAGATTGCTGAGCCAGCGCTGTTCAAAACAAAAAGTGCCGATTATTACATTGAAGAAGGTATTACAAAATTAGAGAATTTTCAACAGTCCTCAGGGGCATTTTCCTACTGGCCCCAGGGGGATTACATCAACAACTGGAGCTCGGTTTATGCCTCACACTTTCTGGTAGAAGCCCGCAAAGCTGGTTATGTTGTATCAGATCGAGTTTATAATCGAATGATAAAGGCGCTTCGTTCCCAGGTGCGGGACTATCGCAGCGATGATGCTTATAGCTTCCAGACCGCAGTCTATGCCTGTTATGTGCTGGCACTGGCTGGCAATCCTGATAAAAGCACCATGCTTTATCTAAAAAATAATGCTCTGGACAAATTCAGTGATTATTCACGTTACCAATTAGCTGGTGCTTATGCGCTGGCCGGTGATCTTCAAACGGCTCGTTCGCTACTTCCTAAAACAGTCACACCAACCAAAGCAGAGCAGTGGGAAACTGGTGGGAATTTCAACTCATCGACCCGAGCAAAGGCGATTATGCTGGATATCCTGGCTGAGGTCGATCCCAATAATCCTGCTGTGCCAATTCTGGTCGAAAGCCTCACTGAATCTGCATCGAAGAACGGCAGATGGTACACGACGCAAGAAAACGCTTATGCTTTTTTAGCTTTAGGCAAGATTTTGAAAAAACAATCAGGTGGAAAATATACCGGAACGGCTTCCATCGATAGAAAACTTTATTCCAAATTTGATAACCAGAATTTTAATTTTTCAGATAAAAACTGGGCAGGAAAGAAAGTTACTATTGAAATCGAGGGCGAGGGAACCTGTTATTTCGCCTGGCGCGCTGATGGTATTCCTTCAAAAATGAGCATCGATGAATACGACAACGACCTGATGGTTCGACGTCATTATTTGAACGAGCAAGGGATTCCAGTTGATTACACCAGTTTTAAACAGGGTGATCTGGTTATCGCCAAAATTACGGTAAAAGCGCTTAATGAAAACCTGGATAACGTGGCTGTTGTGGATATGCTCCCGGCGGGTCTGGAAATCGAAAATCCGAGACTGCAATCCCGTAAAGGTGTGGACTGGATCGGAGAAAAAGCCTATCGACCGATGTACATGGACATTCGAGATGATCGATTGATTTTGTATGGCGATTTCCGCTATGGTCGTGAGGTAACTTTTTATTACGGGCTTCGCGCCGTGACCGAAGGGACATTTATTCTGCCGCCGATTCAAGCTGAAGCGATGTATGCGCCGATGAAGGCTTCGGTGGCTTCGAGTGGGAAGGTTGTCGTCCGTAGACCATAGTCAGTTGTCCGTTGGTTGTGGTGATTGGTGAATTGTTAGTTGTTGATTGGGTAATTATGTAACTGGGGGAATGGGTCACACAAGACCTATAAAGTCAAACTTGTGAAAGTCCATTATCCGTGGCACCCGCTATATAATGAGGAAGTTCAAAATCTAAGTACCGTAACAAGAGGAGGAGAAAAATACTATAAGATACGGCTAGTAGATTTAAGTTGCATCTTGCTGCCGAGTTGGATGACTAATCAGTCATTTTGCCGGCGATTTGTATTGAGAGTAGATCCTTACTGTTCCGTGTCGGGCTTGTTGGAATTAAGGCATCTGCTCAATTGTCTGGAAAAATGATGTTATGATGCTGATCTTATGGCAACCAGGGTTTGCATTTGTTACGCGAAAAATCTATATTTATTGTTAGCGATAAACAGTAAATCAGGTAAAGCGTTTCAGGAGATCTGGTATGAATAAGGTCAGCACCCATGGTCAGCACGATCTATTTGACGAAAGCGAGCATCGCTGGACAAGCTTTTCAGGTTCGTATCGTCAGGAAGTAGTGATGTTGCTGACGCAGCTATTAATTCAAGCAATTCAAACTAGAACAGTCATCGATAAAGCGGAGGGCAGCCATGTATCAGAAAGTACAGCCGTATCACTTAAATAAAATCGCCTATCTTTATCTTCGTCAATCGACACCGCAGCAATTGATTGACCATCAGGAGAGTCTACGGGTGCAGCTGCGGCTCAAGGATAAATTGCAGGAGATAGGCTTTGGCGACAGAATTGAAGTAATTGATAGCGACTTAGGTAAGTCGGCAGCGGGTTATATGGAACGAGAAGGATTTAACTATATTATGACCAATGTTTGCCATGAGCGAGCTGGTGCTGTGGCAGCATGGGAGGCGTCGCGTCTGGCTCGCAGTCATTTTGAGTGGCAAAACTTAATTCGTTTTTGTAAGGTTAGCTGGACGCTGGTGATTGATGAGAGCGGTATTTACGATCCGACCAACCTGGATGATATG
>Ga0209636_10006524_pt1 | contig 11925 bp, 10 predicted proteins | sample DeeMarSWOR152_54_FD_187464 | JGI IMG/M metagenome (GOLD analysis project Ga0209636, IMG submission 187464) | Marine sediment microbial communities from White Oak River estuary, North Carolina - WOR-1-52-54 (SPAdes) (version 2) | ecosystem: Environmental > Aquatic > Marine > Intertidal zone >...
CGACAATGGGAAAAAAGGAAAGTTAAAGAGAGAATTTTACACTAGTTAACTTCTCAGACACTTCCCACAACTTTTTCCCACAAACATTATTTCAGCATTATTCAAGAGCACGTCCAAGCGTGAGTGATCTTTCTTAAACTTCTCTGCAAATTGGCGAATTGACTTCAGGCTACCCAGATCAAGTTCTCTGACTTCTGTCCTGGCATCAGGTATCTCGCTCTTGATTTTATCAAGTGCTTTTGCTGCCTTCTCCATGTTTCGGCAGGCAAGAATGGTCTCGGCACCATCTCCGGCAAATTCTTTGGCAGCTTCGAACCCAAGGCCACTGTTTGCACCGGTCACGATAATTATCATCAATCATATCGGGCAACTCATCCTCCAAGTACCGTATGCGAGGATACAAATAGCTTGCAATCGTAATTATTACAGTAAGAATACCAGCAACAACAAACATAAATCCAATACCCCTTCCTGGTCCGACACCGAGGAATGTAAACTAAGAGTACCAATAACTAGGGGAGTTCAAATCTCAAGAACGATATAATCGGGGTTGTTAAGTCTTCGGGGGATGAAGAACTTTAATCTTCTTGGATATCATTTTATCAAGGTTAATGTGATAAAAGACAATGGGATGTTACCAGTGTTCTTGAAAGCAAATTGTAGTATATCTCCACTTTCTTTTTTTAAGAATGTTCTTCTGGTCATTTTATTTTACTAGACGGGTTAACTTGATATATGTGAAATAGAATTTATAACAATTTTGAACTGATTCTTTGTAAAATATAGATATTTGTAGTTTTATGAAAGATTGCTTACGCTATCAGGGTTCTGTGTGCGCGAAGAAGGGGTTTGTGGCATCAGGGTCTTTGGGGAAGGCATCCATGGTTTTGGGTGCTTTTGTAAAGCTGTACTTGACGTTGTGAGGGATGATCTCTTCAGCACACAACAGCCTCTCAAAGGTGCGGCCCTTTAACCAGTACGAGGACCCAAACTCTTTCAGAAGCAGTGCTTTGTAAATCCCCTCTTCCTTCAAGTATCTTTTCACTCTCTCATTTTTTGGGCAGGCATCAACCAGTACGATCTGTGAGTAGAACAGAACTCCTGCAAAGCGTTCACCGCGTTGACACTGAAAAATTCCCTATCCACGTAGATTGTACCACTGACAATCTTGCACAGTCTATACACGTAGGTCAAGGCAGATGTAATCACCTCTCCTATTGGAGCAGTATAGGGTACAGGCATCGCATAGACCATGTACTTCTGATCTCTGTCCACAAAAGAAACCAGAATCCACCGGTATACACGTCTCCAACCTTTTTTCTTTCCCTTTTTCCATCTCCATTCATCATGCTTCCTACCATAGTAGGGAATACTCACAAAATCAATGGCTAACTGTACATTAACCTTTCTGAATACTCCATTTTTCTGGGCAATCTCCACAAGCTTTTTATTCGCTTTTTTGTACAACTCATCAACAGTTTCCATGTCCAAATTACGCAGATGGTGCAGCACAGTAGAATTAGAAGGGACGTCCTCCCTCTCAAATCCGTACTCACCACACGTACTCCATATACTATCCCTATTACGGGCCGCATGCATCAAATAATCAAAGAAATCCTCTTGTATGTACACAGTATTCCAGTGCAAAGGAAACATAAACTCATGCAAAACATCTTTCTTCACCAACTTGGTGAAGGAACACACCACTGTTTCAGGGCAACCTTTAAGTATGTCCCCTCCCTCATACATACTGGTATAGATGGTATCTTTTACCATTTGTATCAACTCCTTCCCAGAGGGCGAATTCAGTGTGGAGATACCCTCTGGGATTCTCAATCATCCCACGATTTCTCATACATACCAATCGATTTCCCCCATTTATAGTTTTCCACATTGAAGAATACTGGTTACACGTGTAACACATCTGAGATAAACACCCGACACTTTTACAACCCATATAATCCAAAAGATTATATAGAGATGCGGGAGAAAAAGAGCATGAACAGATTGTTCAGGAATGAGTCGGGCGAAATAAGAGATATCTGGATAGTACTACTCATTTTGATAGCACTTCTTGCTGTAATAATCCTGAGCAGGACAATTACTATCTTAATAGCAGATGTGCTCTACATGGGACATGGTCTCTCTCCTGACCAAGCTCTTGAACAGGCAAAAACACTCACAATAGAAACATTAGAATGGCGAACATTCTCAGAGGCTTTTGTGTTTTTTGGTTCTTTGATTGTAGTCTTCTTCCTTCTAACGAGAGTGGATAAGCAGCAGGTTACCTGGGGAGCTCTTGGACTGGCCTGGAAATCCAACAGCATCTTCATGCTGGGTGGCGGGCTGCTCTTCTACAGCGGACTCTTTTTCATGGCCCTGGGGCTGGGAACACTGAGGGGAGCAATCCAGCCAACAGGTAGTACATCTGCATTTTCCATCACTGGAATGCTGCTGGCTTTTGTGTGGTGCACATTTAATGCATTCTGGCAGGAGTTGGTATTTCGAGCATACTTGCAGACCCGTCTGATCCAGCATCACGGCATTACACTCGGGATATTCCTGGCCACAGTGATTTTTGTGCTCATCCACGTACTTGATCGTCCTCTCACTTTGGCTGAGTTTTTCACCGGCTGCACAATTTTCCTTCTGATAGGCCTGCTATACCATATCACTGGGTCTTTATTTCTCGTGGGTGGCATGCATACTGCCGGAAATCTTCTCTTGATGCTACTGGACACACTGGGCGTGACAGAACCTCATGACCTGGATATGTTCATAGTTTTCGCAGTTGCCCTTGTAGTGGTGCTTTTCCTTGCCAGGAGTAGGTTACAAGATGAAGCTCATTCAGTGTTTTCGGAAAAGACTTAAATGTAAATTAGTCACCAAAAAGGGGTGAATAACTGTGGGATGAAAAATAGAATATGGATTTCTTCTATTTTTTTCTCCATAAATCCATAATATGTAATTTTTATCTACTTTTTCTTATTCAATCAACTCAGTTTGTCGCAAATGCCAAAGAATATCAACAACATCCAAGAAAGTTGCTCCAACAGTGTTTCTTGCAGTCTGGCTAAATTGAATACTTAAGACTTGTGCCATCCTTCAGCCTGAAATCTGCCAGGGGCCCATACCCATTTTATACCCAGTATAGAAAAGATTGTCAACTAACGAAGCGATCTCCGGAGTGTTTTCTGACCAGAGTTTTTCCTATTTGAAGATCGGCTGAATAGCAAATTCCTCCGCGAGCGCGACCATGTCTGCCTCGGACGGACGTGCCTCGAACCGGTAGGCAGCATCCAGGATTCTCGGGAGAATCTGCATGTCTCCGGCTGTGACGAGGAAGGCTGTGGGATGTCCCAACACCCAGTGCACGGCAGTGTCGATCGCTTCTTGCGTCGCCAGAGGCTCGTAGAAGTAGGTGTTGAAGGTCTTGGTGCGGCCCGCCCACGGTCGCTGCGCGACAGCTTTTATGGTCTGGAAAGCGACCCGGCGTTCGCGGCAGACTCTCTCGAGTTTGTCGAACTGCGCGGCATATTGCAGATTCTGCATCAGTGCATGATTGTAGGAGAGCATGACCGAGTCGAAGTCGAACGTTGCCAGGCTCTTGAGGTGCATTTCCGCAGCCTTAAGTGTGTGGCCCGTCACACCAAGGTAGCGCACCAAACCTTTCTCACGCGCTTCAACAAAGGCCTCCAAGGCGCCCTCAGGCCCCATTACTTTTTCCCATCCTGCCGGATTGGTCAGACCATGCATCTGCCAGAGATCGATGTAGTTGACGCGTAGCCGTTCCAACGATCGCTTCAGATTGTTCAAGGCTCCTTGTCGTGAGCGACTGCGGGTTTTGGTGGCAATGAAGAATTCATCTCGATTTTTGGTCAACCAAGGTCCGATGAGCTTCTCAGCGTTACCGTACATGGGCGCGGTATCGATGTGATTCACTCCGTATTCTTGCAGCAGCGCCAATGCGCGATCCGCTTCTGCTTGCTTTGCCTTATTGAGCGCATAGCTGCCGAAGATGACGCGCGAGCTTTGATGTCCTGTACGTCCGAATTCCTGTCTCGGGATCATCTCAATATCCCTCCGTTTGAGTCCAGCTCGTCCAGTACTCCGGAGCCGATCAACCCGGATGCGCCAAAGATTATTACCTTGATTTTCTTTTCCATTTTTTCACTCCGACAACCTCATAAAGTGATAACCTGCACTCTCTGAATTCCCTTCTGTGAAAAGCCAATTTTCTCAGCAATTCTGATTGAACCTGTATTACCGTGCCAGCAATGCCAATTAACCTCATAATTATGGTTGAGACATTCTTTAACACAAGCTAATGTTACCATAGTACCGAGCCCTTTTTGTTTATAACTATCAAATGTTTCGGCATATAACTCGCATGTACTTGAAACTACATAATCTGTTGAACACCACGATACTACTGTATCACCTGCGAGGAGAGCATATCCAATGCCTTCTTTAACGTAATCCTCCAGATTACGCCAGCACGCCTTAATACATCTTTTGACTTCTTTTATGTTGGCAATTTTCACGTTATCAAGTATTTCACCATCAATTTTAACGAGATGAAAAGGGTTTGGAATTGCAACAGTTAATTCGGCGATATTCTTTCTGGAATTCAGATAGAAATGGTGAATACTACCAATGTTGAAAGAGAGGCCTTCAACCAGTTCATTTGACTGTGATTCTGTAATATCAGATAAGATGATTACAAAGATTTTGGTGTATTTCTTTGATTTTTTGACCAGTGGTAATAATTCATCTTTTAAGAAATAATTTATTTTTGAACTATCAATGCAATCTGGTCTTCCCAGCACAAAAAGAAACCCATTTACTAAATCGTAGACTAAGGCAGTACCAGGATCTGAAGGGTCATCAACCCATATTCTGCCCGAAGATTTACCCTTCACGATTGCAGATAAGGAAAGGTAGGTAGATACTCCTCGTAATAATGGATGTACTTCTGAAAACTGGGTCTTTTCGATTTCATACATGGGTTACTCCAAAAAACAAAAGGCACACCCCCTCTTAAAGGTTACGAATGTCCGAGATTGTCAACTTTGGGTGGTTCTTACTTTTGTTACACGTGTAACAGGGTAACATCCAGAGATGTGACAGCCCCCTTTATCCTAAAAATAAACTTTATCCTAAAAATAAAAACAAAAGTTTTCATGTGCTGAATAGGGGTAAAAAGTGAGAATTCCACGTGCCACAATATACAGACCAAGAATCAAAGATGTAAAGAGTTATAGTCAGAGAAAGCACCGATGTTTTAGAAAAAGCAAGATACGAAGGGAAACCTACAGTGTGGTGATCAAGGAGAATCTGCCTGAGAATGTGGGTGTTGGTGGTGAATTGATCTTGGATGGAATAAAGAAGTAAGATGAATTTAATGAAGTTAGCTGATGAAAATTGCTTGCTGTTAGCTTTATTGATGGTTGTATCTTGACCACATTTTCTCATTCACAAAATAAGTTTCAATACTAACTCTAAAGATGAGAAAAATCAAAAAGGTTATAACTGCTTATACCTAAGGAATACAAACTAACTGGAGGTGAGAAGACGAGTAAAAAACAAAAGGCATTAGTTGCAGTGGCGAGCGTATCTTGTGCATTACTTGTGGCAAGTGCAGCAATAGCTAGTTCTTTACCGAATACACCCCTTTACACAGTGAGAATGGAGCAGGCATCTAGTAAAATGAACTTTCTACAGACAAACATGAATGGGTTTACCTACGCTGCTGAAAATGGGTGCATAGTGAACTACAACGCTGCAGGATACTGTGGTGCACCCCTCGAGATTACGGTAGGAAAAACGTGTGACGGTACGTGCGTGGGTGAGGAGACATGCCCGTATACATGCTACAGTACATGCCCAAGTACTTGTGATGGGTATACATGCGACGACACATCATGCCAGGCAACATGTAATACGTGTACACATACATGTGGAACATGCGCACCGGAAGATACGTGCATTAATACATGCTTTGGTGGGTATACATGCTTTGTAACATGCTTAATATGTAAGTAGACATGGAAAGGGTTACATGCAATATGCTGGACACAAACTTCGCAAGCAATGATTTGTATCCTGACTGCTGTGACGTGGTCACCACCCATACCTTTTTTTCTTTTTTTAATATTTCACATATTTTTTCAACTTCTTTTATAGTTGTTTCAATTTTCCACGAAAGTAAAGCTACTGCCTAACCGTTATATCAAAAAAGTTGCGAGCAAAATGATAGTGGGTGAAATGATAACTCATCCGAAATGTTACACGTGTAACAAAAAATTGGTTTTCTTGACTATATTTGGGTTTCTAATATTTTGAGACATATGAGATTTCAAAAGATAGACCTCCTTCAAAAGATAAAACTCCAAACAGGTGGAAATGAAAAAAGAAAAAAAGAGTACTATAAGCCATTTTCATTCTCCGTTTTTGCTGGAATGAGGAGAGTCCTATTACCTAGAGTGAGTAATATGACACGGGAAGCTGCAGAGATATATGAACAAGCCATGTCTGATTTAAGAGAAGTAGGTTGACCTTTTTCAATTTTGGATATCTGTGCACATGCAGAAGCCGAAATTAACTCCTGCCATTCAATGAGTGTTCCTGTGCCCACCTGCAACAAGATAGTGCCACAGGTGCCAATGGTTCCAATGAGAGAACTGGTAAGGATTGAATCAATTTGGGCAGTATAGTATCAATATTCAGGTTTGCACAAAATCAGCAAACCCAAAGTTTATAAAGATTAAAATCGAAGGCCGCATGCGAGAATAAAAGTAATAATCCAAAGAGAATAAAAAAATGGAGGTGATAAATATAACGAATCCAAGAATTAGACCAGAACCAGATAAAATACCCGACATAAAACCGCCAATACCACCACAACCACCATCGGGAGCAATAACCATTCAAATACCGAACTTCCCACCGACTTGGTACATGACATGGGACATGTACACAATGGCAGCATACAAAATCTGCGTGACCTTGAAGGATTCAAGCAAGACCTACGTGAACAATGCGTGTCAAGCATCAACAAATCCGGAACCACCATTGGCACGTGGCAGAGATAAGATCGCGGGCAACAATCTTCAGATTGCTTTTGACATTCCCCAGGCGAAGCATATCATTTACTACATCCACCAATACACAATACCCCGACTTAATGGCAAACCAGCTGGTCATGGGTTTGTTCTCGGTGTGGAGGATTGGACAGACGCAGATTACAACGACCTCTTTGTCTCTATGGTTTGCTGGGAACATCCGTTTTAACCCAGAGAAAATTCCCCCCTTTTAAAGGAGATACGTAGGAAAAATTCCCTGTGTAGCTAAGTTATACGAGCGGCGGGTTCAAACTGTTGGTTTTCACTGGTGGTCCGTCGCTCGTAGAGTTTCTTAGACTTCTTGATTAAGAAACCACGTCCTGGTACATGGGCTCGAAAAGGTGATACCTCAGAGGCTTCACACAGGTGCTGGAAGCGAACCTGTTCAGCTCGCGCAATATTCGCGGTTTACTTTTTGCTCGAGAGACTGCTTTGCGCCACTTGATGTGTGGGCCAACAATTGTTAGATTCATGGAGAAACAGAGGTTGGTGAGGTGCACTGAGAGTCACACGTTTCTCATTTTTCAAAGTGTTCTTGATCTGCCGTAGAAACCTGCACATTCAAAGGACAAAACTCCAAATAAGTAGTAAGAACAAAAAAATATGGAAAGGATTTCTGTTATGTGAGGATTTACTGGACGTGCATCATACCTATTACGGTGTGCCAATAGGGAATTTCCCTGAAGCGCAGTCGCCGGGTGAATGAGGATTATATCCATTGTGACAGTATCCAGGTGGTACAGGCTGGTGTCCCACAGTACAGACTCTACTTACCCCTTCCAATCCAACTTGTCCAGATGCTATCAGTTCTGCAAACATGGTTTTCACCTCCTTTTCGGTTGATCATGGGTTATGTGTAATGGAGTGTCTTTTTTTAACACTCTCATTCCTTGCATTTCTCTTTCTATCAAGAAGAGATACAGGAATACGGTTAACCCTACCACTTCAAAAGTGCATTGATTCATATAAACCTTTTGGTTTGACATGCGGAACTCCTGTTGATGGGATCTGATAACCTCTTTCACAAAACTGTGTTTAGTACTCAATAAGAAACAGCATATCGAATTTTAGACTAAAGAAAGAATGTCAGATTTTAGATTCAATAGGTTAGGTTCGATAGCCAATTACTTAGTCATTCCTTATACCAGCTTTATGTCTAACTGATATTTTCAAATTATTCTTAATTTTATAGTTATCTGTCTGAAATAGATACAAATAAGCTTTATTTTACCTCTATTAATTCGGATAACTATGGCTATCCGAAGCAGAGTCATCTTGCTGTATATATTAGATAATAGTTGCATGAAAAAGAAGATAGATCCATGATAGTAAATATCTGAGAATTCGTTTTCAGAATCACAGCAGGTTCGATTATAAAGATGATATTTGTTATGAAATAGAAAATGTAGCATAAGTGTATGAAATGATAAAAAAGAAAAAAGATTGACTGAGAAGCTACTTTTTTACCAGCATGGTTTCACACATGATGACAATGGACATGTCCAATAACCACATGTAGGCTCACACGTGAAGTACCATGTACTAAGAGGAGACGCATCATCCTGATATCCATCCCCGACCTCGTAGTTCAGCTCACATCTTTTTTCAGTAGTATAAGCAAAGGTATTCATCTTAGTGGGTAAAAAGTTCATTTCACTGCTTGCTCGTTCCATTCTTAAGGTGTATAATGGTGTATTCGAAACTCTTGGACTGGCAGCAACAAAAGCTATAGCAAAGAATGCGACAGCTAGACTAGTTCCAATAATTACTTTTCCTGTTTTCTTCGTTTTTATCACCTCCTTTCACTTTTATGTTAATTGTATAAGAATATTTAAAAACTTTTCGGTCTTTGTACTAAGTTTGAGATCTAAATATTCTGGTACAGGGCTAGACATATTTATGTCAGTTTTAGCTTTGCAAATTCCTTTATTCTCCCTAAACTAGGAACACAAGAAAACTAAAACAAGAACAAAGAAAAAAAAGAGTTTCCTTTCCTAAGAAAAGTTCAAGATTATTAAGAGTATTTGATGAAATATCTAAAGAAAGTAATAATAACGAATTCAAAGACAATACAAGAGTACAAGCGTTACAAGTTCTCAATCAATTGAAAGAAAAGGGTTACTTCACTGATCTTCACTATGCACGAGCTGTATTTATCTACTCCTGGGTGATCCCTTACGAAAGATTTATATAAGAGAAAACAACAGATTTAATTAGAATTTCTTTCAATTAGAAAGCTACAGGAATAGACAAATCCATACAGGAGGAGTTAAAATGACTCTGGAAAGAAAAATAAGTTCAATATTTAAGCTCGATGAAGAGGCTTGGATGAGGCATGCCAATCCTTTGAGTGTATGGAGCAGATTCACTGTTTTGCCAATTATTATTCTAGCCTTTTGGAGCAGAATCTGGCTTAATTGGTGGGCAGCGTTACCAATAGCAATTTCTGTAATATGGATGTACATAAACCCCAGATTATTTCCTAAACCTGGGACAACAAAAAAATGGGCCTCAAAAGGAGTATTGGGAGAAAGGGTCTGGTCAAACAGGGACAACATTCCTGTGCCTGACCATCACAAATTACTGCCAAACATTCTAAATGCTGTTGCAGGGGTTGGTGGCATATTCGTTATATGGGGTGTTTACAAGCTTGAGCTTTGGCCAGTTTTGATGGGCTGCTCCCTCGTCTATCTTGGAAAGTTATGGTTTATTGATCGAATGGTCTGGTTGTATGAGGATATGAAGCATTTGCCCGAATATAAGAAATGGCTGTATTAGCATAGAAAAAAAATCCAATGCTTCTTTTTGAATGGTATCTATACAAACGAAAAAAATGACGTTTCCTTGGCGGAAAGTAGAGGGTTGTAGAATCGATCCGGAAAATCATCCTTCGTTTCTATAATCTGCTATATCTCTGAGAGCTATCGTGTCTTCTAAATTTTTGCATTCGATTTAGAGTAAGTACGAGATTCACCAGTCTAGAATCCTTGTCAAAAGATATGCGAACCTCTCCCATTATTGACATTGTAATAGGCTCTATGAAAAAAGATGACTTCATGATAGTAAGAGATGTATGGGGGGCAATAAGGTATAGAGTATGTTACATACACAAGACTGAAGTATTGAGTAAAGAAGAAGATCCAGAGATTTCATCGAAGCTGTTTGATCATAATTATAGGCCTAAATCACGTATTATCCCTATTTTCTCCAATTCTCCAAATCTATCTATTCCTTTGTTGAATGCAAGCGCTTCTGGAAGCACAAATGCAATAAAGATTATCATGTCCCTATATTCATATAAGTATGAATCTACTACTGTCTCTTTTTGAAAAGATTTACTCCCTTGAATAGATGGTGCCAGTCAGATGACAGGAGGCAGTGTTACCAGTAAAACGGATAGCAAAACAACATACAGTATTTGTAGCATATCCAGAAAGGACAGTGCAAATTAGGGAGCCCTCCGGACGTAGGGGCTGCTAGGATCTTCGGGTTCAATCCCATGTTATCACCTCTCTTTTGAAAATCATTGACGCATTATAAGCTTTTCTATCAGAAGTATTTTAGTTTTCTTTTTATCTCGTACCAGTACTTCCGTTGTTGTATGATAGTGTCTATCTTTCCTGACTCGATACAGAACAATGGTTGTTAAAGGTGTTAACTGCAGTGAGGTTGTCAAAAGTGGTGACATCTACTTTCTAAATGTATAATCCATAATATAATTAAGAGTAATAATGTTACACGTGTAACATAGTTGAGAAAAACACGAAATTAATTGGGACCCACCCCGCAATTTTTTCAGCATCACCAAGGTTCAGAATGTCAATAAAAGAATGAGGAGAAATCATTTCGAGTCGAAATGCTGTAGAAAAGTCATAGTTGTAAGTAGGTCTGCAAATCACTCGTCACTACAAAAAGGTTTTTATACATAGTATTTTGAGCTCACATAGTGATTTGATGACTGAATTTATTTTAGAGTCTGCCCCTCATGCACCTTTAGGAATGGTTTCACGAGAAATTGCACCAGATTCATATCTGCTCCTAGATCCTGATACTCCTAACTGGATCATCCTCAATAGTATGGGGAGAGAGATTATCTCTATGTGTGACGGAAAGAGTACTCTGAAAGAGATTATTAAAACATTATGCGAAAAATATGGTGAATCCTACAAAGAATCTGTAGAAAATGTCTTAGCTTTTGCGAATGAGATGAAAGAAAAAGGGTTTATTCAAGAAAGTAAATTTCCACCTCCCCAAAGGGTGAATAAAGAAAACACACTTTATGAGAGTATATGGGTTAATGTGACAAATGCATGCAATCTAAGATGTATACACTGCCATTTGAGTTCAGGTACACCATTAGAAAACGAGTTAACCACAGAAGAGATCTGCAACATTATTTCTGAGGTTAAAGAGCTGGGAGTAAAAGAGATTGTTATTTCAGGGGGAGAGCCCTTCTGCAGAAAGGACATTCTTGAAATCCTTGAATATGTGCGTAATCGCTGCGAAAGAGTAACCCTCTTAACCAATGGAACTTTGATTACAGAAGAAATAGCTGAAAAGTTGAGTAATTTGAAATTGGCTATCCAGGTGAGTTTAGATGGAGCCTCAAAAGACACACAAGATTTTATCAGGGGAAAAGATTCCTATGAGAAGACCTTGAAGGGCTTGCAGAACTTGGTTGCACACAATGCAAATGTACGGGTGGCCATGACTATCATGAAAAGGAATATGGATGAAATTCAAGAAATGGCAGACCTTGTTAAGAACCTGGGCGTGAAATATCTGCACTTTCCCACTTTGC
>Ga0209636_10006526_pt1 | contig 11925 bp, 14 predicted proteins | sample DeeMarSWOR152_54_FD_187464 | JGI IMG/M metagenome (GOLD analysis project Ga0209636, IMG submission 187464) | Marine sediment microbial communities from White Oak River estuary, North Carolina - WOR-1-52-54 (SPAdes) (version 2) | ecosystem: Environmental > Aquatic > Marine > Intertidal zone >...
GAATTGCACAGCTTCTTTGTATGTTGGGTCTCTAAGGTTATAGTCTTTCTCTAGGTCTATGATATGGGCTGCAATCACACCTACGATAACTGCACTCGCAATGATCATACAAAGGAAAGATGCTCTCTCTATGACTCCTTTCTCCATCTCTACCCAATCTGTTCTTCTCCAGAAAGAATTCTATAAACAAGCCTGCAAATCTGTAAGATATCGAAATCTGACATATGTTAACCTCTTGGAAGGAGTCTACGGAGAAATAAACGAAGTTTACGTTATTCCTAAATCTCAGAGGAAAGGAGTAGGAAAAACTATGCTGATTCATGCCCACAACTGTTTCAAATAAAAAGGGGTAAACACCATTAGAGTAGAAACTGCAACATCCACCAAAACAGCCATTATGTTCTACAAAAAGTTTGGCTTTAAACCCTATTACATCGCTCTGCAGAAAGAATTGTCGAAAGAGGAAGACTAATCCTGACATGGATTGTTGTTCAGTTTAAAATTTCTCCAGTAGTTTTAGCAGTATTGCCTCAGCTGAGTACAGTCTGTTCTTGCTTTGCTCGTAAATTACGGATTTTGGATTTTCAATCGCGTCTTGGCTTATTTCATAGCCTCGATGAATCGGCATGTCATGCATTATATAAGCGTCGCTTTCCTTCAATAGCTCCTTGCTTATTTGGTAGGGCATCATGAGCTTGACGCGGTTCTCCTTTTCCACCGCATATTTCGGGTCTAGGAAGAATTCCATGTCAATCCAAGTATCCGTATAAACAAAATCCGCATTTTTAACAGCCTGCTTAACGTCCAATGTAGTCTCGTATAATCCTGTTTTTCTGGCATCTTCGAGAAGTTCCTCGTCTCTTGAAGGCTCGTTAAATATAGGCGTTACCGTGGTTATTTTAACTCCAGTTTTTGTGCATCCTTCAATAAGCGAATTGCAAACGTTGTTGTGGATGCCTATGTAAACAAGTTTGGTTCCTTCTAGTGTACCTTTATTTTCTTTCATTGTCATTAAATCCGCTATTGCTTGGGTTGGATGGTATTTTTCGTCGCATCCATTGATTACTGGAACACGTGAAGCTTTAGCCATAACTTGCAAATCAGAATTTTTCTTTAATCTCGCCATGATGCAGTCAACGTTACGAGACAAGTATTGCGTTTCATCGTATACGTCTGCTATAGTAAAGTTCGTTGTTCTCCAATCTATGTAAAGGGCGTGACCGCCAAGCTTAGTCATAGCAACCTCAAAGGAAACCCTAGTCCTCGTTGAAGATTTCTGAAAAATCATAGCCAAAGATTTACTATCCAAAGCACTCCGATATTTTTCCGAATTATGCTTAACATCAATAGCCTTATCAATTATTTCCATGAGTTGCTGGTCAGTCAAATTCTTAAAATTAATTAAATTCATTTCTTCATCCTTCCCAGACTTCAAGTTTCAACCAATTTTAACAATTATAAGCTTTATGGAATATTATTTATTAGGTGTTTAATTCGTTATCAGGGGAGCATAACATGATTTTAATTGTTGCTTCAAGCAAGGACATGGCAAGCCTGAACATTAAAAAACAGATTTTAAAGAGCTACAATTTCAACGGGACAGCAGAGGATTTTCAGGGAAATCTCATTTACACGATTGAGGTTAACGGTAAAGACATCAAACTTGCAACTTTAAGAGACGAATCCGTATATGCACAGAACATAACGGAATTGTTCCCTAATTCTGAACTTATAGTTTTCATTTCCAGACACAGCAGTGCCAGCGGAACCCCAACACTTTCAGTGCATACTCCAGGCAACCTAGGCGAAGCAAAGCTAGGTGGAATCTCAAGAAAAGTTTCTGTTTCACCCGCAAACGCCATGAGAGATGCTTTAAAGGCTATGATGCGCCTTAAAGAAGAAATGCAGCTTGGCTACGAAGTTTCTTATGAATGCACCCATCACGGGCCTTCGTTAAACGTACCAACAATGTTCGCTGAGCTGGGAAGCTCGCCTAAACAATGGAAGGATTTAAAGGCGGCTGAAGCTGTGGCTCATGCAACCATGGAGGCTGTTTCAAAATTCGGCGATTTCCCAGCCAAAGCAGTGATTGGCATAGGCGGGCCCCACTACAACAGTAAATTCACTCGAATAGCGTTGGAAAACGAATTGGCTTTTAGCCATATGATTCCGAAATATGCTCTTCCAAACACGGGTTTGGAGATTCTTAAGCAATGCGTAGCACGAACATTGGAAAAGGTTGAGTTGGCAGTTTTGGACTGGAAAGGAATAAAGGGCGAACATAAACCGAAGGTTGTTGAAATGCTTAAGGAAATAAACGTGGTCTTCGAGAAGGTTAAACATTAGAATACGATTTTGATGATGGTTGTGGAAGGGAAAAGTTAATAGAAATGTTCAGTCTTACCTATTAAAAGTTGACAGCTACAGTAACGTTTATATCATGATTGAAATGTTGAGTGTGCGATGAATATGGGTCTAAGGTCATTCCTATCCCAATGTGCAAGAACGTTAAAGCTAGCCATAAAACCGGGAAAAAGTGAGCTTTGGCTATCAATAAAAATCTGCTTTCTAGGCATCGGTGCAATTGGACTAATCGGGTTTATAATTAAGTTATTGTCTTCGGTTCTGCAACAAGCCCCGACTACAACTTAAAAGGAAGAAATCTTATGGAGAAAAACGAGGAAAAGCCAGAAACAGAAACAAAAATTTTTGCTATAAGAACAACAACAGGACAAGAAAGAAATGTGGCTAAACTTGTCGCTGCAAGGGTTGAAATGAAAAAAATACCGATAAAAACAATTCTTGTCCCTGAAGCTCTGAGAGGTTACGTTTTCATAGAAGCCAACGGTCCACACTTCGTGGAAGAAGCTATAACAGGCATAAAACATGTTCGGTCGAGGGTTCCAGGTATTGTAAGCTTTTCAGAAGTTGAAAGGTACATTGTTAGAAAACCAATAATTGAGGAATTAAGTGAAAACGACATAGTGGAAGTAACGGGTGGACCGTTTAAGGGAATGCGTGCAAAAATAACCCGCATTGACAAGGCTAAAGAAGAGGTTACACTGGAGTTGTTAGAGGCAACTTTCACACTACCAATAACTGTTCATTCCGACTACGTCAAGTTAGTTGAAAAAGCGAAAAGTGAAAGTGGTGAAGCGTAAATGAGTGAGAAAAAAATTGTGGATTTACTCGTAAGTGGAGGACAAGCAACAGCTGGACCACCCTTAGGTCCGGCTCTAGGCCCGCTGGGCGTAAATATCTTGGCGATTGTGAATAAGATAAATGAACTTACGAAAGATTATTCTGGAATGAAAGTTCCTGTGAAGGTTAAGGTTGACCCTGAAACCAAAGAGTTTGAAGTTAGCGTTGGAACGCCAACAACATCCGCCCTTATCGTGAGAGAACTTAAAATTGAGAAAGGTTCAGGAACGCCCAGCACGGAGAAAGTTGGAAACCTTACCATGGAACAAGTCGTACGTATATCCAAGCTTAAACGTCCAGAGCTTTTGGCAAAAACCTTGATAGCTGCGGCAAAAGAAGTGCTTGGAAGCTGTGTGAGTATGGGAGTTACAGTTGAAGGCAAAGACCCGCGTGGAGTGCAAAAGGAAATGGACGAAGGCAAGTATGATGAGCTATTCATGAAAAGCAAAGAATAAGAGAATATTTTTATAACTGCATTCCCATTCCTCATTGCCACGAGGCACTTTAAAATGCCCCTAGACCAAAAAACAATAATAAACACAATTAAAGAAGCTAAAGAAAAATCCAAGAAAAGAAACTTCACCCAATCAGTAGAACTAATTCTAAATCTGAAAGATATTGACATGAAATCGCCTGAAGGAAGAATTCAAGAACGAATAGAGCTTCCACATCCATTGCCGGAAAAACCGAACAAGATATGCGTTATTGCCACGGGAGAACTAGCCTTGAAAGCAAAGAGGGCGAAAGCGGACCTTGTCATTGGAAAAGATGAACTTGCAGGATTAGCCGGTAAGAAGAAGGACCTGCGAAAAATAGCTAATGAATATGACTTTTTCATAGCTGAGGCTCCTCTGATGCCCCGTGTGGGCAAAATTTTAGGTCCCGCCTTAGGTCCTAGAGGAAAGATGCCTGTGCCTGTTCCACCAACAGCAGGCATATCTGGTTTAATAAAGAGATATCGCAAAATGGTTTTTGTAAGGATGCGTAACCAACCAGTCATACGATGTCGCGTTGGAACTGAAAGTATGAAAGAAGAGGAAATAGCTGAAAACGTTCAAGCGGTTTCAAGGGCTATAGAGGGAAAACTTAAAAGAGGAATGAAAAACATCAAAGCCATCTATCTTAAAACGTCTATGGGCACCCCTGTGAAGATTACATAAGAGAGGAAAGCAGATGCCATCCCAGCAGGTTTTGCAGAGGAAAATCAGTGAAGTTGAAGAGGTTGCACAGTTAATAAAAAAACACAAGGCTATTGGAATAGCCAGTCTACAGAAGGTTAGGGCACCTCAACTGCAGGAATTCAAGAAAAATCTGGCGGACAAAGTTTTCATGCGGGTCATAAAAAACACTTTGATGAAGAGGGCTATTGAAAACCTTAATGAAAGACCCGAACTGAAAAAGCTTGTGGAGTACTTAGAAGGGGCAAACCTTTATCTATTTACAGATTTGAACCCGTTTAAGCTTGCATTACTTCTGGAAAAGGGTAAAGTTATAACGACCGCTAAGTCTGGCGACATAGCAGCCTTTGATGTTGTAGTACCTGCTGGAAACACTGGACAACCGCCGGGTCCAGTAATTAGCCAGCTTAATGCTGTGGGTTTGCCTACAAGGATCGAGTCTGGAAGCGTCTGGATAACTAAGGATACATTGGTCGCTAAAAAAGGCGATGTCATATCTGAAAGGCTTGCGAGTACCCTATCAAGGCTTGGGATAAAAACGGTTGAAGCCGGACTTGTGATGAAAGTAGCTTATGATGAAGGCATAGTAATAACTGAAGGACAGCTTCAAATAGACGTGGACGAAATTAGGCAAAGCGTTGAAAATGCTCATTCAGACGCTTTCGCATTGTCCTTGAGCATAGCCTATCCGGCAATGGAAAACATGGAAATGCTTTTGCAAATCGCCTACCAAGAAGCCCATGCACTTGCAATGAATGCAGCCGTACCTACCAAAGAAACAATAGAGGACTTGATTAGAAAGGCTCATGCTGAGATGTTAAGTTTAAGTAGTAGATTGCCTATTGTAGAAGAAAAGGCTGAGTCCTCTGAAGAGGCTGAAAAAAGTTAAAATAGTTGAATGAAGAGGTGAAAAGTATGGAATACGTTTACGCCGCGATGCTCCTTCACAAGGCTGGAAAAGAAGTAAACGAGGAAAACCTGTCTCAGGTTTTGACAGCGGTAGGCATGAACGTGGACATCGTGAGGGTCAAAGCGTTAATTGCTTCTTTGGCTGAAGTTGATATTGATGAAGCAATTAAGTCTGCTCCGACAATGATGGCTGCACCAGCGGTAGCGGCAACGGCTGCACCAGCAGCAGAAGCCAAACCAGCAAAGGAAGAGAAGAAAAAGAAGGAAGAGGAAGAGAAAGCAAAAGAAGAAGCGGCTCTGGAAGGACTAGGAGCACTGTTCGGCTAGAAAACTTGTTATTTTACCAACTTTCTTTATTCATAAATTCAGTTAAACTTTTCAATACTTCGCTTTTTCCAGAGAACCATCGGTAGCCATCCGCAAATAATCATCAAGGTGCCGGGAAGAGCTCTCCATTCATAATTAAGCATAAGCGTTTCAAAGACGAAGAAGGATATGGACATTGCGATAACTGATAAAACCGCAAAGCTCTTACCGAATTTTTTTAGAGTTTGTAAGCCGATTAGCCCTGCAAAGAAAAAGTCGCCTAAACCAAGAGACATGTAAAGCGTGCTCGCTGGAACAGTTGGCACCGAAATTAAAATTGGAAGCCTGAGACCAGAAACATGTCTTGCTGCAGACACCATTGAACCGGTAAACAAAACCAGAATTATGTCCATAACCGTGAGAAGCCCAACAAAAATGAGAGACGTTTTCCATGTGAATAGGCTTCCTAAGTAAAGGATTATCAGAACCGCGAACACTGTTCCGAACAAATCCAGCAAATATGGAAACCATAGCGGGGTTCTGCCGAAAAACAAGTATAGGCATATGAATGACGCTGGCGGCAACACCGCTAAATACCATCTTTCCCTCGTATCAGTTCTGTTTTCTTCATACAATAATGCTAAAAATGTGAAGCCGAAGAGACAGTAAAAGCCTAAAGCGCCATAAGCAACCATGCTGTTTACACCAAAGCTGATTAGGCTGATTGTTGCTGCCAGAAAACTAACTATGAGAAATGCTGAGCAAAACATTTTGGCTCCGGTCTTTTTAAAATCTGAAAAAAGATATGTGAATATGAAAAGCAGCATTGAATATGCAAAAAGAAACATCATCATAACAGCCATTTGTGGAATGAAAACGATTACAGACACCATCACAGCCATTGCAGCCACAAGTAGAATGGCATCTTGAACATGAAACTCCCTTTCTTCAAGTGTGGACTTCAACTTTCTCTCAACTTTTTTGTTCAAAAACATGGCTATCATGGTGACTGCGAAAAGTGTTAAAGGCATGGCTATATCGAAATTCATACACGCACATAAGAAAAACAAACATTTATTTCTTTACACTTTAAAACATTTCTTTAGGCTTCGATTACTCGCGTATTTCTATTTTTAAAACATTTTATCTAATTGCCGTTAATATGTAGAGTAAGATTTTATATAGGGAGAAAAGAAAAATAAAAAGAGTGGAGGGGCTAGAAAGACTTATGGGCTTTTTGGGCAGGTTTAAAGCACCTAAAGCTACGATATCAGTGACCTTAGATAAGCAGGCATTTAATCTCAATGAACCTATGACAGGAAAGCTCAGCGTTTCATCATCAGAAGAATTTGATGCAGATGAATTAAGAATTGAAATGTGGGTAATCGAGTGGACGAAGGCTACTGAAAAGAAAGGTTCTGGAAGTGAAGCAAGAACTGTGACGGCTGAGCAGAATGCTGAGCTGCATAAAGGAAAAATTTCAGTAACTGGAAGAAAACATATTACTGAAGGCTTTAACGAAGATTTTCCCTTCAGCATGCCCTTACCATCAGGCATTCCACCAACTTATCGTGGTCAAAATGCAAAGAACACTTGGAGGATGAAGGGAGTGATAGCTGTTAAAGGGCGGCCAGATGTAACCGGCCACGTCATGGAAGTTCAAATAAACCCTTAGCCTTGTCTCAGACCAACAAGTTTGCGGAAGAAGTCACCACTACCTAGGCGAACATTTAAGGCTTAAAGGCGAAACTGCATATTTAATACAGCCAAAGAAGCGATAAGTGCTTCTTCGGTTCGGATGGTTTCTGTTCCTTGCATAGGAATGGTATTAACAACGAAATCCACAATTTCCTCTAGGTCAAGTCCCCCCTGTTCGACTATTTCGTAAAGTCCTCGCGTTGGCGCTCCAAAAGCCACAAGGGTTATGCCTGCTCTTTTCCATCTTTCACCTATCCTTTCAGCAACGCTGGCAAGCTGTACGCCATATTTAGAAGTGGCAATTGTTAAGTCGAAACCTCTGGTCTTCACAATTTTTCCGAAGAGAAGTTTTTCTGCTGTAACAGTGTAACCCCAATATTCCGGTATTTCGTCACGCCTTGCAAGCTCAGTCTCAACCCACTTGTCAACTCTTGTAATTTTCAGGGTAATTCTTTTACCGATTGGCAATTTTGTGTTCGGGATTAGTGCTGGTTTTTCGACGCCTATGTCTACAAGCACACCAGCCTTCTTTTTAGATAAGGTGACTCCTTCTCGGTATTCGCCAGTCTTCAAGCTCTTCATTTTACGGTTTATTGGATGATGAGGCGTTCGCAGTGGCGGAAGAACCCCAGCATACCGCAGTTCAGGTCTAAGCCTGAAGAGTTTCTTTCGCAGATATTGCGGCGTCTCCATATAAGCAAGCAATCTTGCAATCAAATCCATATCAGGAGTCTGATTAACACGTGGATTATCTGGGTAAACTATGATTTCGTCAACTCTGAAAATTGCGGCTGCCCTACCAATTAAGCCAACCTTTGAAGTTTTCTCCCGTAAGTGTGGAACATCAGAAACAATAGAGGCAGGGATCGCAATCGAAAGTTTTTTCTTACGCAAATCATTTCCACCTTGCTAATTGAAAACTATTTTTCGTGAATAAAAGTCTTAAAAGCATGTTGAACCTGTTATCTATTTTGCTCAAAGGATTTCGAGCAGTTCCAACAGAGACGAGATTTCATAGTCTACTTTGAGATCCAAACTGTTCTTCGCTCGCCTTCGGTTGATCCAAACACATCTGATGCCCGCGTTAGTGGCTCCCATAATATCCTCTTGTAAGGAGTCGCCTACGTGGAGCAACTGTTGTTTTGAGCATCCAGCTTTTTCCAGCGCGATCTGGAATAGTCTTGGGTTAGGTTTTTCGACACTATAATCTTGCGAAAAGATGACAAACCGGAACATGCCCTCCAAACCACAAAGCTCTGGATAGCTGTTGCCATTCGAAAGTAACCCGAGAGTGTATTTTACTCGTAATGCTTCAAGTGTTGGAAGAACGTCATCGAAGAGTTTGATGTCTTCAAAACGGTGTTTCAGATATACTTGATTGAGGTGAGAAGCCAAAGCATCGTTGGGTCTGCCAATTTCTTCGAGAGTTTGTCGGAAAGCCTCAAATCGAATGCTCTCAAGATTTGTGACCTTGCCTTTCAATTCGTTAGCTACTCTATCTCTGATTCTTATCATTTTGTCAATGTCAAGCATCTCAGTCGCATCAGGATCAAGTTTCTCTAGCTCTTTCAACACATGACGAAGTGAGTGACGCATAACTTTCTCAAAATCCCAGAGGGTTCCATCAGCATCGAACGAGATAGCCTTTACATCAATGATTTTATTCATAGTCATCTCTTCTTAAATGAGCGAGTTGACAATTCTACTAACTGCTAATTAGACAAAACAATACTATATATAGAGCGCACTAACCAACCTACATATTATTGTTTATCAATCGCGCGCTTTGCATATTTTGCTTAAAAGGTAGAAGCGCGTAGAAATCTTTGACTAGAATAAAAAAAGGTGACTGAAATTTGTTAACGGGAATCTTAGATAATCCCAATGAACTTAAGAGAATTGACAAGAGTGATATGCTTTCCTTCTGTGTTGAAGCGCCTGAGCATTGCCAAAAAGCAGCAAAACTGGCTTGGGCTGTTCCGATCAATTATTCAAAGCCTAAAACGATAATCGTTGCTGGCTTGGGTGGTTCAGCGATTGGTGGAGAACTCTTAAAAGATTGGGCAATGGATAAAATCACTGTTCCCATTGAAGTCTGCCGAGGTTATTCGTTACCAGCCTATGTGAACGAGAAAACCCTAGTGTTTGTTATAAGCTATTCCGGAGAAACCGAAGAAGCCCTAAGCATGTTTTTAGACGCGATTAAAATGGATTGCATGACTTTTTGTATAAGTTCTGGGGGAAAACTCTTAGAGTTTGCTGAAAAACTGAAGTTGCCGCATTTTCGGGTGCCTTCTGGAATGCCTCCACGTGCAGCTCTTCCATACTTGTTTCTGCCTATGCTGATAATCCTAGAAAAACTTGGTTTAACTTCTGATGTTAGCTCTGAAATTTCTGAGGCTATCAAAGTATTGGAGAAAGTTAAGGACAAGAACTCTCCTGAAAAGCCTCTTAACGATAATTTTTCCAAAATATTAGCTTCCCAGATTAATGGAACAGTTCCTGTAGTTTATGGCTTTGGGATTTATCGTGCTGTTGCCCAACGTTATAAGCAACAGTTTAATGAAAACAGCAAGCTGCCTGCAAAATGGGAGTTTTTCCCGGAGCTTAATCATAACGAAATTGTAGGCTGGGAATCAGCGAGAGAACTTGCAAACTGCTTTTCTACGATATTCATTCGAGACAAGGATGAACGTGAGGAAATAAGGCAGAGAATTGAAGTCACAAAGGAGCTGATGTTTGAGGAAGCAGCTAGCAGAATTTTTGAAGTTTGGAGTGTCGGCGAAAGCAGGTTAGCTAAGATGCTGTACACTATCTATATTGGTGATTTTACGAGTGTGTATTTGGCTATATTGCGTGGTGTAGATCCAACACCTGTAAAAACGATAACCTTGTTAAAGGAGAGAATAATCCGGAGCGGAGTGAAGGATAAAGCAACAGGTGAATTGCAAAAACTTTGTAAAAAATAACACCCAACTCACGCGTTTATCCTTATAAAATCAGCAAACGCTTTTTCAGCAGTTTCGAGCGGAATTAACTGGGGTGGACGTTTAAAAGCGTACGCTGAAATCGGCAGTATTACTCCTTTCAGTTTTCTGTTTAAAGCGATTTTTACAGCCCGTACTACATCGAATAGGGCGGAGCCAGCATTTGGCGCGTCAACAGTTGAGAGTCTCAAATCTATCTGCATGGGCACTTTGCAGAAGTATAATCCTTTAATCCAGAAGTAGCTGTCGCGTCGGTTCTGCAAAAAATCAACGTAATCAGTGGAGCCAGCAACCACATCAGCCTTGTATGGCAGTGCTGTTTCAACAGACTTTGTCTTAACAATCCGTTTAACATCTCTTGTTCGCCCCAGAGTATCTAACGACTCCGTACCTCCGCCAACATCAAGCTGATAAGTTTCGGTTATGCGAACTCCATGCATTGAAAGCAGCCTTAGCAAAGTCTTATGCAATGTTGTTGAACCCACCTGATCAATTAGGTCGTCGCCTACAAGTGGCAGTCCCACATCTTCGAAACGTTTAGCCCACGCTGCATCGCTGGCAATAAAAGCTGGTGTAGCGTTGACAAAGGCGCATCCAGCCCTTAATGCTTGTTCAGCATACCATTGGGAAGCCTTAACCGCTCCGCTTGGAAGCAGATTAACCACAATTTCCGCATCCGTTTCTTTTAGTGCATCTGTAACGTTTACTTCGGGTAAATTGCTTACTTGCACGACGTTTTTTGTATATTCACCTATTCCGTCCAAAACTGGACCTTTATGCACCGTGACGTTAGTTTGTGGGACATCAACAATTTTTAATGTGTTGTTTGGCGGTGCAAAAACGGCTTCAGAAAGGTCCTTTCCAACTTTTCGGCTGTCAATGTCGAAGGCTGCAACTATCTGGATATTTTTTGTATGGAAGCCTCCGAGAAATAGTTTGTGCAGTCCAATGCATTCTTCCTCTCTTTCACAGTTACTATAATAATGCAAACCCTGAACAAAAGCAGAGGCGCAATTTCCAACACCTACTAAGGCTACTCTTATTTTAGACAAAGTTTTGGCACCTTACTAGCTTTTCCTATTTTCCGATTACTTTATATATAAAGTGCTATGCTGCCTTATGGCCGGAATGGGATAGTTAAAATGAAGGCTTGGTTAGATGTTGCTGTTTTGCGTTGTCCACACTGCGGACAATACTATGTGGATGCATCATGGTATGTTTTGGAAATGGAATCAGACATTGAATGTGGGAATTGCGGCATAGATTTCAATAGCAAGAAAAACGCAACAGACCGTGTGATGCTTGAATTTCAAATTGACAAATATAGGAAAATGCGGAAAGTGGAAATCATCGAACATGTGAAATTAGAGTGATAGATCAGGCTTTTCAAGCTGACGCTAACTGTTCTATTGGCACATACTCTTCCGATATGTTTGACCTTTGAATTACATCCTTCCATAATTCCAATCCTTTGGGTGTTCTCCATTTATGTGGTGCCGGTAAACCTAAAACCACCAATTTATCGCCTTTCTCAATTTTTTCTGCAGTTATGCATTTGCCATTTTCCGGATGTACAGGGGTGATAATATCCGGAGCAATTGCAGCGAGTTTCCCATCTCTATAAGCGACAAGCACTTCTTTTTTGG
>Ga0209636_10006527_pt1 | contig 11925 bp, 11 predicted proteins | sample DeeMarSWOR152_54_FD_187464 | JGI IMG/M metagenome (GOLD analysis project Ga0209636, IMG submission 187464) | Marine sediment microbial communities from White Oak River estuary, North Carolina - WOR-1-52-54 (SPAdes) (version 2) | ecosystem: Environmental > Aquatic > Marine > Intertidal zone >...
TCGACAATCTGGAAGCCATAGCCAAGGCAAATGATCTTTGCAATCGGTACGGCATTGATACCATCTCTACCAGTTCAACGGTGGCCATGGCCATAGAGTGTTACGAAAATGGCCTGTTGAGTAAATCAGATACCGACGGTCTGGAGTTAACCTGGGGCAATCACGCCGCTGTTGTTGAGCTGGTTCGTAAAATCGGCGAACGGGAGGGCTTCGGCGATGTCCTTGCCGACGGCTGCAAAGCGGCGGCAGAACGCATCGGCGATGATGCTGCCAGATTCTGTATCGAGGTGAAAGGGCTGGAGCTTCCGTTTCACGACCCCCGCGCTTTTTCAAGCTGGGCGGTGGCGTATGCGTCATCCCCGCGGGGCGGCTGTCATATCTATGCGCCGACATACTGGCTTGAACGAGGACTGACGTTTCCCGAGTTGGGTTACAACGAGCCCCTTGATCGCTTCAGCGCCGAGAAAAAGGGTGCCTGGACGAAGGCCTTTCAGGATTATTGCGAAGTTCTGGAGTGCCTGGTGATGTGTAAATTCTCCCTTTACGGAAACCTGCGTGGCGAACATTTTCTCGAGCTAGTGCGTCTTGCCACTGGTTGGGAGGATATGACCCTCGAAGAGTTACTAAGGGTTGGCGAGCGCGTGTTTAATCTGAAGCGTTTGATCCTCAATCATCTCGGTGTCACCAGAAAAGACGACACACTTCCGCAACGTCTTCTTACAATGCCGCTGGGCGAAGGCGGCGCGAAGGGCTCTCTGCCTGATTTTGACGCGATGATGGACGAATATTACCAGGCCAGAGGTTGGGACCAAAACGGTATACCTACTGCGGATAGGATCGAATTGCTTGAAATCGATCGTAAACGATTCGGACTTTAACTTTAATTGTTTTTCATAAGGAGGAAAAAAATGGTTACAACATTCGGGCTGCGGACTCCAGAATGGGTCCATTTTGGAAACGGCACGGTACAAAAGGTGGGACTAGAGGCCAAAAGACTTGGGTCTCGCCGGGTCATGGTACTCACGGACCCAGGCGTTAAAGGGGCTGGACTTCTGGATAAGGTTACAGGGCCGTTGAAGGCTGAGGGGCTTGACTTCGACGTGTTTGACCAGGTGGAGCCGGAACCCTCCATCGAGAGTCTGTTGGAGGCCTCCAAAATGGCCAAAGATGGAAAATTCGATGTTTTTGTCGGTGTCGGCGGTGGAAGTTCCATGGATACGACCAAACTTGTTGCGGCGCTGATGACCAATGAAGGAACGCTGCAGGAGTTCTTCGGTGTGGACAATGTGCCCAAGCGCGGTTGCCCGTCGATAATGATCACCACGACTTCCGGTACCGGATCGGAAGTAACCCGAATGGCCGTGTTCACCGACAAAGAGGCGAATTTGAAAAAAGTGGTCAGTGCACAGAATATTCTGGCGGATGTATCCATTATTGACCCTGAAATGACGGCGACAATGCCGCCTTCTGTAACTGCGGCCACGGGTATTGACTCGTTTATTCATGCAGCTGAATCTTATGTCGCCATAAATGCAAATCCACTGACGGATAATCTGGCGCTGGAATCAGTTCGTTTAGTCACCGAATCTCTGGGACCGGCTTTTGCCAACGGAAATGATATGGCCGCCCGCTATAACATGGCACTCGGATCATTTCTGGCCGGAATAACCCTCAATAATGCCGGTGTGGGCGCCGTGCATGCCCTGGCTTATCCCATCGGTGCAGAATACCATCTTTCCCATGGTCTGGCGTTGATTGTAGTACTCGCCGAAACAATGCGCGCCTGTGCGCTAGCCAATTTGCCGAAATACCGCAAAATGGCGGAGGCCATGGGAATCGATGTTGAGGGGTATTCCCCATGGGAAGCTGCTGAAGCCGCTGTTGAGGCAATGGTGGCGTTGGCGAAAATGGTGAAGCTTCCGACCACTTTGAGCGAAGTCAATGCAGATAGTTCCAAAATTCAAGACTGGGCCGAGGCTGCATACGGGGAAAAACGGTTGCTTGGAAACACGCCTCGCGTGCTGAGCGTGGCGGATATCGCAGAGATCTTTGAGAAGTCATTCTAGGAGAAGAAACTAAAGAACCAGGTGCATCCGCGGAAGGCACTCGTAAAATATTACCGGATGCGACAATGGGACTCATCGGGCAGACCGAACAGTATTAAACTAAAATCGTGGGGATTGGACTAGAAGAATTTGTTCACGATACCCGCTTTAGATCCTATCAAAAGGCGAGGAGCTTTTTTGACCATTGTTGCTGTTTTGACATACTGCCAGGGAGAAATGAATGCGATTACTTGAGTTTGAAGCCAAAGAAATTCTTAAGAAATACGGTGTTGCGTTACCTGCAGGTCAGCTTGTGTCTTCGGAGGAAGAATTTAAGTTCACCGCCCCCACCGTGCTAAAGGCACAGATTCCCATCGGAGGACGTGGCAAAGCCGGTGGCGTTGTCGAAGTAAATTCCTCTGAGCAGGCCAAGGCCGAGATAAAAAATCTGCTTAATAAGAAAATTCGAGGGTATGGAGCCGGAAAACTCCTGGCGGAAGAAAAGGTCGATGTCGCCCGGGAATTTTTTATGGCGATAAACTACGATACGGTGGCCAAGGCGCCTTTGGCGATCTTTTCACCTGAGGGCGGGGTGGACATCGAGATACTTGCCGCCAGTGATCCAAGCAAGGTAAGGCAAGAGACATTCCATGTGCGGGATCGTCTGCCGCCGCACCGCGCAAGGGAAATTATTTCCGAAACCGGCGTAACGGGAAAGCGCTTGCTGGCATTGTCCGTAATATTTTCGAAGCTTGCCGACGTCTTCCTGGATTATGATGCGACGGTCGCCGAGATCAACCCCTTGGCATTAACCGCTGAGGGCCAATTCGTTGCACTGGATTGTCATCTCGAAATCGATGACGATGCCTTGTTCCGGCACAGCGAACTGAGCGAACTGGAAAAGGATGAAGGCCGTGTGCAATCGGCACACACCGCTTCGGAGTTTGAACGGGAAGCGACGAAGATCGACAACCTTGATCACCGCGGCGTTGCCGGTCGCGTCATAGAGTTTGAGGGTAACCTGGGCTTGATTATCGGCGGCGGCGGGGCATCGCTGACTGCATTTGACGCCGTTAAAGCCCATGGCGGAAGGCCCTCGAACTACTGTGAAATCGGTGGGAATCCCTCCGTTTTAAAGGTTAAGGAACTTACTAAACTGATTCTTTCCAAGCACGGCGTTGAGAAGATCGCCGTCATTATGAATGTGGTCAGCAACACTCGTGTTGATCTTGTGGCCCGCGGCATCATCAAAGGGATTTTGGAATCCGGTAAAAATCCCGCAGAAACGGTAGCCGTCTTTCGAATACCGGGTGCCTGGGAAGAAGAAGGATTTAAAATTCTTTCGAGATACGGTGTTCAGTTTAGAGACCGGACCTGTTCCATCGACCAGGCGGCCAAAGTGGCCGTGGAAAATCTTTCAATGTAGAACACAGAGGGGCTTTGCAGTGGCAATACTAGCTGATGAAAATACGCGCGTAATTGTTCAGGGAATCACCGGAAGAGAAGCGAGTAGTTTTGCGAAGGATATGCTGGATTACGGAACTAATGTTGTCGCCGGTGTGACACCCGGCAAAATGGGCCAAAAGGTCCACGGCGTTGCCGTTTATGATACGGTCCGCCAGGCCCTCAGGGAGCATCCGGCCGAGGCTTCGGTAATTTCCGTTCCGCCTGCGCTGGTAAAAGGCGCTGTGCTCGAGGCCTTGGATAACGGGATAAGGCTTATCGTGGTGGTATCCGAACGTGTTCCGCGAAAGGATACCGTGGAATTCTTGGAGGTGGCCGATGCGAAAGGGGCTCGCGTGATCGGGCCGAATACGCTTGGGCTGATCTCTCCGGAAAAAATAAAACTGGGCATGGCCGGTGGCCCGGTAGCCGATGTAAAAAAAGCATATATGCCGGGGTGCGTCGGAATCACATCCCGAAGCGGCGGCATGACCACTGAAATCGCCAACCTTTTAACGACCAACGGTATCGGGCAAAGTACCTGCATTGGGGTCGGAGGTGACCCGGTGGTAGGCTCAAACTTCCTGGACTTGATTCCGCTGTTCGACGGTGACCCTGAAACGAAGGCTGTGGTGCTTTTCAGCGAACCCGGGGGAGTGATTGAAGAGAAGCTTTCTGAACTTGTGATGACTGAGGGATACGAAACTCCCATTATTGCTTTTATTGCCGGCCGATTTGTGGATGATATGCCGGGGGTCAGGTTTGGTCATGCCGCTACCATCGTTGAAGGAGACCGCGGAAGCACGAAGAGCAAAATTGCGATGTTTAACCATGCCGGTATTCGAGTGGCGGAGTCATTTTCGGATATTGTGCGGATTGCCAAGGAATATATCGGAGGTTGATATTATGGAGCTCAATGATGTTCAAAAATGCATCTGGAAAGCCGTTCAATGCGAGCTTGGTAAAGAGCCCGTGGCCAGTCCCGATCACGTTGAGCGGATGACCACCTGGTGCCAGAAGCTTGGCCCAAAAGAAGGTGCTGACATGGAGACTCTTACCGCCGGTGCGTTGGTTCACGATGTGGGGGTGCCAATCAATCGACCGAATCATTTTACCGTTGGCCGCGAAAAAGCCGCCGAGATCCTGGCGGAAATTGATTTTCCGGAAGACAAAATCGAGCCGGCCCTTCATGTTTTGGAAGCCCACAGCCGTTACGGTGGGCCGGACCCTGAAACCATAGAAGCAAAGGTCGGCCAGGATGCGGATGCGCTTGAGTATATCGGGGCTATCGGAATCCTCCGGATGGTCATCCGCGGACTCACCGACGGGTCCTTTGACGGTCGGATCAGCGGTTTCCCGGAATATTTTCGAAAGATACTGGCGAAAGTTGAAAATACATTTCACACCAGGCAAGCCGAACAAGTCGGGCTGGCGCGAATTGAGTATATGAAACGCTTTTTGGAGCGAATTGAAAAGGAACTGGACTATGAAGCCTGAAAAGACGGAATTAGGTCCCATTCGCACCGCCCTTTTTGTGCCCGGCAATCGACCGGATCGGGTTGATAAAGCCGTTGCCACTGCTGCCGATCGGGTGATTATCGACCTTGAGGATGCGGTGGCCTTCAGCCAGAAAGAAGAAACCCGGCCGGTGGTGCGCGATAAAATAATCGCTCATAAAGACCACCGGATTCTTGTGCGGGTAAATGCGCTGGAGACCGATTTTCTATTGGGCGATTTAGAAGCCTTTGTAGTCGAAGAACTGGGGGGTCTCGTATTGCCCAAAACTGAAAGCAGTGAACACGTCGGTGAAATACACCGGCTGCTTGCTGATTTCGAGAAAAAGCAAGGCCTGCAAGCGGAAAGTATAGCGGTTATTTTGCTGATTGAATCCGCCAGGGCGCTTCAAAATATCTATCAAATTACTTCTGCGGCAGGTGAACAAAATCGCGAATTTTTGGTTGCGTTGGGGGCTGCAGATTATGCCTTAGATTTGGGAATTGAGATCACCAAAGATGGCAAGGAACTCTCTTATGCCCGGTCCCGCATTCCCATTGCCTGCCGCGCCGCAGGGGTTGAACCTCCTCTGGATACCCCCTTTATGATCGACCTCAAAGATATTGACGCGCTCAAGGCCGATGCGAAAAGGGCCAAACAGCTCGGATTCCAAGGCAAACTTTGCATCCATCCCAATCAAATCGAGCCCTGTAATACCATATTCTCCCCAACCAGGGATGAAATCCTTTATGCAGAAAGGGTGATTCAGGCCTTTAAGGAGGCAGAAGACAAAGGCTTGGCGGCCATTCAATTAGAAGGCGGGTTCATCGATTATCCGGTTGTGGAGCGAGCGAAGCGGATTTTAAAGCTTGTGGGAGCCATAACCCGTAAATAGGGTATTTGATCCTATAAAGAGCGATAAGCGTCATGGGTATCTTAGAAATCAAGGACGTGTCCAAGTCGTTTGGCGGCCTAATGGCCATCGAGTGTGTTAGCATGGATATTCAAGAGCAAGAGGTTTGTTCTATTATCGGTCCAAACGGGGCCGGAAAGACCACTCTTTTCAACGTGATTTCAGGTCGATTCCCTCCAGACGATGGCCATGTTTCCTTTCAGGGTATGGAAATTACTGGTAAACCAGCCTACCGAATCGTCTCAATGGGTATAGGACGCACCTTTCAAATTACGAATATATTCCCATTGCTTAGCGCTTTCGAAAACATCCAAGCTGCCGTTATCAAGAATCGAAACAAGAGTTTCACCTTTTTTAGATCTGCCAAGAGGATTCAAGAGATCCAGGATGACGCCTGGCAAATTTTAAAGGAGATTGAACTTGTGGATCAAGCCGAAGTGATCAGCGGCCATATGCCATACGGGGACCAAAGGCGGTTGGAAATTGGTATCGCCCTGGCCAATAGACCGAGTCTACTTCTCTTGGACGAACCCACTGCGGGCATGTCCCCAGAAGAAACGAGAAGCACTGTGAGGTTGATAGAACGCCTTATCAAGGAAAGAAAGATGACCCTGTTTGTTATCGAGCACGATATGGATGTGGTTTTTTCCATTTCAGATAGAATTTACGTCTTACACCAGGGGGCATTGATTGCCGAGGGATCACCAGAGGAAGTGGCGAAGAACCAGGACGTCATCAGCGCCTACCTGGGAGAATAGGGTTATGCTTCTGGATGTGAAAGATATTCACACCTATTATGGGTTGAGCCACATCTTATTCGGCATCTCTTTTGCGGTAGAGGAGGGCGGGCTTGTTTGCCTCTTGGGACGCAATGGAGCAGGCAAGACTACGACCTTGAGAAGCATCATGGGGCTTACCCAGCCCAAAGAGGGTGCTGTTTTATTTAAAGATCAGGATATTGTGGGCAGAGAGCCTTATCAAATTGCCCGACTCGGCATAGGGTATGTTCCTGAGCAACGGCTTGTTTTTCCCACTCTCACGGTTAAGGAGAATTTGGAGATTGCCGCCCGAATACTGCCAAAGAAGAAAGAGATCAAGAATCACTGGGCGGTTGAAAAGATTTGGGAGGCCTTTCCCACACTGGAGGAATTGAAAGATCGAAAAGGCGGTTATCTGAGTGGCGGGGAACAGCAGATGTTGACCATTGCACGGACGCTCATGGGTTGTCCAGATCTCTTGCTATTGGATGAGCCCTGTGAAGGGCTGGCGCCGCTCATTGTGAAGATGCTGGGCAAGCTGATTGTAGAGGTCTGCAAGGCGGGAAATACCATACTGCTGGCAGAGCAAAATGTGAGATTCGCCCTGGACATATCCGAACACGGTTACATTATCGAAAAGGGTATGATCAAATATGAAGGTTCGGCAGCCGAACTCAAGGAAAACGAAGAAGTCAAAAGCAAATTTCTAGCAGTGGGCAAGGCATAGTTCTGGAGTTTACGTATGAGTGAGTTTATAGGCGTGGAAATCGATATGAACAAATGTGTCGGAATCAGTAGGTGTGGCCAGTGTGTTAGAGTTTGCCCGGTCAATATTTTCGAGGAAGATGGTGACACCCCCCTTACTGTTGAAAAGAATGTCGACGAATGTATTCTTTGTGAGCTGTGCTTGCATGAATGTACGCCACATGCCATTGTTATTCATAAGTTATATGATGATTAAGATTTACAGGCAGGTAAGGGCCACCAATATCCGAGCTATGATCTACTTAGCATCCCGGCCAATTCTTATCCAGAAAATGTCAAGCATGTACTCGACACGTGAAGGGAGGTGAATGAAAACTATCACTAGAAGATATTGCATCGAAAGGAGGTGAATTGCAAAACGATTCTCCGGACATGATAAAAGCCCTTTATGTTAATCCTGCGAATTTCTGGGTTTGAAATTCGGCGAGGGTTCTATCGAACCGTTTGGATAAGGGCCGGAGAGTTGGTACAGGTGGATGTGCCTGTGCTGGACGCTTTCAAATGAATATTTATTCACGGAACCACAGGAGGGAGATATGTCAACAAAAAAGTGGATGACGGGAATCGTTGCCTTGTTTATCGTGGTTATTTGGGCTTTTACTCCAGCCATGGGAAAGGAAAAACCCATTAAGCTGGGTACTTTGTTTGTTATGTCAGGAAAGCTGGGCGGATATGGCAAGAGCGGATGGCAGGCCGTTCAGCTGGCCATAGATGAAATCAACGAAAGCGGCGGAATCCTGGGAAGGAAAATGGTCGCTTTTAATGAAGATGAGAAGGCAAAGCCTGAAATCGGTGTCCAGATTGCTAAAAAGTATATTCTGAAAAAAAAGGTGGATTTCCTGTTAGGGCCAACAGCCAGCAGCGTCGGTCTGGCCGTATCTGATGTATGCAGACAATACAAGAAGATTTTGATTGTCACCCAGTCGGCCACCGATGTCCTGACAGGTCCCCAGTTCCATCCCTATCAATTCAGCGTCTTGAGTAACGCTTTGATGCAGTCGCGTGCCGGGGCTCATTACTTAGCTCCCAAACCCTATAAGCGTTGGATGTGCATCGGACCGGATTACAGTTACGGTCATTCTTCCTGGGAAACGTTCATAGCGAAACTAAAAGAGCTACGTCCGGATGTTGAGGTCCTGGGCGAATTGTGGCCTAAGCTGATGACCCCTGACTTTACGCCTTTCATCAATAAAATTCTCGAGGCGAACCCAGATGCGATCTGGTCTCCTCTGTGGGGAGGCGATACGGTCACCTTTATCAAGCAGGCATTGCCATTCGGGCTCTTTGACAAAGTCAAGTTCGCTTTTCCTGTCGGAGCCTCGATGGAAGTGCTTATTCCCGTAGGCAAGGACATGCCAGAGGGAATCTATATGTCGGCCCGCTACTTCTTCACTACCCCGGAATATGGAAGGAACCGAAGGTTTGTCAAAGCCTACTATGAAAGGTTCAAGGAGTATCCCAGCTACATGGCTGAAGAATCCTATGCGGGTGTGTACTTTCTCAAGGCCGCCATCGAGCGCGCAGGCACAACGGATACTGAGGCGATCATCAAGGCTGTGGAGAGGGAGCCTCTGGCCTGGGAAACCCCCGAGGGCTGGAAAGTCATGCGCAAAGAGGATCACTTGGCAGTGGAAGACGTGGTTTGGGGTGAGACCGTTTACAGCGAGAAATACGGGTTTGCTATTCTAAAGAATATCGAGTCCATCCAGGGGGAGCTGGTTGTCCGCACCGAGGAGGAGCTGAAGGAGATTCGTGCTAGTTATGAAAAAAGGATGAAGGGAAGATAGCAGGCTAATCCCTAATGGAATGGGCGACGGTGGACAGTGCTCCCCGTCGCCCGTCTATCACTCAGGAGAAGGCACGTGGGGGAATTGTCAAACATCGTGATCCAGGTACTGAACGGCATTACCTTTGCCATGTTCCTGTATCTCATTGCAGCAGGACTATCCATTGTTTTCGGAGTCATAAACATTGTCAACTTCGCCCATGGATCGCTGTATATGTTAGGGGCCTTCTTTGCCTACGGCCTGGTGCATAAATTGAATTTTACGGGGAATTTCTTTGTCACCCTTATCTTCGCTCCTTTGTTAGTCGGATTGGTTGGGCTCGCCATGGAGTATGTCCTTTTAAGAAGGATATACAAAGCACCTCACTTCTTGCAATTGCTCATGACCTACGGGGTGATCCTGGTTATCCAAGATGTGGTCAAGTACGTTTGGGGAGGCCTGGGAGAGGAATTTGTCAAATCGGTTCCACCCCCACCCTTTCTGTCGAAATCCGTCGATATTCTCGGTCATCCCTTTCCCAGCTACTATTTGTTCACCATATTTTGTGGGTTTTCGTTGGCCTTTTTCATCTGGTGGTTTATTGAGAGAAGCCGCTGGGGCAGCCTCATACGGGCAGCGGCTTCTCAAAAGGAAATGCTCAACGCCTTGGGAATCAATGTTAAGATGATTTACACCCTGGTGTTTGGCCTGGGAGCGCTTTTGGGGGGCCTTGGAGGGGCGCTTGCTGCTCCCGTTCGGGCGGCCTACCCAGGGATGGGCGTAGAGGTCATCGTAGAATGCTTCATAGTAGTCGTGGTTGGAGGGCTTGGCAGCGTTCAAGGCGCGCTTGCTGCCGCCCTCATCATAGGGCAGCTTGAAGTGTCTGGCATTATGTTCTTAGAGGAATTTTCTATGGTTTTTATCTACCTGCTTATGGTGGTCGTTTTGTTGTACAAGCCAAGGGGCCTCTTTGGTAAGAAGGTCGGTGAATATTGATGCGGCCGGGAAGGACGAGATGGCATTCCATTGGTAAATGGGTGCTCATTGCTGTATGCGCCGTCATTCTTCTTGTTTTGCCAAGATTCATAGGTGAGTACTACACGAACTTGGCAGTCAAGATATTCATTATGGCCCTTCTGGCATGCAGCTTCAACCTCCTACTCGGGTACACGGGACTCCTATCCTTCGGTCAAGCTGCCTATTTCGCAGTGGGGGCCTATGCTTGTGCGTTGCTTTTAAAACTTGTGATTCCAAATGTGGTGCTGGCCATTCTTATTAGTGTGGTTATCAGTGCGGCTGTTGCACTCGTGTTTGGATATTTCTGTGTTCGGTTGACGGAGATCTATTTTGCGATGCTCACCCTGGCATTTGGCCAAATCGTATATACCATAGCGTTTAAATGGGAAAGCCTAACGGGTGGGGATAACGGACTGGCGGGAATTCCTTCTCCACCGTTAAATTGTGGTCTCTTTACGTTGGATTTATCCAATGCCTTCCACTACTATTATTTTGCGCTCGTCCTGATCTCTGTTTCCATAGGCGTTCTTTATCTCATTGTCAATTCTCCCTTCGGGGCCACGCTGAAATCCATTCGAGAAAATCCGGAACGAGCCAGCTTCATGGGACAAAACGTTCGAGTCTTTCAGCTGATCAGTTTTGGCATTGCGGGCACTTTCAGTGGGCTGGCAGGGGCCATTTTCGCTCCATTCGAAAAATTTGTTTCGCCGGAATTGACGTATTGGTCCAAATCCGCGGAAATAGTATTAGTCTCTATTTTGGGGGGCATTTACACATTTATTGGGCCAGTGGTCGGGTCTGCCGTTATGATCTTGCTTGAAGATTATATCTCGACATATACCTCCTACTGGTCAATATTTTTAGGAACTGTCTTAATCATCTTTGTTATCTTCATGCCCGATGGTATTGTTGGCCGGACAAACCAGATCTTCTATAAATTAAGAACACAAAGCCCCATAAAGCAGTAAAAGTCGACATATTAAAACGTTGTAACATTTTAGCTCTTTGAAATTAACTGGTGAATGAGCATGGAGATGTCTTTTTTTACCATGCCCTCACAAAGACGAGTCGGTAGGCCGCTTCAAACCGGCGCACACGGACAAAGGCCCTAGAAGACAATGACGAGTTGCTCGTGCGCACGGTTTGAGGCGGCACGCTGAGGCCCCCTGTTAGAGGGCATGAGGTAAAAAAAGACATCTCCATGCTCATGCGTCTCACCAAGGGTAACTATTTGGCCTTGAGTAAAGGCCAGGAGTAGTTTTCAAAGAGCTAAAATGTTACGGCATTTGATTCTATAAAGAGCGATAAGCGTCATGGGTATCTTAGAAATCAAGGATGTGTACAAGTCGTTTGGCGGCCTAATGGCCATCGAGTGTGTTAGCATGGATATTCAAGAGCAAGAGGTTTGTTCTATTATCGGTCCAAACGGGGCCGGAAAGACCACTCTTTTCAACGTGGTTTCAGGTCGATTCCCTCCAGACGATGGCCATGTTTCTTTTCAGGGTATGGAAATTACTGGTAAACCAGCCCACCGAATCGTCTCAATGGGTATAGGGCGCACCTTCCAGATTACGAATATATTCCCATTGCTTAGCGCTTTCGAAAACATCCAAGCTGCCGTTATCAAGAATCGCAACAAGAGTTTCACCTTTTTTAGATCTGCCAAGAGAATTCAAGAGATCCAGGATGACGCCTGGCAAATTTTAAAGGAGATTGAACTTGTG